>Ga0209992_10001313_pt1 | contig 26829 bp, 23 predicted proteins | sample 2SBtaG_2_FD_182564 | JGI IMG/M metagenome (GOLD analysis project Ga0209992, IMG submission 182564) | Deep subsurface microbial communities from Kolumbo volcano to uncover new lineages of life (NeLLi) - 2SBTROV12_ACTIVE470 metaG (SPAdes)... | ecosystem: Environmental > Aquatic > Marine >... | reverse complement strand
GCCCTTTTCCGCATTGTAATTAACATGGGCTAAAGAGGTGTCTGTTTCGGTATCGATCAATTCAAATTGACTGCCATCGGAATTAAATTTAACGGTAATATCCTGACGCCAGGCTTCACGGTGATCAATCAGGGGTGATTTATCCCACTGGCCGCTGATTTTAGCGCCGCCGGAACCGGTCACAAAAACCAAAAGATCTTCATTAAGTCCGCCGGACAGGCCTAAAAAGTGGCGCGGATCGGGTCTGTTCATTGATGTAGTCGAAGATTTACCGGTTACGGATGCAGCCGTTTCGGTTAATTCGACCCGGGTGGTTAATTGGGCGGTGGCGGTGATCTGGGTGCCGTCACTGAGTCCGGTCAAGGTTAAAAGACCATTACTGCCCGTCACCGTAGTCAATGTTGGCGTATCATTTAAAACCTGATTAATGCTGATTTTTTGAGCCAAAGCATTCAATGTAGTTGTAATATCGGTGTGAAACGCTTGACTGTAATCGGTACCGTTCAGGGTGAGTTTGGCGCTCCCGCCGAGGGCTAATCCTGAAAAATCAAAAACCTCACTCGCAACTTCAACCGGATCAGCACTGCTATCGCCGGTGACCGAAGCCGCGGTGGCTTGCAGTGTGGAATTTTCAAATACAAAGGCCTGAGCGTTAACATCGTCACCGGCAGCAATACCATTTAACGTTAACTGCCCCTCACTGATACTGGAACTGGTGACATGGGCATCGCCATCTACTTGTGCTTTTAATAACCCTAAAGTGGCCTCTAAGTCCGTTGAAAATGTTTGCGTGTAGGTTTTTTCAGCAATGTTGATACTGGCACCGGAATCAATATCAACTTTATTATCTTTTCCATTTAAGATAATTTTATTTTGGTCGATCACTATATTGTCGACACCGTGAAGATTAATCGATGATAATTGATCTTCCAAATTAATTTTCAATGCGGTTAATGTGCTTTCTAATCCCTCAGCGGACTTCGTTACCACACCGTCCTGAGTGGCTGAAGCAATCGTACTACTCACGTTGGTTACCGTTGCGATATCAGCGGTGGTACCCTGCAATACCAAATGTTGCGTGTTTAACGAGGAGAACCCGGTAATGTCCGTTTCTGCAGCTACGATTTGCCGGCCTAAGGCTTGAACTACCTCCTCGACTGTTTTAGCAGATATATTGTTATTAATATCACCTTCTGTTGCATTTGCGTTTAGAGTCGTATGATAAGCTGTGCCATTTACGGTGACGGATAATTTGTCAAAGTTGCTGGTTGCCGCTACATTCTCGACCGCTTTAAAATCCAAACTGGCTTTGGCATTCGCCGTCGTTGTTGCCGTTCCATCCGTTGATGAAACCTCTACCATGTCATCAACGTCCCCTTGTAAATGTAATGCACCAGATTCATTGGCAAACGAAGCATTAATACCCCGTTCTGCGGCAACAATCTGACGGCCTAAGGCTTTTACAACCTCCTCAGCAGATAAAGCGTGGGTATTATTACCCGTTTGCGTTGCCGTTGCCGAATCTAACAAGGTTGAGGTATAGGTCGTACCATTGACTGTTGCTGATAACGTATCACCGTTAACGCTGACTGATGAAACAAAATTTATTGTTACCCCAGCGTCTTCAGTATAGTTTGCACTGGTTGCAATACCGCCCACAGAAACCGTAACCGCACCGCCCTTTTCAACCGCACTAAAATCATAAACTTCTTTATCATTAGTGGATTGGCTGGCTTTAACAGAATCGCTATGTTGCGGTACCGGTGTGGTTCGGGCATTCAGGCGCAGTGAGGCGGTATCGCCCGTTTCAAGATTGGAAAAGTCGTAACTTTCAACATCGGTAACACTGTATATTTTGGAAAACCCGGTATCTAGATAACCCGCATCACCGGTTTGGTTTATATAAGTATTCACATAACTGACTTGCTCTGAAAAGCCATTTCCCTTTGTTAATAATGCCGCTTGAGCCTCAGCCGTTAAACTCGTACCGGAAAGGTGGCGACCATTACGGGTGAAAATTTGTAATTCGACCGGCTCGCCTGAATATTTTGAACGGTAAAACAATTCCGTATCTTGGCTGTTGGCCGGAATAACAAAGGCCAACTTATTACTGGCCATAATCGTTGTGGCAGAAACCTCAGAAGGGTTATTGTATAACACCGAATCAATCGACTTTGCCGGCACATTCTGGCTGGGTACTTTAAACTCGGTGAGCTTAATTTCTGCACTACTGGTATTAGCGACCTGTTTACTGACGGTTAATGGGCTGCCGGTAGCAATTAAATTTAAATCGTCAATCATCACGGTCATCGCTTCGGTGGGGCGAAGACTGGGGCTGATAAAAAACCGGTCGCCCCCCACGGCTTGGCCTTGAATATTAACTTTCAGACCATCGAGGGTTAATTCGTGGTTCCCAAAGGCTTTTTTCCCGGTAGCCTCATTGGTAATGGACCAGCGTTTATCCAATTCTTGATAGCTCACCTCGTAACTGGCTTGCCGGGCCACAGCGGCGGAAGTGACTGACACCGCAATGGTTGCCGAGCCTTTGTTAATGGCCGGTTTTACCGAATAAACATTATCTAAAGAAAGCAGGTCTTTACCAAACTGACCGGTCATATCAACCCCTTGGTGCTGAATTTTATTGACCTCATTAACAAATACCTGCGCAATCACATCCACCTCATCACGCGCGACCTGTAAAGAATGTTGTCGAAAACCGTTAATGCCGGCCAGCGAACCACTGGTCACAAAATTAGTCGTTTTGGGATTCGCGTACGGTGACAACACAAAAGCAACCCGTTCCGGTTGCTTACTATCTTTTTGCATGCCTAAATCTATAGCCTCTTTGCCAGAAACTAATTTATCGCCGGTTTCAGTATTTCCTATATGGACGTCGAAAGCGCCACTGGGTTTTTCACTGACGGTAATATTGACTAATTTTGAGAGCGAATTTAATAAAATATCGCGTTTATCTAAGACGTCATGGGGTTGATTTTTAATGTCGCTTTGTTTAAATAAAGTGTTGTTAATCGAGGCTAGTTGCTTGCTCAAGCCGTTAATTTGAGCCACTTTATCTTCCATATCGCCCCAAGTGCTTTGCTCTAACGCGCTAAACTGACTGCCTAATAACCGAAAGCCTGCTGCCGTTGTTTGTGCTTCCGTTAGTAAAATATCGCGAACGGCTGTTGAGGCTGGGGTTATGGAAACCTCCTGCACCGCTGCAAAGAAACGCCCGATCTTACCGGTTACACTGAGGCGTTCATCGGCCATTAAATTTTCAAGCCGTTGCGCGTACTTGTACATCGATTCCTGCTGTTCTAATTGCGAGGTATTAGTACGCAGCGATGACTCAACAAACCGGTCATACATTCGTTGATTACCCAAAACCATGGAACCGTTGCCAAAATAAATGCCGGCTTGTTTTGAGGGTGCATTTTGACCGATTTCAATCCGTTGGCGATGATAACCTTCGGTATCAACATTGGTGATGTTGTTACTGACCGTCGTTAAGGCCTTTTTATAGGTTCTAAGACCTGCGATGCCGGTTGAAAGTAAATCAGCCATGATTATTTACGGTACGAGACCGGCCTCCCTGTTTAGTTTCAAGGGAAAGCTGACCGGCTCCGTACTCGGCAGTGTCAGTTGTTTTTTAAGTTGCATTAACGCAAATCCGGCAGTTTTTTCAGGCTTAGGTGACCCCACACGATTTTTTAATTTAACGTCGGTAGATTCATCGTCAATGAAGCCCTGCCTAACCATTTGTTGCTCAATAAACTGGGCTACACCTAAGGTATTGCGTTTGGCCATTTCCAAGGCGACTTGTTTGTCCTGAAGGTCTTGATAAACACGCATGCCTTCAGTATCAAAAAACTCACTTTTAGGTGACGCATTGCGCATTTCTTTGAGCATCATCTGAATCATCAAGGCCTCAAATTGCTGAGCGACCTCTCCAGCCGCTTTGTTTTTATCCGCTTTAGCCCTATTACGCAATTCTGCCAAGCCATTAAAGTCTGTGTAAAGCGATGGATTTGAAAGGAGTTCGGCCATTTTCAGTCCTAAATTACAATCAATTCGGCCCGAAGACTGCCGGCCCTTTTTAAGGTTTCAAGAATAGAGACCAAAGCACTGGGGCTAGCCCCAATAGTATTGACCGCATCGACAAGTTCGCGCAACTCTACACCCGGTTTTAATAAGAACATTCTAGGGTTTTTGCCTTCAATAATTTCTACATCGGCATTTTGCACTTGAACCGTTTCGCCTTGCGGTGCTAATGACTGCGCCTGACTGACTTGATTGCGGGTTTTAATTTTCAAGGTTAAACTGCCGTGCGTGACTGCCGAGGCCGTCACTCTGACATTTCGGCTAATCACCACCGTGCCCGAACGGGAATTAACCACGACTCGTGCCGGCGGCTCTCCCGGGGTGATATCTAAAGATTGAATCATCGCCATGAAACTAACGCGCTCAGTACTATTATCGGGGGCTAAAATACGCAATGAAACGGAGTCTAAAGCCTCAGCCGTATCAACACCGAAGTTTTCATTAATGGCATTGACAATACGGGTGGTGGTGGTGAAATCATGCTGCTTGACATTCATCACCATATAACCGCTGTCTTGAAAAGGTGATACCACTTCCCGCTCTACGGTAGCACCGGCTGGAATTCGTCCTACCGTTGGAACATTAACGGTAATTTTCGAACCGGCTGCAGAAACCCCTAAGCCGCCCACGGCTAAACTACCTTGCGCCATCGCATAAACTTCCCCGTCAGAGCCTCTGAGTCGTGACAATAATAAACTGCCGCCTCTTAAACTGGTGGCCTCTCCAATGGAGCCGACAGTAACATCAATACGTTGTCCGGGCTTTGAAAATGCCGGTATATTCGCTGTGACCATCACGGCCGCAACATTTCTTAAATTGAGCTTTTTAGGAATTTGGTAGTTATTCCTATCGACTTCAAATTTACCCATTTGGAAAATTTTCACGTTAACACCGAAACGTGCCAACATCGACTTCACACTTTGGGTGGTGAAATTAACGTTTTTACCGTCGCCGGTTCCGTTCAAACCCACCACCAGGCCATAGCCGATCAGTTGGTTGTCTCGAATACCGGCGATATCGGTTAAATCTTTAATGCGATCGGCTTGCGCCACCGGAATCCAGCTGCAATAAAGAATAAATAAGGTCACTAGCAACATTCTAATCATGATTTAATGCCCTGTTAGTGTCATGAATCCAAACACCAGGTACGGCGTTTAAACGCTTTATCGCTACCACCCCAGTACGGTTTTTGAACATTGTCTCCCCTTACCTGATTTACAAACGTAACTACTGCCAAAACTAATGCAACATATGTACCAAAATAAATAGTTATTTATAATCAGTTGCTTACGTTAATAAAGTTGATTTTTCAACACGTATTTGTTCACGGTGCGGCAATCTTTTGCCTTGTTTTTAAGTTAAAGACCGATCAATGATGCCTTCATGTGTCTTTTTGGGGGGTACCGGTCCCTCTCATAGCTGTTTCTTTTTTGAGTTATTCATCGGGTATGGCATGCTTATGAGAATACTGTTGCACCGGTTATCAGAAAAACAGAGCCGATAACCGGTGCAATACACTTACGAGCGCAGTCGTGGGTAATGGCTAGAAAGGCCAGATTTTATACAACAAACTGGTGCCCCAGCCGGCCCGTGTGGCATCGTGTACTTCGCCGCTACCGCTATAGGTGATTTGGGCATTAGCGACCCGAAAAGATAAAACCGTGTTATCGGGTAACACATCTTCGGGCCTGATAATGCCAGAAATTTGAATATATTCATCCCCCTGATTTAAGGTGATTAGTTTTTCTCCCCGGACCACTAGGTTTTTATTCAACAAAACCCGTACGACGGAAGCTGATATCTGGCCAAACAATTTATTGGCGTGCCCGGTCGAGCCTGAGCTTTCATTTTTTAATTCCTGTTCGGTCTCAGGATCCAGTTGATCCGACGCGATCATCCAGGGCCAACTAAACGCACTGGCACCGGCTAAAGCAGCACGTTGTAATCCCGACAACAGGGAATTGGTGCTTTTACGATTTAAGTTATTACTAACACCTTTAATAGAGTTCATTTCTTCTTGCAGCACAATAGTAATTAAATCACCAACCCGATAGGCTTTACTATCACCAAATAAACCATCTCTGACACCTTTGGTATAAATAGAACCATCGGGGACCGGCTCTTCAATCATTGTTGTTGGTAGTACCGGCGAAAAGTCTTTATTACGGTGAGGCATAGGGCGCGATGAAGTACACCCCACCAAAGCAGTCACTGCAACAATAATAATCCAACGATAAAGCGTACAGATTTTCACAACAAACTCTCTTAGGCCTTTATAAGTTCTGGTTAAGAAATTGCAACATCTGATTTACAGAAGAGATTGCTTTAGAATTCACTTCATAAGCACGCTGCGTTTCGATCATACCAACCATTTCCTCAACCACATTAACGTTAGAAGCTTCTAATGCGCCTTGCACCAATTTACCGGCACCGTTTTGCGTCGGTAACATTTGGTTTGCAGGTCCTGAAGAAAAGGTTTCAACAAACATATTTTCACCCATCGGTTGTAAACCAGCCGGGTTCAAAAATGTATTGACTTGAAGTTGACCAATCATTTGCGCTGCCGGTTGGTCAAAGAATTGCACTGACACCGAACCATCAGCACCAACAGTAATAGATCGTGCATTCGGCGGGATATTGATAGCAGGTTGAAGTTGATAACCATTGGATGTCACCAACGCACCTATCTGGCTTAATTTAAACGATCCGTTACGGGTATAGCCCATCACACCATCAGGACGCAACACCTGAAAAAATCCAGCACCGTCAACCGCAAGATCCAGTGAATTCTTTGTTTGTACCATATTGCCTTGGGTATGTAATTTTTCAGTAGAAACAATCCGGGTGCCCGTCCCTAACATAAGACCCGTTGGAGCTTGTGTTGCTGCCGAGGTTTGTGCACCGGCCTGCTGGAAATTCTGATACAACAGGTCTTCAAAAACAGCACGATCTCGTTTAAACCCCATCGTGTTGACGTTGGCCAGGTTATTGGAGATAACCGTCATTCGCTTTTGTTGGGCATCTAGTCCTGTCTTAGCGACCCATAATGAAGCATCCATAGTAATTCCTCTGTATCTTAAATTCGTTGAAAATCTAACTAATTAACAAGCATGTATTATGCCAACAGACTTATTCGGAACTTAAAACGCCCGCACTGGCAGTATCAACCTCTTTTGCTTGTTTTAGCATACGAATAAACATTTCATAATCACGAGAACTCTGAATCATTTTAGTCAGCGCCCCGACAATACTGACATTACTGCCTTCTACAGCGCCACTGGTAACCGAGATTTCTTTACTGACCTCCAATGAAGTGCCATCCAGCGTTTCATAAAGACCATCAGGGCGTATCCTAAGAGACTTACCTGCTGTATCACTTAATTTAAGGCGTCCTACAAGCTGCAAATTATTGCCGACAGCATCTGCCGGTATGATCAAAATATCGCCGCGGGAATTAATCTCAAGATGACGTGACGGTGGAATCGTAATCGCTCCCCCTTTACCTAAAACCAACTGACCTTTACCGTTTTCTAAGACGCCGGATTGATTGATTTTTAAATCACCACGGCGGGTATAAACTTCTTTGCCGTCGCTACTTTGTACCGATAAGACGCCTTTGCCAGAAACAGCCACATCTAAATTACGCCCTGTAGATATAAGGGCGCCGGGCTTTAGCTTCATTATATTATCGCCACTCAATATCGGAATGGCACGTGGTGATTGACTTCCCTTAACGCCAATATCTTTAAAACCTGCCGCCTGACTGAAGGAGGTTTTAAAGCCGGTGGTATTGGCATTGGCTATCTCATTGGCATTATTAATCCGGGCGATATCGAGCAGTTGCAGCCCGCTCATCACGGTATAAATCATTTTATCCATTGACTATCTCCTGTCTTTTGTACACATACCAAAAAACATGCATAGTCTATGCCAACAAATCAACCACCAGGCTCCATATTGGAATCTGGTGGTTGATTTGTTGGGGTTTAGTACTTATCCGCGGATATTAATAATGGTTTGCGTTAAGGTGCTGGAGGTTTCAATGGCTTTCGCATTGGCCTGGAAGTTCCGTTGTGCGGTAATCAAATTCACCAGTTCTTCGGTTAAATCGACATTGGCCCGCTCTAAGGCACCGCCCTGGATGGTTCCGTAGCCATCAGAACCGGCCTGACCTAAGACCGGGGATCCCGATGTCGCTGTTGATACGTAGTTAGCATTACCGACCTGTTTTAAACCATTCGGGTTAGCAAAGTTAGCTAAAATCAATTTACCCAGAGCCACCTGATTACCGTTGGTATAGTTGGCCCGAACTACCCCGCTGGAGTCGATTGCCAAACCGTCTAAGCGACCTGAGGGATAGCCATCTTGAGATAACGACAATACCGAGAATGGTGCCGAATATTGCGTTGAGTTTTTACCGTAATCGACTGAGAGTCGTAACAAGTTAGAGCCATTATCCGGGTCATACGGTGAATAAATTACCCCTTCTTTAGGTGAAATCAATTTACCTTTGGTATTGAACGTCAACTCCCCTTTATCGAGGTAAATCGGCGCCCAGGTGGGTAAGACTTTAGGTGGAACCGTGGTCTCTTTACCGTCCAGACCAATAAATAATTTGTTACCTTCTGTGTCGGTTGCTTGTTGAATGACGGTAATCTCCGGCACATTACCCCGTATTTGAGTGGTATTATTCAGACCCCAGTTAGAACTACCGTTAATATTAACAAACGATTCTGACCCCACCGTACCGGAAGTAATGGCAAAAGACTGGGAGTCAAGATTAAAATCGACCTTAACATTAGCAATCTGACGACCCTCTTCAGAGCGGATTAAATTAATCCGTTCCTGCATGGCTGAGGCAAAAGTGGTTCCGGTATAAGAACCCGGCGGGATGACCACCTCACCGTCAATCCCATCAATGGTCACGTTAATAACATTGACGTTATTTTCAGATAAAACACTAAAGGTACTTGAAATATCCACCCCAGCTTTTGAGCCGGTTGCTATACCGGGCGTGGACTCAAGTCCATCACCTGTCGTTGATTGCAACTCTTTATCATAGGTTTCACCAATACCAAGCACATTGTTGACATTCAGTGTCAAAGTTGAATCCGCTGCATTGCTATTAGACAGGTATTTTGACCCTACTTTCTGGATGCCCACATCTTCAAGCGTACTGGTTTGAACGGACACGGCCAAGGTAGGCATGGCAGAGCCGTCCGAACCGGCTTTAAAGGTAATAATATAACCGTCAACCGTTACATCGCTAAAGGTATTCGTTTCTAATTTTAAATCAGCTGCCAGATTAGCTATGGTGGTTTTCAGATCGGTATCGAACGATCCTGTAATGGTTTTTGCACCACCGTCTACTAATACGGTAACCCGATCGCCTTTGATCAAATCTAGGCCGGATAAATTCATAGTACTCAAGCCAACCACAGCTTTAGTTTTATCTGTTCCAGGCGCAATGTCTGTGGCAGTTGCGCTAAATACGCCAGTGCCCGTCATCGTTAGGGCCAAAGAAGTAGGTGTAGTCGTTATTTCTGTGGTGTTGGTAGTTGCAGCGGTACCACCAGTCGTCCCCCCCACATAGGCTGCATTCTTAGAAAAAACAACCGAACCCACCCCATTGGATGTAGTGTCCCAGCCGGTTACAGTTAGAGCGGCGAAAGCATCAGCAACATCAGCTGCTGTCGCATTTGCAGCCAATGCAGCCGTGGTAAAGTTTTGCCCATCTATTGTCACTCTAGCTGTAGCGTTAGCAGCAATCGCTGTTGTCGGTGCGCCAAATTTCACTGTCGTAGAAGCACTCGTCGATGAAGCAATAACCACAGCGGGTGTTTGTGCTACCGCTATACCTCCATTAGTTGTAGTATCGGGTGGATTTTTAGCTTTTGCCACCGTGGTAATAATATCGATGGGTGTCGCTGCCGCGCTAATTGTTCCTGTGGTGATGCTAAAGCCACCCCGGGACATCGTTGTACCGTCAGCTAACCCGGTAAAATCAATACCGGTTTTATCCGCGTTGACTGTTGCAGTGTAGATACTGTCCTCTCCTGCCTGGATAGCTGACGCCAAAGCGGCTAAAGTCGTTTCTTGATCGGTATTAAAGACGGCGGAATAAATATTAGCCGCACCGCCGGGGAAAATCGCCTTAAGTTCGCCACAAGTTGCAGCCGTTAACGTCGTTGACGTTGGAAATGTCCAAGAAGTAACACCTGCCACAGACGCAAGTTCGGCTACATCATCTGCACTAGCGGTTGCTCCGGGGTACATTTTTGTAGCATAGCTAACGTCTGGAACGCCCACGGTAATTTTAGAGGTCTCCCCACTGATTCCGGATGAAAAGGTAAATTTACGGGCATCTTTATTGTATTCAATTAAAATCCCAGCCCGCTGGTTTCTACCGTCCAGTATGGTTTCACCCTTAGGCACGATCTGTGAACCGACATAAGCCTTACCATCAATAGCAAAACTCGGTGTCGCTGATAAGCCAAATTCATTGGCAGAACCCGATTTGGCTCTGATTTTAACAAAATCGGCATTGGTCGTCGTAAAGGTAAACGCGCGTTTTCGTTGACTATACTCAACGTTAACTGGCAAGCCCGCCTCACGGACTTTATCTTTCACCTGACGGATCAATTGCTCTAAGGTAAACATTTTCGGCGGTGTTTGCGTGCCATCGAAATATTGATCAATCACTATGGAAGTTCCATTCTCCACGTCGGCCGAATTATACGGGGTTCCGTCTTTTTTCTGCATGGCAATGGAGATGGTGCGTTCTTCCACTTTCGTAGGCAGTTTAATGTATTTATCATCGCCAAAAGCCGCATTGGCCTGTTTGGTCATTTCTGCAGCTAACAGGGTACCGGTATATTCGCCCGACGGTACCGAAATGGAACGGGGGTCGCTGCCATCAACACTGACGCTAAAAAAATGATCGCCATTGGTGACTGAACTTGAACCATTGCGTAAATTAATTCTGTTTTCATCTGTACTACCAAAATCATGCCCGACATCGGTGGCCATAAAACCACCGGAGATCGACGCATTTTGCGAGTCGATTCGGGTTTTTTGTTCATCGTTGTAATACAGAGGGTGTGCGCCTTTGGGGTTAAACGTTGGGTCTGCCAGTGAGGGGTCTGCACTAATCTGACCAAACTTATTCATATACAAGGTTTCACTTTTATCATTTTTAGCGTTAATGAGTTTCGGTACCAACTCATTCTCGCCAATAAAAATTTTAGTATCCCATTTGTTGGTTGGCTCATTTTCAGTCGCTGAGCTGGTTTTTATATAATAAACCGTCGCAATGTGTGGATTTCCTAACGAATCATACAAGGTAATTGAAGTTGATTTGTTATAGGTATCCGAATTGGATCGAGAAAATCGATAAGGGTTATCTTCTGAAAACTTGGTTTTCGACAGAATTTCCGCACCGGCCGGTAAGTTCAGACCCATCGCAATTTTAGAGGATGCTACCGGTAAACCCGAAGTGGACGGTAATTGCAGTGATTTCGCCGATACTAAATCGGTGGCTACCACCGATCCGTCATCGTTGACCGGGAAGGTTTGTAAGTATTGTCCGGTGGAGTCGACCACATACCGGTCATTGTTGACACTAAATGAGCCGGCTCGGGTATAGGCGGTATTATTGGATGTTTGATTCGGTTTGAGAGCGAAAAAACCCTGACCTGAAATCGCTAAATCCAGTGAATTACTGGAAAACTCAATGTTACCCTGACTGAATTGTTGGTTTACTTTCTTTAACAGAACCCCTTGTCCGATAGCACTGGAAGCATTTTCTAAGGGTGACGTTGCAAAAATATCACCAAACTCAGCACGGGACTTTTTAAACCCCACCGTACCCACGTTCGAGACGTTGTTACTGGTAATCCCCAATTGTGCAGACGAGGCATTGAGCCCGGTTAATGATGTATAAAATGACATACGTTACTCCTTAAAATTTTTTACTAAAACCACTAAACTATTTTTCTTAAATTCAATCTAATGGGCTTTTGCTTAAACCCAGCTAACTGCTAAAATCTGTTTTAGGGACTCACTCGCCTATCCTCTCTATGTCCCCTAGTTCGATCTCACCTCTTCCTGCTAATTCGACCATAACTTCGGAACTATCCTTGACAAACCGTACCCCGGAAACTTGACCAAATACTTTCACGTTGGGACTTACGGTACCGGTATTGTTAAGCGCGACCGCACTGATTGCATAATTCTCTAATTGCGCTTTCTCGCCGCTGTCTAAAACACCATCCCAGTGAAAGGTATGTTGCCCTGAGAATTTTCGACCCATATCCACGGTATGAACAACTTCACCGGTGCCATTACTTATCTGTATCTGAACTTGATTCGACGCCGTTTTTAAATCAACAACCCCTCGTAAGCCTTTATCTTCAGTCAACTCAGCATTAGTATCATTAACTAAGACATCTTTACCGATTAAACCAATGGTTTGCATCTTCCGTTGCGTGTCAAAACCTTCCGTTATCTTACTGAGGGCAGTAGACATTTCAGTAATCCCTGTGACGGTCGAAAACTGCGCCATTTGTCCTAAAAATTCACCATTGTCCATAGGTTTCAGGGGGTCTTGATGTTGCAATTGCGTCGTCATTAGCTTAAGAAATTCCGCCTGACCCAAGGTAGATGTTCGTTTAATTTCTCTCGATGCCTCTTCTTTCTTAACATCCTCAAATCTTTTTATGCCAGGAGGAAGCGTAAAATCTGAAATTGAATCAATCATTAGCTAATGCTCCTAATTTTTCGTTACGACTTAACTTCTGTTGATATTCATTTTCCAGGGCATAACATTGCAAGTGGGTGACTAGAAGCTTAAAAATATCGCTATGATTAAGATTCGCTTGAATATGATGACTGTCTGGCTCATGAAATAAAGCCGAATGGCCGGATTCATTCACTGCTGTCTGGAGGTTTGCATTATTCATTTAATTTTCCTACCATCACTTTACAATAAAATGTTGCTGTCATCATTGCCCTAACCGCAGGGTGCCTAAGATTAATTTCTTAGAGGTTTTTATAATTTCGACATTAGTCTGGTAAGCCCTCGATGCGGCTGTCATCTCAATCATTTCTTCAACCGAGTTCACGTTCGATTGATAAACAAAACCATCTTTGTCGGCCAGTGGGTTAGATTCATCAAATTGTTTGAGATTTGTTTTCTTCGATTGCAACATACCACTCACAGAGACGCCGGCGCGGTAGATATCGGAATTGTTGGCCTGCTCATAAACCGTTTGAAAGATCGGTTTTCTAGCCTTATAAGCCATTGCCTCGGTGGTTGCCACAACACTGGAATTAGCCAAATTACTGGCTGATGCATTCATTCGCACCATTTGTGCATTCATGGCACTGGAAGAAATACCCAAAACACTGAACATCGACATCTTTAATTCCCCTTATAACAATCAGTAACTACCGGCTATAATTAATATTCTAAAATGAACAATCACGAATTCACTTCATTTCTGCATAAAAGTAAAGCAACATACATACCAAAAATATAATAGCTTTTATTTCAATAAGTTAGCCTTCAATAGTACCGGGAATGATCTGTTTTATAGCCGGCAAATCGGCAATCAATTGCCCTTCAGCGACTAAGCGGCAACGGTTACCCTTTAAAAGTTAAAAATGCTACGCTATCGGTTGCAGCCGTCGATAAGAAAGAGATTGCAAGGCTGATCGTTGATTTATCCTTGCCGGTTTTACCCAAGGGTGTGATTGCACTTTTCAAACGACACTATTGCTTATTGCGGTCAACAAAATGTTACTATCATGCTCATGACGAGGTACTTTTTACAGGGAGATTTCAATGAAAATAAAAAAAACAGTCCTCTTTGGCAGTCTATTTTTAATATTCAGTGTTATGAGTAGTCAGAGTTCTGCTGCTAGAATCGTCTTGCCGCTGTGTGCGGATTACTTTAAGAAACAACCCGAAGGACGCTATCAAGTAAATAAACAAGGCACCGTACACGATACTCAAACCGGATTAACCTGGTTTCGCTGTAATATTGGTGAAAAAGTAGACAGTAACGGGGGCTGCCAAGGCAGGGCAAGCCGTTTTACCTGGACAGAAGCGCAAGCATACGCACCGACAGCAGAACTCGCCGGTTTATCCGGTTGGCGGGTGCCGACCGTTGATGAGTTAAAAGACATTAATGAAACAGATTGCAGAAACCCCTCTATTGATTCCCGCGTATTTCCAACGATTAAAGGAGATATTTACTGGTCTTCAGAGGAGAATTTCTGGGTTAGTGTCTTTGCCTGGGGTGTTTTCTTCTATAACAACGGTGACTTTGGTCGGCATCGCAAAGATACCCCGTATTTTCTCATGTTAGTCAGAGATTAACCGTTAGTGTGAAACCTACTAGCCGCCTTTAACATTCATAATAATTTCAATACGTCTGTTTTTACTGCGATTGGCACGGCTGTCATTTTTCACCAGCGGCTTGGTATCGGCAAATCCTTGCACAGAAAGCCGCGACCGTGGTACGTTCATTTGTTGGTTCAAAACATTAGCAACGGCCGCTGCGCGTCCTACTGAAAGATCCCAGTTCGAGGGAAAGGCTGAATTGCCGGGACCAATCGGTTGGTTGTCGGTATGTCCGGAAATAATGATTTCACCTTTATTTTCTAAGATAACCGTACTAACCGATTTTAACATCGCAATTCCTTTCTGAGGGATAACCGTTCCTCCCGATGGAAAAGCACCTTGCTCATTAAGACGCACAATCACCTGGTCGCCCTGACGTTCAATTTCAGCTAAGCCATTTTCGATAGCATCGGCTAACTGCATACTGAGTTTGGCAATTTTGGCCGCAATTTTTTTCTCAATCTGATCACGTTTATTTTCTACTTTAGCTTTGTTAAGCGCTTGGCTTTCTCTTATCTTAATTTTCCCCGCCGTGATTTTTTGTGCGGTGGCAACCTTTTTATACATTGCAATGGTTTCTTTGCTGACCACTCCGCTGGATTGCTTACTGCCCTGTTTTTTCTGCTGACTACCACTGGGGCTGGCTGATTTGGCAACTTCGAGAACAACACGATTATCTTCTATTTTAACTGCTGCATCACCGCGGGCAATTTCCTTAGCCATTAATTTTTCTATTGCTTTCTTCTGTGTATCAACGTCATGAGCTGCCGTTTTCACATTTTCTTGTAAATCTTTTTCAGGATCTTGATCCTCTGCAGTGTCTTGTTTGACCGAGGGCACCGGAACCGGTGGTGCTTTACTGGCCCTATAGTCAACAGACATTAAGGTGGTGCCTTCAGGCGGATTATAAGCCTCAATCTCACGCTGCATCCCAAATGCGGATTTCATTGCACCTGCAGCTTGGGTATATTTTAACTTTTTGGTTTCAGTAAAGGATAAGAGTAAGACAAAGAAAGCCATGAGTAACGTCGCCATATCGGCAAAGGTAGCCATCCACAAGGGTGCGCCCGGCTTACAGACCTCGCACTCTTGTTCTTTCTCTTCGGGGGGGTCACTGGGCGGAGCAGCCTCTTGATCTTCCGCAACGACGGCGTCTTCAGAAGCTACGGCTGGTTCATTGTTGCCTTCAGGAACAGCGGAACTCTCTTCAGAATTACTATCGCCACCGGTCTCTCCAGTAGTGGCACTATCCTCCCCCGGTTCATTTTCAGGGCTTTCTTTATCTTCAGCCATAGCGCATTAAAGGTCATCCATTGAAAAAAATAATAGTATCTTTTAAAACTACCTGCCGCCTTTTTTTATGTCAATTAAAAAATGTCAATCTTCTAAATATGGTTATAATTATAAAATGAATTTTTTTAAAAAAACAATCACTTCAATATTAATACTTAAACGTAAAAACCCTCAGTGTAACTGTTTAATGAGTTAAAAAAATGGCCCCTAAGTATAAGTTTTATAACATTCATCGTTCAAATTGCCGCTTTTGTAGCACGTTACGAATCGTTATCAGTATGTCTATAATGACATTGGTTATCGCATCCATAGTTTTCGATATGCGTATCTTTTCTGACATTGCCTTTACTGATTCCTTTGCGGGTCTTATCGGTATTTTATTCCTGAGTGTTTTAGGTTGGCGAATATGGAATGAATACCTTAAAAAATAAACAATTTTTCACTCATCCTGTCGTGTTAAAAAACGTACCCCTCATAAACTAAAACAAATGAGCGTTGCCATCATTTAGTGAACTTTTTTCTTTTGAATACTACCATGCGTAAAGAACTCCCCCGCCCTGATTGCTTTAACTGCACCCATTTCTATATTACTTGGGATAAGAGATTTCCTAAAGGGTGCCACGCCTTTAATATTAAATCCATGCGGCTTCCCAGTATCGATGTTGCGATGACCGATGGTCGGGACTGCCACTGCTACACGCCAAAAGTAATTAAAAAACCCACTAATAATTAAATGATCGTCCAAATTCCAGATTCCTTAAGGCGTAATTAAATTTAAATAGATTTACCACAATGTGGACATGAGTCCTGCATTTTGCTACGAAGAACTGCCTGATATTCATCCATCATGATCTTAGAGGCCGTTAATTCACTTATTCCTAAGGTTTTACGGGTATCTTCCAACTCAAGTGCTTCTTCATCGTCAATTATCCCGTCATCCTCCGTTAGTTTACGTACAAGTTCTTCATAGATTTTCTGACGTTCTGCCAGTTGTGCTGAAAAAGCTGATGCCAAAATACCTGCAGGTAACGCCACCATACCTACACTAACCACGGTAATCGCAGCCCCAAAAACCCGACCACCTGTCGTTATTGGAGTCACATCGCCATAGCCCACTGTTGTTAATGTTGCAAACGCCCACCACATTGCAGCGGGGACGCTCCCAAAAGCAACCGGTTGAACTTCATGCTCAAACATATAAATGCCACTTGCGGCAATTAGCATAACGATCAATAAAATGGCAATCGAGGCAATAAAGGCTCGCGCATTATCATGAATAACTTGAAATAATAATGTCATGGTTTGCGAATACCGGGTCAATTTAAAAACCCGCAATAACCGTAATGCTCGTAAGAAGCGAAGATCTAAAACTCCGCCAAAAACAATGATCAAGTAAAAAGGTAAAATGGCTAACAAATCAATCAGAGCATTGCCACTCCTCATATATTGCAGCCGCCGAGAGAAATTAGAAACACTATAAAAACGGTATTCTTCATTTTCAACACAAACCCAGATTCTGACCAGATATTCTATTGAAAAAATAGCTACTGCAACAATTTCGATGAGATCAAACCAATAACCATAGACTGCATTGATACTTTTCACAGACTCTAAAACAATGGCGACCACGTTAGTAACAATGAGAATGATTAAGAAAACATCAAAGATACGACTACTGGTGTCATTTTTTTCGGCAATTTCCACAATTTCAAAAGTTCGTCGCCTAAGCGTTTTTTGTGGAACCTTGTCAACAATACTGTCCATGGTATAACCTCACTCTGAATCGAAATAGGCACAAAAAATCATCTAGTACTACTCTTAATTTCATTATAGCGCTATCATGACTTGACAAGTCAACCAGATTAGACACAGCAATGATGAAATCACGCTATCGGTAACCGGTTCATGAAAAACAGCCCATTTAAATCCATAATTGTTGCAACCCGTTTAAATTAATGACCCAAAATCACACTGTTAAGTTACTTGTTTCCTTTATTCTTATTCTGTTTATTCCTTGGTGTAAGGCGCAATCCCAAACACTTCATAGCCATGAAGATATACGTCAAGGTGTCGCTGCTTTTGTGACCGAGAACCAGTCTGGGCATTACCAAACAGAAGTGCAAAAAATGGATAAGCGCATAAAACTATCGCAGTGTTCTGATCAACTCAGTTTTAGTTACCCGTTTGAAACGGACTCGACCATTGAGGTTCGTTGTTCTGAGATCAACAATAATTGGAAAATATTTTTATCGGTAAAAAACAAACCGCTCCATAAAGCCTATGCAGTGAACCGAATACTGACAACCGGATATCAACTCACTGAAACAGACCTGGAACCGTTGTATATTCCTTCCACAAAGCTTTCTCCTTACTTGGTTGACAATCCCAAAAGTGTCATAGGATTCTCATTAAAACAAACCCTGCGCCCGGGTCATGCGCTCCTGATTTCAGATATTGAAGGAATTACTCAAATTATGGTGGCTAAAAAAAGACTGTATGCCGGTCACCGTGTCACCTTAGCTGATATACAATTTAAAACCGTTCCGCTCGATAAAATTCCAGAATCTGCCATCCTTGAACAAAGTGGTATCCGCAATAAAGTTCTCATCAAAACAATTTCAGCAGGACATGTTTACAACATAACTGATTTTAGCCATCTGAATTTCGCAATTATTAGTCGCAGGAATCTTGAATCGGGTCATATTTTGGATAACACAGACCTTGATGTCATCTTGCAAAAAAATGAAACCCCTGTTGCTAATCAGTTCAAACAAAAAAGCCAGTTAATTGGCAGAACGCTGATACGTGACATTAGTAAAGGGACTATTTTGCTTCCTGCTATGGTGGAAAACAGCCCCGGTATGCTGCTTCCCCTTGTAAGTACAGATAAGGTCAATGTAGTTATTACCCGCGAAACACTTAAACCCGATCGTAAAATAACCGCTAGCGACCTTGATAGCAAACAGGTTAAACGTTACTCCGCTGCAATGGGCTATTACACTCAAGCAGACGAGGTTATCGATCTCGTGCCCAAACGCTTTATAACCAAAGGAACTATTCTTCGCCATGCCTTACTAAAAAAACCCGATCTTATCAAAAAAGGGGCTCATGTCACTATTACAGTAACTAGACAAGGTTTTTTTATCAGCAATGAAGGTATCGCACTGGAACCGGGTGGTTTGAACGATGAAATTCAAATAAAAGTTACCAATAGTGGTAAGATAATCACAGGAATTGTTGACGCGGTAGGAAAAGTGAAAATAATCAAATAATTCTAAACTTTTGTGATAATCTGACGATCAGATAGTTAAGCAAATTAGATTTAAGGTAAATACAATGGACAGTATAAATAATGGTGGTGTCAAAACGCCTTTAAACAGGCTGTTAAACGCAAAAGCCAAAGAACCGATTGAACCAGAAGCAAACGAAGGCCTTGCGAGTTCTGAGAAAAATCAGGAAAGTACAAAAGTAGCCGTAGAAAGTTTCCAGTTGTCTGACTCCATAAAAGATATCATGGGCCTGCACCAATCGATCAAGAAAACACCTGAAATGGATATGGATAAAGTAAACCATATTAAACGGGCATTGGCCTCAGGGGATTACCCTCTGGATACAAAGAAAACAGTAGCAAACATGATCCGCCTAGAATCATTGCTTGGCCATTAAGGAAATAACACCCAACATTACTACAGAATGCTTTTTGAAGAACAGCTTGAAACAGCGATTACACTGGCTTTAAAACTAGAAACACTGTTAGCTTCTGAATATTCTTCACTTAAAGTTCAAGATATCAGTACTTTTCAAAATATCCAGTCAACGAAAACTGACTTACTTCTGCAATTACAACTCTTTGATCAACACAAAAAGGATTTTGTAGAAAAACATAAGGTTATGGGGGTTCCACCCGAAATAGAACCTTTACTAACGGGGGGGCCTCAAAAAAACTGGATTTATTTAATAGAAATACTCTCTCGTTGCCAAACCCAACATCGAAAAACAGAAATTTACCTAGACCAAAAAATAAAAACAACTCATAATGTACTTGAGGTTTTGACAGTAAACAACCAAGATCATACAACTAAGCTATATAATGAGTCAGGAAAAAACACCATTAAAACACTTGGTAATATAATTGATGAAGGTTAACGCAGAAACAAAAAAAGAGCCTAAACAACAAGGTAACGGGTTATTCTTTTTGGCCTTTACTATTTTAGTAACGTCGCTTCTTATTTTGATCTTTTTAATGACTGGAGATAAAAATCTCAGCCGTATCGTAGCTGCTACCGCAGCCGTTATTATACTTTCCTTTTATGTGATTTTCTCACTCTATAATAAACCCAACCAATCACTGGATCCGCAACTCCAACAGTTAAGCACAATAATTTCTAATCGAATTGAGCACAGCCTGTCACAGCAACTGACGAGCCAAATAGGTGATCTTCAAAAAAGCATCCCCCAACAATTAAAATTACTCGCTCAAGCTGATACTTCTCCCAATCAATCTTTACAAATAACACCCAACGAGCAGAATCATTTGATGTACAGTCATGCTATTAGATTAGCAAAAGAACAAGTCAGTCTTGAAAAAATTGTAGAAATTTGCGGCATTAATAGATCTGAAGCCGAATTGATTCTACAAATGCATGGTGGTGGACCTAAAATAAACGCTTAAAAAGGCCTATCCTTTACTTTTTCATCACCCGGTTTCATTCCTCTCAGCCAATAACTGAAAGCTAATACCTCTGCAACCAAGCGATACAATTCGACCGGTATATCTTGATGCAGTTCTAACATAGAAAGTAATGCCACCAGGTCTTCATCTTTGTAAATAGGCACGCCTTCTTTCTTGGCAATAGCGAGAATTTTCTCTGCTAAATCGCCTTTGCCCATCGCTGAAACAATAGGTGTTTCATATTCACCATATTCAATGGCGACCGTTTGTAATTCCTTATCATTCATTAGACTTTCATATCCAAAATCGCATGTGACAGTTTTTCTTTATAAGGTCCTGGTTTTGCAATATCGGAAACCTGAATACCAGAAATTGACACGCCCACAGTTTCTACCCGTTCAATTAAGTTTTCTTTAGTATTATTAATGAGCGAGACTAACCAGTTCTGATCAGAGCGAAAAAAGATGGATGCGACTTTTTCTTGTAACAAAATTTCAACTTTGAAACAGCCCATTGAAGCAGTATTACTTTCTAAATGAATTTGCCACTGATCTCTTAATTTCTGCTCTTTTCCTTGCATCACGGTCATTTGAATAAATTCCCCAGATAAAAATGGGAGCAAGCAAGAATAATGGACACCGCCTTGTAATTCAGTCGCCAAGGATTTTATTTGGCTCGATGTAATGCTCTCTAATAATTTTGAAAGTTCATTATTATCGGCATCACCTGCTTGTAATAAAAGTAATAAAAAACGCTTTAAATCTAGAAATTCTGGAATAGCCGGTCGTAATAAACTATTCTCAAAAAACAACCCCGAATTTTTTAATTGTGCAAGAACCCAGTTTCCATCAACCTTTTTAGGAAGAACCAAACGCTCATTTAACAAATCAGCAATGGATAACTTTTCTAAATCAGCTAATGATTTGCCTTCACCCAGTGCTTGAAGCAATGATTTTATTGATTTTGACTCCAGTGACTTAGATTGAGCCTTATTATTTAACAACGAAACCAGATACTGCTGTACCGGGATGAGAGGTTGCTCTCGAAATAATAAACTACGCAAAAAAGGATTATTCCCGGCCAAGTTTGATAATGGAAGCTGGCTCTCATTAAGCAATTTCATTCGCGGAGGGCTACTATTCGGATCAATCACCTTTAGCAACAACCGTTGACCCACAGTGAAACGACCCTTGATATTTCCTTGGAAAAGTACGCCACTACCCTCTAAAATCAGCACGGGTTGCGTCTGCTTTACCAGCACTTCAACTACTGTCCCCTGCTGAGGCAAAACTGACTTTTGGCTAACAACAGCGCTGGCTTTTAACGATTTCCCTTCGGTGTTAAGTGCCAATCTATTCGCTTGAATCAATTGAGATTCAGGTATCGTTGATTTAACAATTACCCCCTTTAACGCCACTTATGTCCTTGCATAAAGATTAAAAGCATGTTAGCTTTAAATCATGATTAACGTAAGGTATACCACATATGGATAGCATTAACAACGTATCGAATAACACGATGGCTTTAAAGCCAATGGTTCCTACGGATACAGATCCTAAGAGATCTGAGCTTGATAATGAGCCTGAAATTGAGGATTCAGTTGAATTCAGCGCGGTTGACCAAGCACCTGAAACCAGTGAGTCAAACGAGTCAGCACAAGACAGTGAAGCCAAAGCTGCATTATCAAACCGTAATAGTACGCAGCAAACAGATGTGTACCTATATAGTAATACTAATCAGTCAAACTCTGTTGAGGATGCCGGCGATAACAAGGTAACCGATTCATCCCCACAACAAAATAATGCTCCAATTCTCAGCAGTGCTAATTCAGAAATAGGCACTATGATTAATCAGTTAATCTAACCGCACAACACTCTTTTTCACCTTTGTTTAAGAAGGATTGTTTGTATCCATAATGATTTCTATCCGTCGGTTCTTTTCACGGTTCTTTTGGCTGGTATTCGGTACTAAGGGACGTGTATCGGCATAGCCTATAATGTCTATCCTTTTCCGTGGAACATCCAACAAAGCACTCAATGAGTCAGCAACTGTGGCGGCACGTGCAGCTGATAAATCAAAGTTTGTATGGTATTTAGGGTGGTGTAAAATGGGCGTGTCGTCCGTGTGCCCAGCGATAGTAACTTTCCCCTTGCTTTTTAACAAAACCCGGCTCACCGCTCTTAGAGCGACGACACCCATGGGGTCAATTTCAGCCCCCCCAGAAGAAAAAGCCCCTTTTTCACCTAATCGGACAATAACCTGATCACCTTTACGTTCAATTTCAGCTAAGCCTGCAGCAATCTGCCCTTCGAGTTCGAGCTCGAGTTCTGCAATCTTCTTCTCGATGGTCCCTTCAGATCGGTGTTTGTCTTTACCATTTTGGTTATTAGGGTTTGATAGACTCTCATTTAAGCTATTATCCCTCACTTCAATAGTGGCTGATAACTCTTGCTGTACAGTGGCTATTTTAGCGTAAAGATCAATTTTCTTCTGAACGGCAGAATCAATTCGCTGTTTGGCCTCAGAGGGGCTTTCATTTTCACCGCCACCAGCAGATTTCCCTTTTAATTCCACTACCAAACGTCCTTGGTCAATTTTTACGTTGACCTGACCCTCGGCTATTTCTGTTTCTAAAACTTTTTGTAATCGTTTTAATTCAGACTTAATATCAGAATCCTTCTCATCAGTTTCCTGTTTTAATTCAAGTTCAGATTTAGTGGGATCCTTACTTCTTTGAGAGGGTGTATTAAGCACGGTTGCTTGGGCAATAGACGGGCTGAATTCTTGTTCAATAAGACTGGTACCTTTGACCATAACGCGAGGTGTTGGCATACCGAACGCATTACTTAACGAGCCCACTACTTTTTTATATTTATCTACTTTGGTATCGGCAAAAGATAACAATAAAACAAAAAAGGCCATAAGTAACGTCGCCATATCAGCAAACGTTGCCATCCATAAGGGAGCACCCGGCTTACATTTCTCACAAGGGGGGGCTTTTTCTTCCTCTTCAGCGTCAGATGAGTCTTCAGCCATTACTGATCACCAATTCTATCCACCCTCAGCCTTTGCAAGACGGGCTTTAGGGCTCAAATAGATAGTCAACATGCCTTCTAACACCCGTGGGTTGCCACCGTCTTGAATAAAGCCCAGTGCGGTCACAATCATTTCATTATTATTACCTTCGTCAACAATGCGTTGTTGCAACTTTTGCTCAATAGGAAAAGCAATAATATTGGCTAAGAAAGCACCGTACAAGGTTGTTAAAAGTGCCACCGCCATCGCGGGTCCAATTGATTTTGGGTCACTCATGTTAGCCAACATTTGCACTAACCCAACCAGGGTGCCAATCATCCCCATGGCGGGAGCAAAATCGCCAATGGACATCCAGATAGACGCTCCTCTCTCTAACCTAATAACATTTAATTCCGTATCTTTTGTTAATTGTTGAGCGACTAATTGTTTATCCGTTCCGTCAACCAACAGATCAACGCCTTGCTTCAAATAAGGATCAGCAATTTCTACGGCCTCCAAGGCAATCATGCCATCTTTTCTGACAATGGTTGCTATTTCAACGAGTTGTTCCAGCAAATCTTCAGGTGCAGCCAGAGGATTTCCAAAACTCCGTCCGGCCGTAGCTCCTGCGGCTAAAAAATCACTCAGTGATGAGCGCATCAGAACAACCATTATGGTCCCACCCACCACAATAACCAGAGAAGGAATATTGACAAACATACCCGCTGAACCACCCAATACGATGGCCATAACAATAGTTGCATTCGCCCCTACTATTCCGATGACTGTTGCTATATCCATAGATTAAATCCTTTAACAATGATGAAAGTCTGCAAAACCCAATTTAACATTATTTAAATCGACAAAAATTAACAGTTCTTTAACTTAAAGTGTTTTATCAACAGTACTGTACAAAATACGCTGAGTCAATGATTCGATGGAATCATTTTCTGATTAATAATTGCATGTCATTTAATCCAACTATTGAAAGATTAAAGCCACCCAGATGATCTTCACTAACCGGTATGGTTTCTTTTATGAACGATTAAAAATACACTTCTTCTGCTCGTGGAGGTGGCGCTACAAACGCATGAAGATCCCTTTCAAGTTCTACACCATTTTCTAAGAACCTAAGCACCTGTATGTGACCCTTTTGATCCCACAGAATCCAAGGCCCATTTAAAAAACCATGGTTAAAATAGCGTTCCAACTTTTTTTGCCCCATCGCATAAGATGAAAGCCATAAGCCATGTTTTCTACCGTCTTTGTATTGTTCTATTTTAATTATTTGCCCACTTTTATCCCAAAAGGCAAAGCCTAAAGAAGGAATTTCTTTCCCCATTTTATAGACTCTGACACTTTTCTTTTGTCCATTTTTATACCAAGTAGTGAGTTGCCCCTCTAATTTTCCATCGGTAAAGAAAGCCTCACTTTCTTTGTTACCATTGGAATACCAACGAACAAATAACCCTTCTTTTAGATTATGTTTAAATGTGCCTTGTTTAGAAGGTCGCCCTTTTTTTGTATTTTCAATAAAGGGTCCGTGTTTTTTATCGGCACTGTATTGATATTTTGAAAGCAATTTTCCTTTAGCTGAGTATTTAATAAATGCCCCCTCTTTTTTACCTTTACTATAATGCTCTTCCAGAAGCACTTTCCCGCGCTTACCCCATTCCATTGTCAATCCATGTGGTGCTTCTTTTAAGGACTTCTTCTTAATCTGGATATATTCAGTCACACGTTTTTTTTGTTGTCCTCGATGCCAGCTGGTCCGGGTGCCTTCCGTTACCATGCCTTTTGAATTAAGCGCTTCCTCGACAATTAAACGTCCTTTTTTGTCCCATTCTTTGCGTGTAGGCCCGGTAACACGATTATTTTTATAGTACTCCTCACGTTGTAATTTACCATTGCTATACCACTGATTGTGCTGACCCTGTTTTTTATTTTTTTTAAAGGTAGTTTCACTTTGTTTCTTTCCGGAAGGAAACCATTCGATAAACAGACCACTTTTAAGTCCTCTTAGATAATTTGTTTCCGTTTTTATTTGATCTTTTACATTTTCATACCACAGTGTACTTAAACCAGAACGCTTGCCTTTCTGATACAATTCGTCCGTTTTTAACTGCCCATTGGTATACCAGTCACGATGACGACCTTGTCGCTTACCCTTAAGGTAATTTGATTCCGATTGCTTTTGGCCGTGTTCATTTTCATACCAAAAAACACTAATACCCTCGAGCTTATTCTTTTTAAAATTCTCTTCACTCTTTTTCTGGCCACTAACAAACCACTCTTCACGCAACCCTTCCTTCTTACCCTTAATATAATTTCCAACAACCTTTTTTTGCGGAGCTGATGGAGGCACCCCTTCTTTAACTTCTTTCAGATCGGTATACCACTGCGTAAGGCCCCCTGTTCTCTTACCGTTTAAATAATGTTCCTCTAAAAGTTTGTTACCATTTTTTGCCCATTGCGTTGCGGGTCCTTCTTTAAGCCCGGCTTTAAAATGAATTTCGCTTCTTTCCTTATTATCAGGATCGACCTTACTGTAACGCCATAGCCCTTCTCTTTGTCCGTTAAGAAAAGACCCAACTTCGCGGTCACCCTTTTTGCTGACATAATTAAAATTACCTGTGTAAGGTTGATCTTGATTCGGTAAAAAAGCAATTTTATAACGATATTGAACAAAATCGACCGATGCATCTTGTGAATACAAAGGCATTGGAAATAAAACGATGAACCATAAAAAAAATCTCATTTAATTTCCCCGAACAATGAATGACATAACGAAATGCTGATAAACATATTGGATAATAACCGGCCACCCAAAATCTAAATTAACTGAGTGGCCGGTTAATTAAAGAAAATGACTACAAAACGTTAGTCATGTTCAGCACATGGTTCTTCTAAATCGTAAGCACCATTGCCATTACAGTCAAGATAATCCCTACAACCATCAGGTCCGGGATCTGCTTGAGGATAATCCATCTCAGGGTCACACATAAGTACGAAGTCATCGTTGGTCATTGGACCACCCATGGGGCCATGAGCCATACCCTGCATACACTCATCATGATCCGGCATTCCAGGAGGAGGACAACCCATATCACCCGGACCACCATCATGATGCATACCTTTCATACACTCATCATGATCCGGCATTCCAGGAGGAGGACAACCCATATCACCCGGACCACCATCATGATGCATACCTTTCATACACTCATCATGATCCGGCATTCCAGGAGGAGGACAACCCATATCACCCGGACCACCATCATGATGCATACCTTTCATACACTCATCATGATCCGGCATTCCAGGAGGAGGACAACCCATATCA
>Ga0209992_10001312_pt1 | contig 26854 bp, 20 predicted proteins | sample 2SBtaG_2_FD_182564 | JGI IMG/M metagenome (GOLD analysis project Ga0209992, IMG submission 182564) | Deep subsurface microbial communities from Kolumbo volcano to uncover new lineages of life (NeLLi) - 2SBTROV12_ACTIVE470 metaG (SPAdes)... | ecosystem: Environmental > Aquatic > Marine >... | reverse complement strand
GCCCGTCGCGATGTTGCCGCCCACCGTCGCCACATCGGCCACGACAGTCGGTGAAAACGCCGCGAGCGCGTCGGTGAGCGCGCCCAACCCGAAGCCATCAAGTCGTCTTTCGGCGATCCACGCACCGAGCGCTTTTCGCAAGCGGGTAACCGTCACGCCGGCGCCGATACGAAGCCCATCTTCGCCCAGCGAGAGACCAACTAGTCCGGCGTCGCACAGGTCCACCAGGACGAGAGGTCGCTCCGGCCAGAGCCCGCCCATAACCACCGTGCCACCGCCAACAAAGGCAGCGCCATCGGTCGCGCGCATCGCGATCGCCTCGTCCACGGAAGCCGGTCGCAGGTAGCGGGGTTGCATCCACGGACCATGGCAGCGGCACCGATCGCGCGCAAGACATGCACCTTTCGGATCGCGGCAGGTCGATTCATAGTCGCGGCTGGCGGATCCAGGCCGCTTTCACGAGCTCGTATGCAACTTCGACCCTACCAACGCGACGCCATCGCAGCCGTCATCGCCGCGCGCAAATCGGGTGTGCGACGCATGGTCGTGTGCTTGCCAACGGGGGCTGGCAAGACTGTGATCTTCAGCGAGCTCGCCCGGATGGCGCGCCGGCATGTGTTGGTCATCGCCCACCGCGAAGAGCTGCTGGCTCAAGCCGCCGACAAGCTGCAAAAGGCCGTCGGTTCCACCAAACGAGTCGCCATTGAGCAGGGAGATCGGCGCGCCGACAAAGCGGCTGACATCGTGGTCGGCTCGATCCGCTCGCTCCACACCGATCGGCTGCGTCTGCTGCTGCAGGGCCGCGACTTCGGTCTCGTGCTGTACGACGAATGCCACCACGCCGTCGCCGACGACAACATGCGCGTGCTGCGCGAGCTCGGCTGCTTCACCACGGGATGGACCGGGACGCTGCTCGGCCTGACCGCGACCACCAACCGCGCCGATGGGGTCGGTCTCGACCTGGCGTTTGAGCGCATTGTCTACAAACGCGGCGTGCCAGAGATGATGGACGACGGCTGGCTCGTACCGCTGCGCGGGTTCCGGGTGGCGACCAAGGCCGATCTGCGCAATGTGGGTGGCGGCGGGCTGGATTTCATCGAGGAGCAGCTGGCCGAAGCCGTCGATATCGAGGACCGCAACGCGCTCGTCGCACGCAGTATCCAGGAGCTCGCCCGCGACCGCCGCACCGTCGCCTTCTGCGTCACCGTCAACCATGCCCGCAACCTGTGCCGCGCGCTCAATCACCTCGGCGTCCCGGCCGGCATCGTCTACGGCGCGATGAAAAGCGACGCCCGACGCCGCGCGCTCGCCGATTTCCGCGAGGGTCGCACCATGGTGCTGACCAACGTTGGCGTGCTCACCGAGGGCTTTGACGACCCGGGCGTCTCGTGCATCGCGATGGCCCGGCCGACCCGTTCCGAGGCGCTGTACATGCAATGCGTCGGCCGCGGCACACGGCTTCACCCCGGCAAGACCGACTGCCTGGTGCTCGATTTCGTCGACCTGTCCAACCTGAGCCTTATCAGCTTGCCGAGCCTCATGGGGATGCCGTGGCAGCTGGATCTGCAGGGCGCCGACGCCAACGAAGCGCGCAAGACCTGGCAGGCAATCATGCTCGAGGCGCCCGGATTCGAGCTGCAGCCGGGCGTCATCACCCTTGGCGAGATCCAGGACCGCGCGGCCTCATTCGACCCGTTGACCCGCACCATTGACCCCGACGTGCGCGCGATCAGCAGCCTCGCGTGGGAGAGCCTCGGGCGCCGCGGATTGGCCCTGCACCTGCTCCGTTCGGCAAGCAAAGTCACCGAGGTCCTCGTGCTCGATGATGGCGGCCGCGGCAAACGCTGGCAGGTCCAGGTCGACGGTCGAGAGCGAGGCCGGTTCTCGCGCCTGGCCGACGCCGTCGAAGCCACCGAATACGAGGTCGCCAAGATGGGCCCAAACGCGCACGCAAGTGGATTGCCCAACGCAGCATGGCGGCAGGTCGCTGTCGGTCGCGAGCTCGCAGAGATGGCCCGCAAAGCCCGCCACGGCAGACCCGTCGACACCATCGCCGAAGCACTGGCCGCGCTCACCTACGCCGAACAGGTCGGGTGATTCATCGCCGGCGTCACGCCGCTTGCGCACAAAACGACAAGAACTGTCGTGCTCCTCGTGCGTACTGGGTGTCAGAAGTCGGCGATTGGATCGTCTTCTTAGCGACACCGGCCGAAAAGCGCCGCGGAGGAAAACATGGGAATCGATATCAAGTGGCCAACCAACCTGCATCTGCTGGACCCGATCACGCCGGTTGCCGGCCTCGCCGTCTTTCCGCTCGTCGGCAAGGGTAAAGCGCCCAATGCATTGACGCTCGACGAAGCCCAGGAGCAGGGCAAGGTCGTCATCGAAGAGCAGAAGGAAGGTGAATCCGTGCCCGAGGTGGAGCTCGAGGTGCTCGGAGACGTGCCGGTCATCATCCTCGAAGGCGAGCTGCTCGAGGGCGCGCTGCAAAACCGGGTCGTCAACATCACGCTGCTGCTGCCTCCGGGCAAACACAAGGTGCCCGTCAACTGCGTCGAGTCGGGGCGCTGGCACGCCAAGGGCCACACGCGCCAGTGGTACGCCGGCAAGAGCCAACGTGTCCGAAAGGCCCGTGAGTTCGAGGCGACGGGAACGACGCTCGATGCCGATATCCGCCGCCGCAAGATGCGCAGCGGGGTGCGTTCGATGCGTCGTACCGGCAAGGCGAGCGCCAACCAATCGGTCACCTGGGACGCGATCGACAGCAAGCTCACCCGCAACACCATGCGGGCGGCCGACAACGATCTGCTCGAGCTGCATGAGTCGCGATGGGACGTGCTCAACGAATCGGTGGCGCGGCTCGAACCGGTGCGTGGCCAGGTCGGTGCCGTGGTCGCCGTCGCGGGGCGTGTCGTCGCGATGGAAGTCGTGGGCGACCCGGCAAGTTGGCGAAAGGTGTGGCGCAAGGTGCTTGTCGGATACGTCGGTGAAGGCCTCGACTACAGCGTCCGTTCACGCCCGGTCGACACCGAGACCGCCGCACGTTTCGCGGAAAACGCCGGTCACGCGGGCTGGCAAAAGACGCCCAGCCCGGTCGGTCGTGGCACGCATGAAACGCTGGACGAGCAGCTCACAGGATTCGTCCTCCGCGACGGAGACACGGTGCGGCATGCGGTTGTTTTCGCTGACTGAGTCGCGGTGGTTGGGAAGCTACGCCGGACTACGCCCAATGCCGGTCACTTAGGGTGTAAAGGTTTGATTTACCAATCAAATTCATGCGAGCGGCCGAAGCCCCGGGCCTGAAGCCGGGGTCGGTAAGTGACCAGCATTGGTTTTAATCCGGTCCAGGAGCCTGTAGCGGAAAGCGGATTTGTAGGCGCGAAGCGTCGACGGGCAGTAGCCTTGGGCGCCAGCCCAAGGGCTGTCGGTTCATCATCTTGAGGCGTGAAGCGCCGACAGGTCCTGCCGCCGCGTCAAAGCGGAGCCCCGGGCCTTCAGCCGGGGACGCTAAGTGACCGGCATTGGGACTACGCCGGGCTAAACATCCGGATCTTGCCAGTCGCCGTTGCTCCACACGTGCAGGATGTGCCGGGCGCGTGAGGTGGCGACGTAGCGGGCTCTGCGGTTGGCGCGCGGGTCTTCCAGGTCGATATCGGCGAGGATGACGACGTCGGATTCCAAGCCCTTGAAACCGCTCAGCGTCGTGTGCAAGACCGCGCCGGAGCGCTCGAACGGGTCGTCGGACAGCGCGATCGGTCCAAACGACTCCACGGACTTGAACGAGCTGTTCTTCTTGCTGTGAGGGGTCAAGACGACAATCCGATCCGGCGTGATTCGATCGTTCTTCACGAGCCGCTGCACGAGCTCGCTAACGGCTTGGACATCTTTGGCGGGCCGGCGCATGCCGTGCGACGTCGGTTCGATACCGTCGGGGCTGTGACGCCACGCTTCGTTGTTGTTGCGGCCAAGGCGACTCACGACGGCGGCGATGGCCTTGGTGTTGCGGTAGTTGATCGTGAGGTTGAAGACGGGCATCGGCGGCAGACCGGCCTGCCCGCGACCGAAGATGTCTTGTTCGGCGTCGCCAAAAACCGCGAGGCGCCCCGTTTTCTGGTCCCGAAGCAGCTCGAGCAGGACCACCCACCACGACGGCAGGAAATCCTGGGCTTCATCCACGACGATCGCGTCGAAGCGACGGGCCTTCTCTGCGACGATCGATTCGAGCACGTAGTTGGGCGCAGCTTCGAGCCAAAAGCGCTGCTTTTCCGCCTTGTCTTTGGGCACCGTGAAGGGCTCGCCGTGCACGCGCTTGGATTCATGCCAGCAGATGCTGTGAAAATGCTGGACGATGATCGAGCCCGCGGTGGCCTCGTCGCGCAGGCGTTTTCTCAGGCCGCCCGCCAACGCCTTGTTGAAGCAGACGAAGAGCACATCAGCGCCGCGTTCGGCGAATCTCCGCGCGGTTTCGATCGCGAGCACGGTCTTGCCGGTTCCAGCGCCGCCAGTGACGTGCATGCGCGGCTGCGCGATGAGGTGCTGCATCGCCTGGAGCTGATCGCGGGAGACGCGGACCAACGCGGCTTCATCGGCGTCGAGCCGCGAACCGAGACATTCGACGATGCCGACGATGGGAAACACCACCGACTTGCGGAAGCGCTTGAATTCTCGGGATGAAAAGGGCTCAGGCGCCTTGCGAGCGGCCTTGCGCCAGCAGCTCACCGCGCCGCGCACCCAGCTGAGTGGGTCGACCAGGTGGCGACTATCAAAGACGATCGCTTCGGGGACGTCCGCCGGCCGCAGGTTGTCTTCGTCGAACCGGGCGTCGGGGAAGGCGACGGCATAACCGAAGATCAGCGGCAGCCGTTGCGCGCCGGTGTTGGCGAGCTTCTGCCACCGCTCTTCGAGCTGGTCGACGAGATCGTGCTGGTTTTCGCGCGCCTGCTTGTACGGCGAACGCTTCATGGGCATGTCGCCGTCGTCGTCTCGTCGCCACCACTGACCGAACCCATCGCGCCGCACTCCTTTGCCCTTGCATTCGATGCAGAGCAGGCCGTGTTCGCGATGTAGCAGCAGGAAGTCGACCTCCCCTTCGCGGCCGGAATCATCCAGGTATTCAAACGACCAATACACGAACCAGTCGTCGGGCAGGCCGTCTTTGAGCGCGCGCCAGAGCTTCTGTTCAGCCTTGCGACCGGGGCCGTCGGGCGGCTCGTTGCGGGGGATCATCGTGGCCAAGAGCAGCTCCTCGGGATCGATATAGCGGGGCTATTTCAGTTGGAACGTATCCTACACCGTCGGGTCAGCGTTGGTGAGAAGCTCGCGCAGTCGGGTTCCTTTGCCGGCCTTGGCCCGCGCCTGCATACTCGCGCCATGATCACCACCAACACCTCCGCGGCAGGCGCCACGATCGCGCGTCTGCTGGCCCGAATCACCATCCTGCTTATCTCGGCGACCTTGCCGATGGCGATGCTGAGCGGCTGCGCCAAGAAGAACGAGAAGGCGAAGATGCCGATCAAGCCCGGCCTCGACCTGTCGAAGCTGCCCGGTTTGCTGACGTGTCTGCCTGGGCCGGTCAACAGCAAGGGCGTCGGTAAGCTCTGCACCAAGCGCGAAGATTGCGCGGGGCAGTGGGCGAGTTTTTGCGATGTGGTGGTCAACAAGAAGCGGCCGCCGATGTGCTCGCGGATGTGCGACGACAACACCGACTGCGGCGAGAACGCGTACTGCGGCGTCATCAACGGCGTGCGCCACTGTTATCCCAAGGTCTGCCACGAGTGGAAGTGGACGCCCGGCTGCGAAAAGCACAACCCGTTTTGCGTCGACAAAGGCGCTGAAAAGGCCACCGACGAGCAAAAACCCAAGCACAAAGGCGCGCTCATCTGCGCCGGTGGCATCAACTTCAACGAGCACGGGTGGGGCAAGCGCTGCGATCCGTCCTCGCGCGAGAAAAACGGCGTGGCGTGCAAGGGGCTCAAGGCGCGGGCGTGCGAATCGACGTTCAACCCGACCGGCCCGAACTTCTGTGTGCGCGAGTGCTGGAGCGACTACATCTGCGGCGACTACGGCTACTGCGCCTATCACTTGCCGATCAAGAGCTTCTCATTTTGCCTGCCGCGCTGCCCCGAGGCGCGCCACCGAGCCATCAAGGAGCGGCCGGCAAATATCGGGGTCTGCAACGTCGACCAGGGCGTCATCCCCAACGGCAAAAAAGACGCCGGCAACCCCGACGGTGTGGGCGTGCGCTGCAAGGCCGACAGCGATTGTGCGGGCAACAGCAAGGCGAAGACCTGCGGAACGTCGCTCGGCAGCCAGCGCAAGCCCGATGTGTGCACGATGACCTGCAAGGCGGACGCCGACTGCGGCAACAACGCGCTGTGTGTCGACGTGGACTTCAACGTGGCGGGCGACGGCAAGGCCGGTGGCAAAAAGGCCTGCGTGCCCGCTTGCTGGGCGATCTGAGCCGGGCGAATTCGCGGTCTACGTCGAGCAGGCGCGCTCTACAACGCGTGTTCGCGAAGGGTTGCGGCTGAAACCGGCGCTCAAATCAGGGCGTGAGCGTGTGCAGGTCGAAGTCGTACTCGTCCGGGTCAGCCGGCACATCGACGAACTTTTCGAGCCACGCAACGTAGTCAGCGTCGATGCCGATCTCCTTGGCGCCGCCGACGATCTTCTCGGTGTTGCTCGGGTGGCTGATGTTGCCCCAAATCCACCAGCGCGGCAGCGTGCGGTAGATGTCGCCCCAGACCACCTTGCCGGTCGTGTCGTCGATGACGGCGTAGGTCTTGCGCTCGAGGTGGCGGCCTTCCTTCTCCTGCGGGTCGAGGCTGGCTTCCATCTCGCTGTTGGGCATCCGGTACAGGGCGCCGCGGACGATGCCGTCGCGCTTGGGCAGGATGGTGACGTAGGACTTGCCGGGCTGCTGGCTGTCCTTGGCGAACGCGACCTGCCAGTCGTCGATGTGGCCAAGGCGCATGTCGTATACGGTCAGCTCCCGGCGCTCGCCGAAGCGGAACATGTTGGACGCGTACCCATAGTAATAGGTCGTGTGGCCCGCGGCGCTGTGCGCGCTCGCCGTGCAGCCGCCGGGCAAGGTGTCGCGGCCCTTCCACTTGCCGGTCCAGTCGCCGTCCCACGTCCACAGCCAGGCGTCGACCATCGGCCCGTCCGAACCGACCCGAACCTGCCGGCGCCTGCGCACGTAATCGGCGCCGTGGATGCCGTCGAGGGCGCTTAGCAGCTCGTCATCGCCGTAGTAGAGCTCACCGGGCACCCACGCGTCGCCACCACCGCGGACGGCGAGGGCGAGCTCGTCATCGTCGAGGATGAACACGACGCCCTTGACTGTGGCGCGGCCTGCAAACAAGCGATCGCCAACGACGTCGTGGTGCTTGCCGCCGTGGGCGAGATGGTTGTGCAGGAAGACGAGATCGGTCATCGGTGGCTCCTCATGAGGCCGCTATTTGCGCCGGGGCGCGGACCGTAGCGGGGGATTGCGGCGCTTTCAACTCACGCGGTCCGACATCTGCGCGCCCGAGGCTGGCACTTCGTTGCACGGTCCGCTCATAGACTTTTCCGTTGCTTCTCCGTTGGTTGTCGCTCAAAATCGGCCCCGTCATTCAAATTCGGAGGAACCGATGCGCTCCATTCTCGCTCTGCGTGCTCGCGCGCGCGTGTGGCTGGTCGGGATTGCGATCGTGGTCCCCCCCCCCAACTGGGACGGGCTCGTTGCTTGAAATCCGGCCTGCGAACGCCGCAAGCAAGCCGCATCCGACGCCGCTGACAACGGCGCAGCGCTCGCTGCTGCCAAAGGTACGTACCACTGGAACCGTCTCATCGACGACTCGTGTTGAGGCCATCGCTAAGGCGCGAGCAAACACCAAGGCTTGCACCCGACGGTTCTACTCCGACACGACAACGTCGGCTTCTCCGCAGTCATTTATCGAATGCAAGCGGAACGGTCCGACCACCAGCACTCCCACGGGTGGCGGGGGCCAAGAGGCCCACGGTGGAGATCCCGACGGATGCGTGAACACGAGCCGCACCGTGTGCGCATACGACACCGCCACGCACTTCTTCCAAGAGATGATCAACGTCCATGGGCCATACTGCGACGCCTCGAACTGCTACTACAACTGGGACGGCATCGGTTCAACACCAAGTGCCGCGCCCTATGCGGCTGACATCAACGACGACCACACCTCGATGTTGTCAAGTCCCTGCACGTCCGATGTCGTCTCTGACCAAGATGAGTGGCTGGAGATCTTCGCGCGGGGCCGGCAATTCCGGCGCAAACCGGTTTACTGGAACGAGTTCCGCATCTACGCCGATACCTTCAACGGCGCTGCTTCCGGCAACTGGGCGCCCTGGAATATGAACCCGCAGGTCACAGCGACGCTCAACAAAGCCAACGGCTATCCCATCCGAGGCTGCACCGTTCCGCAGGCAAGCTCCCCGGAGTGCGGTGGCGGCGAGTGCCGATTCGACACGTGCACCATAGCGACGGATTGTCGCAACCCAATCGAAGGTTGCAACGTGGCGGCCGGGGTGAATCGCTGCGGTTGCGCGGTTGGCGCAGACTGTTTCTCCGGCGTATGCATGTCCGATGGCACATGTGGCACCGGCAACGGCACCTGCGCTTGCGCAGGTACAACATGTCCCGTCAGCGGAACTCCCGATTGTCACGGTGGGTACTGCATCTCGACGCGGGACGCCGACGTTGACCCAGGGTCATCGGGGCCATGGCTGACCTACCGAGCGCCCCGCGAAAGCGCTTCCCTCGACGGCGCGACGAGCGTTATCAAGATCACCGAAGACACGGCTGAGAACCCCATCAAGGGCATCAATGACAGAAGATCGTTCGAGTTTTCATTGGAGTTCTTCTGGAAGGGCTTTGGCGCAGGTGAAACCGAGCATGTGCTGGCCCATGCAGGCACCGACATCCAGCTGTCGATCGTCAAAGTCGTCAACGACGCGTACCTGAAGGCACGCGTGCGCGATGGCGTGGCGACGTACTTCGCGATCAACCCGTTTGTCTGGTACCGCGTCAGGTTCGCGGCATCGAGCACGCCGCATGTCGTGCTCGATGTGGACGTTTACAACGTCGCGACCGGCTTCTTCGACAAGGTCGGCTGCACGTGGGACGACTTCACAGGCGTATTCAGCTTCCCGTCGACGGTGCGCTTCGGCCACGACGGCTCCGCGGACAACTCGCTGCGCTTCCACGGCCGGCTCGACAACCCCCAGCTCAGCGATCATTGGGCCGTGCTCAATAGCAAGCGACCCACCGGTTGCGCGAAGGTGCCCTGATGTGGTGCTCGGGTCAGCTGGATGTGCGGCTCTTGCTGCTGTGTGGGGCGATGTCGGTGCTCGCGACCAGCGCAGCCTGCAATCGTGCGCCTCCGGAGGCCGATGCGGCACAGGCAGACGAAGACACCGGCGATAGTGCGGACGTGGAAGCGGCGGGCGCGGCGGATGCAGCCGAATCGCTCGATGGTGGAGCGGCTGACGCAAAGGACCACGCGCCCGGTGATGCCATCGCGACGTCCGATCCTGGCGATGTATTGCCAATGGACGCACCCGGTATCGACGCAACAGATACGTTCGGTTCGTTGCCGGACGTGGCCGGTCTGGTGTCGGGGCCCTATTGCTCAGGCGGCAACGCGCTGCCCAAGCCGTTGACCAAGTGCGATGTTGAGGGCCAGTGGCGTTGCACGGGCTATGGTGAGTCCTCCGTGCAGAGCTGGGGCCCCAACGCGCCCGACTGGATCACCGTCAAGCATGGCATCTGCCGGCGACCCTATCGCGTAAGATGCACGAAAACCGGCGGGCATTTGCGCTGGAAGCTCTCCGCATGCCCGAAACCTCCGAACTGGAACGAATGCAACAAGGCTTGGCAGAAGCCTACGTGCCAAGAAGGGCCCAAAGGAGTGAGCTGCTGTCCTTCGAGGTGTCTGGGCAACACTCAGGGCGTGACGCACCCGAGTAAGCTCAAAGATGTCAGTGGCTACGCGGCGCGTATCTGTGACGACGAGGACGCCGGCAAGATCCTGTGCGAGAAGCACGCCGCCGCCAAGGTTGTCGGCTGCGGCTACCTGTCGCAGCCGCCGTTCAACACCGCCACCAACAAGCTGATGTTCGCCAAGTGCGCGGACCAGTGCAAAGGCTGCCGCTACTGGTTTCACACCGAGGAGTGTTTGCCGATGTCCTGCCCCAAGCACTTCGGCCCGGCGCCGCAAAAGTGCCTCGACAGCGGCAAGTGCTTTTGGCCGCCCGACTTCCACACCAAGTGCCTGTGGGACAACGGCAAGCCGCGTTGCCCGAAAGACTGCAAGGAAGCCGGTGCAAAGAACTACTGATGTGCCAGCGGATAGCGCCTCGCCGCTGCACAGACACGCAACGCGTAAGCGCAACACCCTTCCGCGCAACTTTGCGTAAGCCTCGGAACACGACGCGAACGTCTGTTCGCTTGCAAGCCGGCGAAGTTCGTGCGATAGGCGCCGCGCGACGGCGATCTCGCCGCAGAAGGAGACATCGATATGGCCAGTGCAAGCGAATCTACCCTCTACAGCGGGGCGGCGACCGGCGCCGAAGCCGCGTTTGGCGCCGCCGCCGAGCGATGGAACGTCACCGAGGTCAACTACACCTTCGCCGGTCACGCCGATGCGCGTACTCGCGGCCTCAAGGAGCTGTCGCCGACCGAGCTCAAGCGCGGTGACGTCAGCCTCACCTACGTCGGCCGCATGATGAACCGCGTCTACCGCGACACGCCGCTGTTCCGAAAGGTGCTGCAGTCGATCTGGCACCAGATCAACTCCGCACAGGAAGTCTTCGTGGTCGGCGCGATCCTGCCCGACGGTCACGTCAAGGGCGGCACCGGCTGGGGCGCCGAGTTCGCCAAGCTCTGCAACAAGCCGCTGTACGTGTTCGACCAGGACCGTGGCCACTGGCTGAAGTGGGCCGAAGGCACCTGGAAAAGCGCGGGCGAGCCGGTGATCACCGAAACGGCGTTCTGCGGCACCGGCACCCGTTCGCCAACCGACGCCGGCAAAGCCGCCATCGACGCGCTGTTTGAGCGCTCTTTCGGCAGCTAGCAGACCGTCACAGGGCCGGCCTGCCAACCGCCCTACGAGTGAATCGCGCGACCATCAACGGCCAGCGCGGCTTCCTTCGTCACCTCGTGCAGCGTCGGATGGGCGTGACATACACGCGCCATATCTTCGCTGCTCGCGCCAAACGCCATCGCGGTCGCGGCTTCGACGATAAGCTCGCTCACCCGCGGCCCTATCATGTGCACGCCAACAACCCGATCGGTGTCCGCACGCGCGACGACCTTCACGAAACCTTCCGTGCTACCAAGCGCCTTGGCGCGGCCGTTGGCTGAAAACGGGAACTTGCCGACGCGCACCTCGATGCCGTCGGCTTCGCACTGCTCGGCGGTCTTGCCGACGGTCGCCACTTCCGGGTCCGTGTAGACGACGTTGGGAATCGTGTCGTAGTCGACGTGGCCCCAACCGGTGGCGATTCTCTCGGCGATCGCGACGCCCTCTTCTTCGGCCTTGTGGGCCAACATCGCGCCACGAACGCAGTCACCGATGGCGTAGAGCCCGGGCACCCCGGTCTCGAAGTGGTCGTCGATCTCGACCTGGCCCCACTTGTTGGCGGCCAACCCGACGTTTTCGAGCCCCAACCCCTCGGTATTCGGAACGCGCCCGACCGCCACGAGCACGCGATCGCATTGCAGAGGTTCGCCACCCTCGGACTCGACGATGCACTTGTCGCCCTCGATGCGCGCGCCGGTGACCTTGACGCCGTAGCGCAGCTTCATGCCCTGGCGCTTGAAGATCTTGGCGGCGAGCTTGCGAATCTCGGTGTCGGTGCCAGGCAACGGCAGGTCGGCATATTCGAGCACCGTGACCTTCGCCCCGAGGCGCGCCCAGACGGACCCGAGCTCGAGGCCGATAACGCCGGCGCCGATGACGCACAGGTGGCCGGGGACTTCGGGGTAGCTCAACGCCTCGGTCGACCCGCCGATGCGATCCCAATCCATCGCGACGCCGGGCAGCTCGCGGACCTTGCTGCCGGTGGCGATGATGACGTTCTTGGCGCGGACGGTGGTTGCAGCGTCATCGCCTTCACTTACGGCGACGCCATGCAAACCATCGGTGATGCCGGTCAACGTGCCGCGGCCGTGCAGGCGCGTGACCTTGTTCTTCTTGAACAGAAAGCCGATGCCGCCGGTCAATTGGCGCACGATCTTGTCCTTACGCCCCATCGTCTTGGCGAGGTCGAGCTGCACATCGCCGACCATCACACCGTGGTCCTTGAGGTGTCTGCGGGCAGCCAGGTAGTGCTCCGATGACTCCAGCAGCGCCTTGGACGGGATGCAGCCGACACGCAGGCAGGTGCCGCCCAGCGCCTTTTCGAGCTCGATGCATGCGGTCTTCAAGCCAAGCTGCGCGCAACGAATGGCACAGACGTAGCCGCCCGGGCCGGCGCCGATAACGACGACGTCGTAGGTGGTGGTCAAGGAAGCCTCGCTAAAGTGGTTGTTCGATTCATGTGAAGAAACTCCGATTCGGTCCAAAGTCGCCGAACTACTGCGCGTTTCCGCCCCGTAACACCTTGAAATAGCGCTGCTATGCCTGCGGCGTTCCGAGACGAAAGCGCTTGCATTTCGACGATTTGGCCTCGAACCTCCGTTCCTTCACACGAATCATATGTAAGGGTCAGACCCCGGCTGATTCGGCTAGATTTCGAGCAGCATCCGTTCGGGCGCTTCGATGCACGCCTTGACGCGGCGCAGGAACGTGACGGCTTCGCGGCCGTCGACGATGCGATGGTCGTAGGACAGGGCCAGGTACATCATCGGGCGGATCTCGACGTTGTCGCCGACCGCGATCGGCCGCTTGATGATGTTGTGCATACCGAGGATGCCCGACTGCGGGGGGTTGAGGATCGGCGTGGACATCATCGACCCGTAGACGCCGCCGTTGCTGATGCTGAACGTGCCGCCGATCATCTCGTCGGGTTTGATGGTGCCGGCCTGGGCGCGCTTGCCGAAATCGGCGATGGTCAGCTCGATCTCAGCGAACGACAGCCGCTCCGCGTTGCGGATGACCGGGACAACAAGGCCGCGTCCGCCGCCGACCGCGACGCCGATGTCGAAATAGTCGTGGTAGACGATGTGGTCGCCGTCGATCTGCGCGTTGATGCCGGGCAGGTCCTTGAGCGCGTCGACACAGGCCTTGATGAAGAAGCTCATGAACCCGAGCTTGATGCCGTACTTGTCGATAAACGCTTGCTTGTGACGCGCGCGCAGGGCCATCACGGCCGTCATGTCCGCTTCGTTGAACGTCGTGAGGATCGCGGCGTCGTTCTGGGCGCCGACGAGGCGTTCGGCGATCTTCTTGCGCAGCCGGGTCATCTTGACGCGCTCGGTGGTCCGGCCATCGCCTGAAGTCGCGGCAGGTTTGACGGCGGGCGCGGGCTTGGCAGCAGGCTTCGATTGGGGTTTGGCGGCGGGGGCGGGTGTCGCGGCGGGCGCGGATTTCGCGGCGGGCGCGGATTTCGCGGCGGGCGCGGATTTCGCGGCGGCTGCGGCGACGGCGTCTTCCTTGAGCACGCGTCCACCGGGGCCGGTTCCGGTCACGTCGGCGGCGTCCACGCCGGCCTGGTCGAGCACGCGCTGGGCCGATGGCATCACGATCTTGTCGGCAGCAGCGGGCGCGGCGGGCGCGGATTCAGCGGCGGCGGGTTCGGCGGCGGCGGGAGCGGCGGCGGCGGCCGTGCCAGCAGAGGCTGAAGCGGACTCGTCGATCCGCCCGATCACATCGCCGACATTCGCGCTGTCATCGGCAGCCACGAGCTGCTCGGTCAAGACTCCAGCCACCGGCGCGGGCACATCCATCGACGCCTTGTCGGTTTCGAGCGAGACAACCGGGTCATCGACGTTGACGAAATCACCGACGTTGACGAGCCACTGGGCGACGTAGACCTCGGTGATCGATTCACCGGCAGAAGGGACGACGATATCGGCCATCGCGGGGCTCCCGGGCAGACTGGACAGGCAGAGACCGGTGGACTTTGGCGCACCCCGGCATGGTTGTGAAGGGGCGCGGGTTTGTTGGGACGGTGGCGGCGTGTGGCACAATGCAGATCAACCCCGGGTGAGATCATGCGCGCATTCGTCTTGTCGATGACGCGGGCCGCGACAATCGTGCTGCTTTGCGGCGCGCTCGGCGCTTGTTCGGGCGACGGCGAAGGCGGCGGTGATGGCGCTGGCGGAAACGGTGCGTTCTCCGATGTGATCGACGGCGTGCTCTTTGCCGGCTCCTCCGGCGGCACGGACACGGTCGGCCTGCACGACGGCGCCAACGGCTCCAGCAGCGGATCCAACGACGGAAAGGGTGGCGGATCCGGCGACGGAAACGGACTCGGAGACGGAAACGGGAGCGGAGACGGAAACGGCGGCGGAATCGCAGACGGAAACGGGCTCGGAGACGGCGGCGGGGACGGGAACGGCGGCGGGGACGGAAACGGGCTCGGGGACGGAAACGGCGGCGGGGGCGGAAACGGGCTCGGGGATGGAAGCGGCACCGGCAAAAGCGACGGAGGCGGTCTCGGGGACGGGACTGGGAACGCAGACGGGGGCGGAAGCAACGCATGCGACGATAAGAAGGCCTGCACCGTCGATTCCCCCGATCCGAAATCCGGCGGCTGCAAACACAAGGTCAAGCCCGGCTTTTGCGTCATCGGCCCGGTGTGCATGACCGCCGGCGCCGCCAACCCGCTTCAGCCTTGTATGCGCTGCCAGCCCGCGATCGCGGCCGACAAGTACACCAAGGCGACCGGGGAGATCTGCGATGACGGCGATCCGTGCACGTTCGCCGACCAGTGCAGCAACGACGCCAAGTGCATCGGCAAGAAGACCAACGGCTGCTGCAGCGCCAAGACCCCGTGCCCATCGAGCACCTGCAAGCCCGCGACCTGCGACCTCGCCAAGAAGACCTGCGTCGTCAAACCGATCGCGGGCTGCTGTGAGGGCGGGACATGCTGTGATCCGAAGACCAACAAGGCCATGCCAAAGGGCGCCAAGTGTGGAGCGGCGAAGGTGGCGACGCAGTGGCAATGCAGCGGGTCGGCGGTTCAAAAACGCGACGTCTGGGCGGGCTGTGACGGCAAGAACACCGCGGCCTGCAGCGGTTCAGCGGGCGATCAGCACAAGACCGCCTGGACCACGACCAAGACGTGTGCGACCGGCACCTTGTGCACGATGCAAGGCTCAGGAGTCGCGCCGATTTGCAAACAGCCGCCGCCCAAGACCTGCAAGAACCGCTGCGGCAAACGCGATCCGAAACAGCCTTGCCAGTGCGACAACGACTGCGAGAAGAAGAAAGACTGCTGCCCCGACAAGGTCCCGTTGTGCGGCAAGTCGGTGACGTGTGGGTCCGGTGGGATCTTCTCGTGCAAGCAGGGCTGCTACTACTACAACGGCTGGCCCTGCCAATGCGACAAGTGGTGCGGCCACCCGATGTTCCAGGACTGCTGTCCGGACTACAAAGCCTGTGGCTGCAAGTAGTTCGAACAGGGCGCCGTGGGACGCCTGAGCGCCAAAGCGTGTTCGCGTCGACTCAATCGGCGAAGGCGGCGTCGAGAATCCGGTTCTGCTCGACGACGTGGCTTGCTTTCGAACCGGTCGCGGGGCTGGCCGACTCGGGGCGCGCCACGTAGCGGAAGGGCAGCCGACCGAAGAGCCGACCGCCCATTCGGAAGCGCATGAACACCCACGCGCCCATGTTGACGGGTTCTTCCTGGATCCAGCGCACCTCGGTGCCGTCGGGGACGTCGGCGAGCGCGGCCTTCAGCTCGACATCGGGCAGCGGGTAGAGCTGCTCGACGCGCAGGATCGCCACGTCATCGATTTCGCGCTCGGTCCGCGACGCCAGCAGCTCGTAGTAGACCTTGCCCGAGCACACGAGCACCCGCTTGACCTTCGCCATGTCGACGGTCGGGTCGGCGATGACCTTGTCAAACGCGCCGGTCGCCAGCTCGTCGAGCGTAGAGGTCGCGGCGGGAAGGCGCAGCAAGCTCTTGGGGGTCATGACGACGAGCGGTTTGCGGTACTTCCACAAGGCTTGACGGCGCAGGCAGTGAAAGACCTGGGCCGGTGTGGTCAGGTTGCAGACGATGAGGTTGTCCTGCGCGGCGAGGGTCAAGAAGCGCTCCAGGCGCGCGCTGCTGTGTTCGGGCCCCTGGCCTTCAAACCCGTGTGGCAGCAGCATCACGAGGCCGCTGAGCCGGTTCCACTTGTCCTCGGCGCTGCAGATGAACTGGTCGATGATGACCTGGGCGCCGTTAGCGAAATCGCCGAACTGGGCTTCCCAAAACACGAGGCCGTCGGGCCAATCAAGGCTGTAGCCCCAGTCAAAGCCGAGCACCGCGCACTCGGACAGCGGGCTGTTGTAGACCTCGAACGGCGCCTGGTCCCCGGTCAGGTGCTGCAGGGGCGTGTGAATCGAGCCGTCCTCGACGTCGTGCAGCTCAGCGTGCCGGTGCGTGAACGTGCCGCGACCGGCGTCCTGGCCCGACAGGCGAATGCGGATGCCATCGGTGACAGTTGTCGCGAACGCGAGCGCTTCGGCGGCGCCCCAGTCCAGCGGTGACTTGCCGTCGGCCATAGCGACGCGGCGCTTGAGGATCCGCTTGAGCCGCGGGTGCACGTTGAAGCTATCGGGCGCGGTTGTCGTGGCGATCAGCAGCTCGCGCAGACGAGCGGCATCGACCCGGGTGTCAGGCGGCGAGGTATCCCGTTCCAGGCCGCCCTGGTAGCCGGTCCAGACGCCGCGATTGAGCGACTGCAGACGCCGTCCATCGCTGGCCTTGGCACGGTTGAGCTGTTCTTCGAGCCCGGTACGCAGGTCATCGGCGATCTTGTCGACCTCTGCGCGCGACAGGGAGCCGAGCTGGATAACGTTGTCGGTAAAACGCTCGCGAACCGACGGGTGCGCGTCGATCCACTTGTACTCGAGCGGCTGGGTGTAGCGCGGTTCGTCGCCTTCGTTGTGGCCGTGGCGGCGGTAGCAGTACATGTCGATGATGACGTCGCGCTGGAAGGCCTCGCGGAAGTCCATCGCGACCTTGATGACCTGCGCCACGGCGTCGGGATGCTCGCCATTGACGTGGAAGATCGGCACATCGAGCAGCTTGGCGACGTCGGTCGCGTAGGTGGACGAGCGGCTGTCGGACGGGTTGGTCGTAAAGCCGATCTGGTTGTTGAAGATGATGTGCACCGTGCCGCCGGTCTTGTACCCGTCGAGCTGGCTCAGGTTGAGCGTCTCCTGCACGACTCCCTGGCCGGCGAACGCGGCGTCACCGTGGATGACGAGCCCCATCACGCGGCGTCGTTCCGTGTCGCCGTAGCGGTCTTGTTTGGCGCGCACGCGGCCGAGGACGACCGGCGAAACGAACTCGAGGTGGCTCGGGTTGAACGTCAGCGACAGGTGCATGTCGGTGCCGACCATCGTCTTGCGCTTGGACGAAAAGCCCATGTGGTACTTGACGTCGCCGCGGCCGATGTAGCTCTCCGCGTCGCGGTCCTGGAACTCGACGAAGATCTGCTCGGGGTTCTTGCCCATGATATTGGCGAGCACGTTCAGGCGCCCACGGTGGGCCATGCCGATGACGACGTGTTCGACGCCGTGGCCGGCCGCTTCTTCGATCGCCATGTCGAGCAGGGGGATGATCGACTCGCCGCCTTCGAGCGAAAAGCGCTTGGCGCCGAGGAACTTCTTGTGGATGAACGTCTCGAAAAGCTCGGCTGCGGTCAGCTTGGAGAGGATGCGCACCTGCTCTTCGCGGGTCAGTTGGCGCTTGTTCTCAGCGTCTTCCATGCGCGACTGCAGCCACGATTGCACGCGCGGGCCGTCGATATGCATGAACTGCGCGCCGATGTAGCGGCAGTAGGTGTTGCGCAGGCGCTGGATGATGCGCCGCAGCGTCATGACCTTGGAGCCGAACGCGCCGCCGATCGAAAACGGCTGGTCGAGCGCGGTGTCGTCGAGGCCCCAGCGCTCCAGCTCGAGCTCGGGGTGGGTCTTGCGGCCGCGTCCGAGCGGATCGAGCTCGGCGATGGCGTGACCGCGCACCCGGTAGATGCGGATCAGCTTGTCGACGCGTTCCTGGCGTTTGTTGGCTTCGCGCAGCCGTTCGCTGACGAGGTGAAAGAGGCCGCGCGCGATGGTGCCGTGCCGGTCGGCGAGTGCGGAGAGGCCTTCCCCGGAAAGGCGCAACAGGCGGCAGGGTGTGATCGCGATGACGTCGGCAGAGCGAGGCTGTTTGTCCATCAGCGCGAGCTCGCCGACGACCTTGCCGGGGCCCACCTGGGCGATGGTTTCGCCGCCGCGTTCGACCCGCATTTCGCCGGACGTGATGATGTACAGCGAGTCGCCGACCTCGCCCGCGTGCATCAGGAAGTGGCCGCTGGGGACCTCGACGTCCTCGACGATCTCGCAGATCGGTCCGAGATCGGCGTCCGCGATCTGTGCAAACAGGCTCAGCGGCCGAATGAACGGCATCCTGCGCGCCACAAGCTCGGGATCGGTGACCGATGTGGGCAACCACGCACCGGAAGCAGTTGGCGCGCGGGCGGCTTGTTTGACGGCGGGCGGAAGCGGCCGAGGCGCGGCGACGTTGCGGCCGCCGCGAGGGTTGAAAACGGACCGCTGCTCAAACGATGGCCCGAGCGCGACACGACCGTTGCCGGTGCTGCCATTGCTGGGGCTGCCATTTGCGGCGCTGCCGTTTGCGTCGATGCCACCGCCCGGGCCACCTTTGTCGGACTGCGCCTCGTCGGCGTCGAGCGCTTCGAAGTAGGCCCGCCAGGCCGGATCGACGGCGGCCGGATCGCGCGACCAGTCAGCGTAGAGCTGCTCGGCGAAAGGCAGGTTGGCGACGGCGAGCAGGTCGGCGGTCGACATGGCGGCTCCGGTGGATGGGTCGCTCGGGACGCATCAGGACAGGGACTTGGGCATCGCAAAAATGACACAGCCGGCGACAAGCCGCGACCGGTTGTGCAGCGGGGGCGGCAAGATCGATTCGAGGGCGGCGAACACGACGTCGCGTCAGGTGACTCCGAAGAGCTCGAGACGGCCCTTGCCCTTGACGTCGACCTCGCCGATCGACTCGACCTGCAGATCGTGGCGCACCCAATTGATGGTGCCACCTTTTCTCACCGACATCTCAGGCGGCGTCGCAAGCGATCACAGGCGGTACTGCAGACCCAGCGCGATGTCGGTGATCGACTTGGAGAAGGTCTCGGGCTCGGCGTAGAGGATCTTCGGGCCCAGCTCCTTGTTCTGCACGTCGTCGTAGAAGGTGCGCGAGATGGCGACCGTGACGTTGAGCGAATCGGTCAACCCGTAGCGCACGCCGCCGCCGACCGAGTTGGAGTCCATCGCGTACTCGAAGTCGGAATAGGTTTTCTCGTTGCCGCCGATCTTGGCCTTGATGTAGCCGACCGAGACAAGCAGCTCCTCGGTCAACTGGTATTCGGCCGAGACGCCGAGGTCCCAGCCGTTTTCGTAGTCGTCGTCCCAGCTCTTGATGTACGCGCCGATACCGGTGTTGGGGTCGCCCGCCTCGTCCTTGGCGGCGTCGGCGGCTTCGGTCATGTAGTAGTGAAAGCTCGCCGAGACGGTCAGGCCCATCGCCGACCACGCCAGGCCGCCACCGAGAACGGCCGGCATCGGACGCTGCTCCTTGGCGCCGTTGCGGAACGAGCTGAGCGCGTTGGTCTTCCACGAGTCCTCGCTGCCGAGGCCCTTGGACGTGGTGGTCGCTTCGAATTCGAGGTCGGTCTGGGTCTCGTAGCGCAGACCCAGCGTCAGGCCGAATCCGGGTTGCACGGCGAGTCCGGCGATGAACCCGAGGCCCGCGGCTTCTTTGCTGGCGTTGAGCTCGGCCCGTGTGCTGCCGTAGTCGGCGCCGCCCTCGTACTGCTTCTTGACCATGACGTAGCGCGCGCCAAGCGACACCGAGATCATGTCCTTGAACTTGTAGGCCACGCCGAGGGTGCCGCCGTAGAAGATCGAGCTGCCCTTGAAGTAGCCGTTTTCGGGGTCGTCGCTCGAGCCCACGATGAGCTTGAGCGGCTGCAGGAACGGGACGCCCTCTTTGTATTCGAGCGAGCCGCCGCCGGAGGGCACCGAGAACGCGCCGAACACCGCGAGATCGCCCATCTTGAACGCGCCGATGAGCGAGGGCAGGGCCGGAACCATGATGTCGGACGGGTAGTCCTTGCCGTCGTACGAGATGTTGTATTTGCCGATGAGGGTCTGGTTGTTGAGCTGGACGTAGATGCCGTCCTTGAGCCACGTCGTGCCGGCCGGGTTATACAGCGCGACGTCGGCTCCGTCGGTCGCGGCGTTGCGACTGAACGTGCGGATGTAGTCGGCGGAGAGGTTGCTGAGGTACTCGATGCTGCCCGCGTGGGCGGGGCTGGCGACGAAGGTAAGCGCGGCGAGTGCGCAGACAGTTGATGCGGCGATTCTGCCGAAGATGGGATTCATGGCGGCCTCCTGTTCGCTGCAAGTTGGCTCAAGAGCGCAACATCCACAAGTGCAACGATCTCTGCTGGGCGAGCCGCGATCTACAACGGCGGTCGGCTGTGATAGGACGATGCCATCCCCGACGCGATACGGATCCGACTCATGCCCACCATCCTGCTCTACGGCGCCTACGGCTATACCGGCACCCTGACGGCCAAATTGGCAGCGCAGCGTGGCGTTTCACTGATCCTCGCGGGACGCAACGAGGCCAAGACGGCGGCGATCGCTGAACAGGTCGGCATGGAGCACCGGGTGTTTTCGGTCGAAGACGCCGCCGATCACCTCGATGGCGTCGGCGCGGTGCTCCATTGCGCGGGCCCGTTTTCTGCCACCTCCCGGCCGATGCTCGACGCCTGCGTTGCCCGCGGCGTGCACTACATGGACATCACCGGCGAGATCGAGGTCTTCGAGGCGGTCGCGGCCCGGGGTGAAGAGGCCAGGTCCGCCGGCATCGTCGCCATGCCGGGCGTCGGGTTCGATGTTGTCCCGACCGACTGCATGGCCGCGTACGTCTGCGCCAAGCTGCCCGGGGCCACCGAGCTCACTTTGGCGTTCTATACCCGCGGCGCGATGTCGCAGGGGACGGCCAAGACCGCGGTCGAAAACCTCGGCAAGCCCGGCTACGTGCGACGCGACGGCAAGATCACCGAGGTCTCGCCCGCCCACGAGCAGCGCACAGTCGATTTCGGCGCCGGCGGCATCCAGCAGGCGGTCGCGATCCCATGGGGCGACGTTTCGACCGCGTACTACACGACCGGCGTTGGCAACATCACGACGATGGTGGCCATGCCCACCTCGATGCGCGTCGGCGCCCGCCTGTCCGGCGCCTTGGGTGGCCTGCTCCAGACCGGTCCCGTGCAGCGATTTCTGCGCAACCGCATCGAGGCAGGCCCCGCCGGTCCCAGCGATGAAGCCCGTAGACGCGTGACCGTGTACGTATGGGGTGAAGCGCGCGACGCAGCCGGCAACGTGGCCCAGGCCCGAATCGCCACCCCCGAAGGCTATACCTTCACCGCCGACGCCAGCCTTCGCATCGCCCAGCGCGTGCTCGCCGGTGAGGTGGAGCCTGGCTTTCACACACCCGCAGGCGCATTCGGGGCCGACCTGGTCCTGTCGTGCGACGGCACATCCCGCGAAGACGCGTAGCGCCCTCCCAGCACACCGGCAGGCCCTTCGCTACTTCTTGCGTTCTTTGGGCGGATCTTTGTCCGGCAGCGGGGCGCAGAGATCGTGCGCTTTCTGGTTGGGCCGCACCTGGTCGAGGCTCAGCTTGCTGCGTTTGGCGGCCTTGCTGATCAGGTCGGCGGCGGGCCGAGACGTTTCGCCGCACACCGCGAAGACGCGCAGGGCGTTGCGGATCGCGAGCTTGGAGTCGCCCTTGTTGAGCGCCTTGTGGCCATCGCGCAGCCAACTTGCTTGCGGATCGGGATCGCCCTTGTAGGCGTTCGGGGCGCCCTTGCGGGACCTCTTCCTTTTGCGGTCGGCCTTACCCGCGAGGCGAGCTTTGCGCTTTTTCAGCCGCGACACGGCCTGCTTGGCGGCGCGCAGGATGCGTCCATTCACGTCGGTACAAGGCGCGGCTTCGGCGTTGGCGGTGTCCGCGCAGCGGGCCTTGAGGTGACGCGGGTCGAGGGTTGCGAATGCGCGCTCATGCAGCGGAGCCCAGGTCCAGCGCCCACCGGATTTGAGGAGCACCCGCGCCCGCCGCAGGTAGTGAACCTCTTCACCCAGCTCTCCGCCGTAAAACCGCGCGGACACAACCGCGACTGCCGGCCACTTCGGCACCCGCGTCGGTACGATGGCGGCCCAACCGGCCGCGAGACCCTTGGCGCCCGCTTCGTTGAGACCGAGGTCCGTTCGCAGGACCTCTTTGCTCGTCCATGACGCCGCGGTCGAGCCGGGGAACGCCGCGACGAAGTGATGGCGGCGACCGGTACGTTGCCCGATCTCGTTTTCGAGGCGCTTGTTCCACTTGTGAAACAGACACAGTTCGAGCGTTTGGATCGCGTCGCCTTTCTTGGCCGGGGGCGTCAACACCTCGAGCTTGCGGGTGAGCACAAACCCCTTCTCGGGCGCGAGCTCCTCACACGAAACGTCGGGCAGCGCCGCGGCGGATGTGGTGCCGTCGAACAACCTGGGAGCCGGCGTGGGTAGCGGGGGAACGACATCGCCTGGCGTGGCTCCAGCAGCGGCTGGCACGGGGTCAGGGACGGCGCGGCCACGCTTTGAGCCGCGAGCCTTCTTTGCCGACGCAGGCGCGGTCTTGGCCGCAGGCGCCTCTCCGGGCGGCTGAATCGGCGCGGGTTCTTTGCCGCAGGAGGGCGCGGTAACGAGCAATGCAGCGGCCGTTGCAGCTGTCACCAGTCGTGTCGTCAGGTTGTCGAGCCGTCGCGAAGTCATGGCGCCGCATACCGCGCGGACGGGCGGCTTTCAAGTCGCGAGGACAAACGAGTTGCTACGCGGATGCGGCTTCTTTTTGCAGGCCGACGAGCGGGTACTTGCCCGACAGGACGGTTTCCTCGTCGATGACGACCTCGCGCACGCTTGTGCTGCCCGGGATCTCGTACATGCAGTCGAGCATCGCCTCTTCCATGATAGCGCGCAGACCGCGAGCGCCGGTCTTGAGGTCGAGCGCCCTGCGGGCCGCGGCGCGCAGAGCGTCATCGGTGAACTTGAGGTCGATGCCGTCGAGCTCGAACAGGCGACGGTACTGCTTGGTCAGCGAGTTCTTGGGATCCACGAGGATCTTCACCAGCGCTTCTTCACCCAGCTCGCCGAGGGTGGCCAGGACGGGGAGGCGGCCGATGAACTCGGGGATCAGGCCGAACTTCAGCAGGTCTTCGGGCTGCACTTGCTTGAGCAGTTCACCGATATTTGCGTCGTCGACGATCTCCGATTCCTTGCCGAAACCGATGGTCTTCTTGCCGACGCGGCGTTCGATGATCTTGCCGAGCCCCTGGAACGCGCCGCCGCAGATAAACAGGATGTTGGTCGTGTCGACCTGGATGAATTCCTGCTGTGGGTGCTTGCGACCACCCTTGGGCGGAACGTTGGCGACCGTGCCTTCGAGGATCTTGAGCAACGCCTGCTGCACGCCTTCGCCCGACACGTCGCGGGTGATCGACGGGTTCTCGGACTTGCGCGTGATCTTGTCGACCTCGTCGATGTAGACGATCCCGCGCATGGCGGCGTCGACATCGTGGTCGGCGTTTTCGAGCAGGCGCACAATGATATTTTCGACGTCTTCACCGACGTAGCCGGCTTCGGTGAGCGTGGTCGCGTCGACGATCGTAAACGGCACCTTCAGCACCCGCGCGAGGGTCTGCGCGAGCAGCGTTTTGCCCGATCCGGTCGGCCCGATGAGCATCACGTTGGACTTGGCGAGCTCGACATCGTTGCGCTTGGCGCCGCGGTAATCGATGCGCTTATAGTGGTTGTAGACGGCGACCGAGAGCACCTTCTTGGCGAGGTCCTGGCCAACAACGTACTCGTCGAGAATCGCGCGCAGCTCCTTGGGCTTGGGCACCGACGCCAGCGCAGGGACCTTTTCGTCGCGGTCTACTTCCTCGGCGATAATGTCGTTGCACAGCGCGATGCACTCGTCGCAGATGTAGACGGTCGGCCCCGCGATCAGCTTCTTCACTTCCTTCTGGGACTTGCCGCAGAAGGAGCAGCTGAGGTTGCCGTTGTCTCGCCGACGGTCGCTCATGCAATCCTTCCCAACCCGTCAACCCGGGCGTTGGTGCTCCATCGATGGTAGCGACGCGCCCACCTGAGGGTCAAAACTCTTTGGTTTTTTGCTGCGGCGCCGAGGTCAACAGACCCGCCGCGACCTCTGCCCGCGCAACGCTTTTCGCCGCTCAGAGCTTGGGCTCCTCGCGACGCACCACCTGGTCGATCAGACCGTATTCGGCGGCCTCGTCGGCACCCATGTAGTAGTCGCGGTCGGTGTCGATCTTGACTTTGTCGGCGTCCTGGCCGGTGTGCCGCGACACGATATCGTTGAGCATCTGCTTGATCCGCAGCATCTCGCGCGCCTGGATATCGATGTCGGTCGCCTGGCCGGAAAAGCCGCCCAGCGGCTGGTGCAACATCACGCGGCCGTGCGGAAGCATGTGGCGCCGCCCCTTTGTCCCGGCGCAAAGAAGCACCGCGGCCATCGAGTACGCCTGGCCGATGCAGATCGTCGAGACCGGCGCGTTGATGTACTGCATGGTGTCGTAGATCGCGAGACCGGCGGTCACCGAACCACCCGGGCTGTTGATGTACAGCGAGATCTCCTTTTTCGGATCCTCGCTCTCCAACACGAGCAGCTGCGCGATGATCGAGTTGGCCAGGCCGTCGGTCACCTCGCTGCCCAGGAACACGATCCGGTCGCGAAGCAGGCGCGAATAGATGCCCCACTCGCGTTCGCCGCGGGGGGTCGACTCGATGACGGTTGGGATGACCCAGTTGGCCTTTGGCTGCATGTCGTCGCGCTCCGTTTTCAGGGCTTCATCAAGGCTGGAACCAGCGGAAAGGGTCCGTTGTTCCCGAACACACAAGGCGATCGGCGGTCCCTGTCAATGGCGTGATCAATGATCGTGTGAGCAGTTGGGGCCGTGCACGTGGCCTTCTTCGCCGTGACCTGGGTTGGCTTCGTCCTCAGCCGCTTCGGGCTGTTCGATCGGCAGCGACGGGTTGGGATCGCGCAGGTGCAGCGTATCGCCGTCGGTCACCTTCAGCTCGGCGAGGAGACCGTCAAGGGCCTTCTCCTGCTGGAGCATCTCGCGCGTCTGCTGGCGACCGTCGTCGCTGCGCATCTGTGCCTTCGCCTTGTCGGTCAGCTCCTTGAACTCCGACTCGATCTTGTCGAGCTGCGCGTCGATCTCCTCGTCGGTGACGTCGATCTCGCCGCTCTCGATGAGGTGCTTGACGACGAGCGCGCGGCGGACGTTGGTCACGGCCTCGGGCTTCATGGTGTCGCGCAACTGCCCCATCAAGCCGTGCAACTGGCTGCCCTTCTGCAACGCCTGTGGGCCAAAAGTGCGGGCGATTCGGTGGTCGACTTCCCGGTCGATGAGCGCCCTGGGCACCGTAAACGGGTTGGCGTTGAGGACGTGATCGAGCGCAAAGTCGCGGCGCCACTGCTCAGCGCGACGGGCAGCAAGGCGCTCCTGCTCAGCTTTGAGGTCGGCCTTGAGCTCATCGAGGGTCTCGAAGCGACCATCCTTCTTGGCCAGCCCATCGTCGATCTCGGGCACGACGCGACGCTGAATGCCAAGGATCTCGCCCTTGACCTTGCCGGCGGCGGGGCGCTCGTCGTCTTCCTCGAGCGTGTACTCGTCAACCTCGAACGTGTCGCCAACCTTCGCGCCGCGAATCGCGCCGTCGACCCACTCGTCGGGATGGCTGCCGCCGACCATGAAGCGTCGCTCGATCGGCTCGCCCGTGTCGCCGCTGCCGTCATCTTCGGCGCGATGGATCGTGTACGTGAGCTGGACCTGGTCGGCGTCGTTGTCCGCCGAATCCACGCTGACGACCTCGCCGAAGTTGTCGGCGATCTTCTGCAGCTCCTGGTCGAGATCCTGGTCATCGGCCTCGCACGTCGGGATCGCGAGCTCGGCGCCCTGCCAATCCGTGAGCTCGAGCGTCGGCAAGACCTCGACCGAAAACGCCACCGACAAGTCCTCGCCGTCCCGGAGATCGCCGATCTCGTCGAGCTCCGGCTGCCCCATCGGCTCCAGCTTGCCCTCTTCGATGGCGGCCGGGATGTTGCGCGTGAGCACGCGGTCGAGCACCTCTTCGCGAATCATCGGCCCGAACCGTCGCTCGAGCAGCCGCCGAGGCGCTTTGCCGGGCCGAAACCCCTTGATGCGGGCGCGGCTGCCGACCTTGGTGATGACCTGCTTGTAGATCTTGGAAACTTCCGCCGCAGGGACCACGAGGGTCACCTTGCGACGCACGTCGTTGGTGGTTTCAACGGTGACGTTCATCCTTACCTCCGATGCCGGTGGATGCTTGCTGCGGTGCGGAAGGGGGGACTCGAACCCCCACGCCCATGGGCACGAGAACCTAAATCTCGCGCGTCTACCAGTTCCGCCACTTCCGCAAGTGCGAAGTGCTGCGCACTTCGCGTTGGTGGTCGTCGTAGGGGAGCATCGGGGGATTGGAAATCCCCCTCGTCGGGAAAAGCGTCGTTTTCCCTCCTCACCCCAAACTTTCTTTCGGCTCACAGCTGCTGATCAGCGTCAGCGGCCACGGGGCCGGCG
>Ga0209992_10001311_pt1 | contig 26855 bp, 26 predicted proteins | sample 2SBtaG_2_FD_182564 | JGI IMG/M metagenome (GOLD analysis project Ga0209992, IMG submission 182564) | Deep subsurface microbial communities from Kolumbo volcano to uncover new lineages of life (NeLLi) - 2SBTROV12_ACTIVE470 metaG (SPAdes)... | ecosystem: Environmental > Aquatic > Marine >... | reverse complement strand
TTGGAGAATTCTTTTCATTTTTTCTATGTTTGATTAGTAAATTTTCCATTTGTTGGACAATTTCTGGATTTTTAGTTGCAATGTTAATTTTTTCTTCAGGATCATTTTCTAAATCAAAAAGGAAAATTTTCTTATTTTTATTAGATATATCCCTAAAATATTTGTGATTTCGAGTTCGGATTCCAATAACAATATCATCATCATATGGTTCGAGCATTTGATTTTCAATAAGAGCAGGTTCATCATTCATTGTTTTTCCATTTATAAATGGAAAAAGATCTATTCCTTCAATATTTTCTTCAATTTCAGGTAAAGAGACGATTGATGTAATTGTAGGAAAAATATCAATTTGTCTTACTTGTGAATCAATTAATTTAGAAGGAATGCCACATCCAGAAAACAATAATGGAATTCGTAGTACTTCATCATAAAGTTCCCAATTCATTTTAGTACCACGAATATTTAAAGTTCGAATTTCTTCAGTAGAATATTTTAATTTAAGAAAAAATTTTCTTATAGGAACTAAAAAATCACGAATTTTTAGAAATACCGATAATCCAAAATTGTGAAAATAAAGTGGAAGAAATTTTTTGATTTTTTGGCCAATCTTGATCAATGATGGGATGTACGTAATTTCATGATTGATATTTGAAATAGGAATAAATTCTCCATGATCTGAAGTTATTACTACTAAAGTATTATCTAATTCAATTTTTTGTAAGAACTTTCCAATCCAATGATCTATACCTGAAACCATTTTTTCATAATCATTTGTTCCAAATTCATTATTTTTAAAATCATCAGGAATTGAAAAATTTACACTTCTATGTAAATCCATAATATGAATATAATATATCCAAGGTTGAGTATTTTTTAAATTCTCTAATCTTTTTAAAATTTTATCACCAGTTCCTCCAAATAAATATTCATATGGTTTTGGAATCATATCTGTTCCATCAAAATTTGTAGTAAGAGTTTGCCAAAGATCTACATCAGGTACAGTAGCAAAAAGAAAATAATTTTGTTTTTTAAATAAATTAAAAAATTTTGTAGATTTCTTATGATTATGAAAAGTTGTTAATCCACTTTGAAATGGATATTGTGCTGTTAAAATGCTCCCCACACAAGTACGAGTACCATCAGATGAGCTTATTGCTTGAGTAAAATAAGTGCCATTTTTTATTAATGAGTCAATATTAGGAGTTTTAGAAGTTTTTTTATTCCCAAAACACTTATCAGATCTTAATCCATCAATTACAATTAACAATACATTAGGTTTCATTTTATGATCATTACTTGAGTATCTGCTATTTCTATAATTTTTTCTGGTGAATCTTTAAAAAATTCATCAAAGGCTTGTTTTACACCTCCAACATCAATTGCATTATAATCATGAGATATTATCCTACCTCCTGAAATCATTCGAGGCCAAAAAAAATCCAAGGCATCAAGTGTGCTTTGGTATAAATCAGTATCAAGATGAACAAGAGAAAAATTTTCTGTAGTCAATGTAGAAGTTGTTTTAGGAAAATAACCTTGATAGAATGATACGTTTTCATAATCTGAAAGATATTTTTTAACTGATTCTAAAGAAGTATCTGATAACCATCCAGATTTTACTGTATCATTCTTTGAAGTTTCAGGTAAGCCTTCAAAAGTATCAAAAAGATAAAGTTTTTTAGAATTTTTTAATTCACATAGAATTTTTGCAGAGCCTCCTTTGTATACACCAACTTCAGCTAGATCTCCATCTAAATGAGATGTAGATTTGAGAGATGAATATAACGTATATTTTTCTTCATCATCAAGATAGCATTTATCTTTAACATTTTCCACAATTTGAAGAAATTCTGAATTATATTTTTCAAATCTATGATCAGAGAATAATAAATCATGAAAATAGTATACATTTGTAAATCCTAGATTTTTTAATTGTATTTGAATTTCATTTGACATAGAACTAGAAATTATAATATGGATATCAAGTGAAAGTTGTTTTAAATCATCAATATTGATAATATTAACACCAAAAATTTTTTTTCCGTGTTTTTTTGGATTATTATCACAAAAAAGTATTAAATTTTTGTTAAATCCTTTCCAAATCAGATTATTTAGAACACGTATACCTCTACTTGATGCACCAAACAAGATTAATTTCTGATTTGATAGTTCTTTAAGTAAAATGTTGGATTCTTTCATATTTTTCACGGATAAAAATTACTATAACATTCCCTTTACTAACCATCCACCATCAATGTAAATATCTTGGCCAGTAATATATGAAGATGCATCAGATGACAAGAAAATCACTGCCCCTGATAAATCATCTGGAAGTCCCCATCGTTTTAAAATGGTATTATCAGTTCGTTGATTTCGCTTTTTAATATTAGTCCAACTTTTAACAGTCATATTTGTTCTGAAATACCCAGGCCCTATGCTATTTACTCTAATTCCATATTCAGAAAAATCCAAGGCCAAAGCTTTTGTTAATTGTTTTAAACCACCTTTAAAGGCCTGATAAGCAGGATTATTTGGAAATGCCAATTCTGCATTTATACTAGTAATATTGATAATTACACCACCATGTTTTCTATGTTTCATAAGTTTAGCAAACTCTTGAGATAAAACAAATGGTGCTTTAAGATTAACAGCATGAGTTTTGTCCCAAGAACTTTCAGAATAATTTATTGATGTGTTAGATATTGAAATACCAGCATTGTTTATTAAAATATCAATTTTTCCAAAATTATCTTGTACAAATTTTTTTAATTTTAAAATTTGATTTTTTTTTGTAATATCACAAACAAAATGAAAAGCTTCTAAATTATCTTGTTGAAATGATTTGACAGTAGAAATTAAAGGGTTTTTTAAAACATCTACTAAAATTACAGAAGCTCCAGATTTTAGTAACGCACTAGATATACTCTTGCCATTACCTCTAGCTGCACCTGTGACTATAGCCACCTTACCATTTAAAGAAAATAAGGAATCCAGATAAGACATATTGTTGATTCTCATATAACGATATAAAGGATATTTAGTTTTCTTCTATATGTTGAATAAAAATATTAAAATTCTTCTTACAGATGTAGATGGTGTTCTTACAGATGGTGGAATGTATTATACTTCTAATGGAGATCATATGAAGAAATTTCATACTAGAGATGGAATGGGGGTTACATTACTAAGAAAGAAAGATGTTCCTACGATAATAGTAACTAAAGAAAAAACCAAAATTGTTAAAGAATGGGCAAAGAAAATGAATATTGCTGAATTGTATGATGGGGTAATAGATAAAGAACAAGTTTTGACAAAAATTTGTAAAAAATACAAAGTCAAAAGTTCTGAAATGGCCTATATTGGTGATGATGTAAATGACATAGGATTATTGAAAAAAGTTGGTTTTTCAGTTTGTCCTAAAGATGGAATAATTCAAATCCAAAAAATGGTTGATTATGTATGTAAAAAAAATGGAGGAGAAGGTGTTTTAAGAGAAATTGCAGATTTAATACTAAATAACAAACCATAACAAATTTTATTAAATAACTATAAAGTCTATCAATGATTAAAAAATGGTTTTCATAACAGCAGAAATAGGAATAAATCATAATGGCGATATCAAAATAGCTCAAAAACTGATTGATGAAGCAGTAAAAGCTGGATGTGATGCTGTAAAATTTCAAAAAAGAACTATTGAAAAAGTATATTCTAAAGAAATTTTAGATTCTCCTAGAGATAGTCCTTGGGGTAAAACCACACGAGAACAAAAACTAGGGTTAGAATTTGAGAAAAAAGAATATGATATCATAGATAAATACTGTAAATCAAAAAATATTCAATGGTATGCATCATCATGGGATTTAGAAAGTCAAGAATTTTTAAAACAATATAATTTAAAATATAATAAAGTAGCTTCAGCAATGTTAACCAATATTGAATTATTAAATAAAATAGCAGAAGAACAAAAAATGACTTTTGTTTCAACTGGTATGAGTACTTTAGAAGATATCAAAACTGCAGTTGAAATTTTTAAAAAACATAATTGTCCTTTTGAATTACAACATTCCAATAGTTCATACCCGATGAAAATTGAGGAAGCTAATCTAAAATGTATTGAAACTTTAAAAAAAGAATTTGGGTGTAATGTTGGATATAGTGGACATGAATCATTAGGATATCTAATTTGTGTAACTGCAGTTGTTTGTGGGGCATCATCTATAGAACGACATTTAACTTTAGATCGTTCTATGTATGGTTCAGATCAATCTGCATCATTAGAACCACCAGGATTAGAAAGATTAGTCAGGGATATTAGAAGAATAGACATAATTCTAGGAGATGGAATCAAAAGAATTTGGCCTTCAGAAATTCCAGTCATGAAAAAACTTAGAAATTTAGATTAAAATGAAAAATAGAAAAATGCTGGACCAAGTTGATGAATTATTTAACAATAGTATTCAAACAATTACAGACTCAAAAAAATTGAAATATGAAGTCGTTGATGCAGTAAACTTAATTATAAATTCCTTGAAAAATGATGGAAAAATTATATCATTTGGAAATGGTGGAAGTGCTGCAGATGCACAACATTTTGTTGCAGAATTTATAGGAAGATTTCAAAAAGAACGAAAAAGTATTCCTGCAATAGCTTTTACCACAGACACATCAATAATTACAGCAATTGGAAATGATTATAGTTTTGAAAAAATTTTTGAAAGACAAGCAGAATCTCTAATCTCTAAAAATGATGTAGTAGTAGCAATTTCTACTAGTGGAAAATCAAAAAATGTCATAAAAGGAATTCAAATGGCAAAGAAAAAAGGTGCTAAAATTATTAGTTTAACAGGTAATATTCCAATTAAATTATCAAAAAATGCAGATCTTTCAATTAGGATTCCATCAAAATCAACAGCAAGAATTCAAGAAGTTCATAGACTAATTTTACATTATATTTGTGAATTAGTTGAAGAACAAATTTAGTGGGATTGTAATTTATTTTTTATCAATAATTCTGCAACTTTGAAATCAAATTCAAAATCAATCATATGTCCATGTTCTTTTGAAATAACAAATGGAAGTATTTTACCAGATGAAATCCTTTTTGAATTTAAAAAATGTTTTACATTTAGAATAAACATACCATCTACATCATAAACAACAGGTGCATTTTGTCTTCTTGTAATCTTAGAAGAATATACTTTAGATGGTTCTAAAAATCCATCTTTATTTGGTTCCATCATTCCAAAATATGGATTTGGATGAGCACGAATTGAACAAAAAACTCCATCACAGTCATTTTCAAGAAATAATTTTAATGCAGATTTTATATCATTTTCATCGATAAAAGGAACTGTACAATCTCTTAATACAACAACATCATAAGTTTGGTTAAGATTTTCAAGTTTTTTAAGAACATCGATAATTACTTCATCAGAGGAGGTATCATCCTGAGCTAAATCTGTATGTCTATAAAATGGAATTTCAGCACCATATTTTTTTGCTATAGTAGAAATTTTTTCACTTTCTGTTGAAACCATTACTGTATCAAAACAATTTGATGCAATAGCACTTTCAATCGTATAAGCAAGTAATGGTTTTTCATTGATTAAACGAATATTCTTATCAGGTACACCCTTTGAACCTGCACGAGCTGGTATAACACATAAAATTCTCTTTACATTTTCAGTCATAATAAGAAATTTAATTTTTCATTCATTATAAGAATTAATTTTTTTGATGTATTGTTCAGTCAGGATTTCTAAAGTTTTTTCATGTTTTTTTAAAAATGATAACATTTTATCTTCAGATATTTCAACATCTACTAAATTACCTCCATGATAAAATTCCTCATGATAAGCTAATTCAAATTCTAAATAATCATAATTAAATGAATTATCTTCCAATAATGAAATATATTTATCAAGATCAGATGCTTCAACCTTTTTTGTTAAGGCCATTGATATATCAGTAGAGAGATTATCCAATGAATTGATTTTTGTTATTGAAGGAAGAATACCATATCCTAAATCAGTAAAAATAATTGAAGGTTTTTCATAAAACGCTGCTTCAAATGAAGTTGTACCACCTATAGAAATTACCAACGAACAATCAGAAATTAAGTTTTCAGAATTAACTGTAGGATGTAGTAATCTAACATTTGGGATCGATAAAATTTTTTTATAAAATGAATGATCTCGTCCACCTCTAGCAGGTCCTTGAGTAGGATGTTCCTTCACAAATAACTTATAATTAATTGGTATTGATTTTGCAATATGTCTAATTACTTCAATTTGATTTGTATGGTAGGGTGCAGCGATTAGCAGTGAACGTTCTGGTTCTTGATGAAGAGGTAAAAAAATAAATTTTTCTTGTTTCTTATAATTTTTCTCTAAATTTTTATCAATAAATTTATCCCAAATGATTTTTTTAAATATTGAATTAATTTCATGTTTTAAAACCCTGAATTTTGTTCTTCCAAAATAATAATAATTATTATTTAAATTAGTATTAGAAGATAGTAAAAATTCAAATCCAGCATTTAATTTATCTTTAAATGATCTTTGAGTTTGATTAAATTTTAAAAGATGTTCTGCAAGTGGTTTTGTTTTTAATAATTGTCTTAATTCATCAAAAGATCTATGTTTTGAAGATTTTGTTTGAAAAGAATCTAAATTATCAAACTTATGTCTCTCTTGTGATATATAACATAAAGATTGGAAATTTGCATGATTTAACATTAGTGTTTTAATTTTTTGAGATCTACATAATAAATAAAATAAATGATGATGGCGTAATGCTGTTTCTTCGGTGATAAAAAAATCAGGTTTTACTTCATTCAAAATTGTTTCAAATAAATCACATTCTTGACTAACAATAGAAAGAATTTCCTTTTCATCAAAGTGATAGATTTCATTATATTGATTAAAAATTCTGTCATTAAGTATTAATTTCCATAATAGAATATTATTTTTAATTTCAAAATTTGTAAGATTTTTTAAATTTTGATTATTACTAGAATCAATATGATCATGCAAGAACCAAATTTTCTTAAATTTAATTAATTTCTGATTTAAAAAGAAAGGTTTTGGTCTATTAGAAATATCAATTATAGCATATAATTCACAATCATAATTTTTTTGTAAATAGTAAGCTATTGCAAACTGAGTTATCCCAGCATTAAGCCACAAAATAATTTTTTTCAATTTTCTCATCATTGGGTTTAATAATATCCATTTAAAATTTTAGTTATATTTTGAAATATATCGTATTTCGTGTTGATGCAAACAAAAGATTAGGAATGGGTCATTTATCTAGATGTTTTGAATTAGCAAAAAAACTTAAAAAATTAAAGATTGAACCATATTTTTTTATAAAGAATGATGAAATAGCTATTCAATTAATTAAACTACAAAATTTTCAATTTTTTGCTTTTTCAAATTTAATAGATGAAGATAAAGAATTATCATTATTAAAAAAATTATATAATGAAATTAAATTTGATGGAATAATAATTGATTTAAAAAAATTCAAGAGTAAAAAATTTTTCAATAATCTAAATAAAATTTGTAAAACAATTGTTATAGATAATACAAATAAAAATAGTTTATTTGCAGATTTAATAATTTGGCCATGGGTAAAAGAGCAATATTCAAAAAATATTATTAAAAAAAATTCTCAAAAATTATTAGTTGGTCCACAATATATGCAACTTGGTAATTTTCAAAAGAAAGTAAAAAAACAAAAACTTCAAAATTCTATTTTCCTTTCAATGGGGGGATCAGATAAAAGAAAATTAACAGAAAAAATTGTGAAATCATTTCAAAAAACTAAATTCAAATTTCATATGGGAATTGTCATAGGTGAATTTTTTTCAGATAAGGAAAAAATTTATGAAATAATTAAAAATGATAATAGATTCACAATAATTCATAATAATAATTTAATTTCTATTATGTTTGAATATCAAATAGGACTCATTACTTTTGGTATAACAACATGTGAAGCATTTTTTACTGGATTACCGTCACTTGTATTAAGTCATTCAAATGAAAATGATAATTATGCAAAAAAAACTGCAATTTATGATTGTATGAAATATTTAGGTCATTATAAAAAAATTAATTTTAATAAAATGCCTCAAATGGTTTATAATTTAATGGAAGATTCAAGTTTATTACAAAAATACTCTACTAATGGGCAAAATATGATAGATGGAAAAGGAAATGAACGTGTTGCAAAAAAGATTTCTGAATTAATAAAATGAGTTGAAATTATTAAAAAAAAGCACAAAATATACAAAAATGTGTTCTAATTTTTTTAATATTTAAATTTCATATAATTATGAAGATATTTATGATTATATTGATATTTAACATAGATAATATGATAGAGAATTAAATTATGGCAGGAGCAAAAAATTCTAACTTTGCTGAAAAACTTACACCATATCTTCAACAAAAACTTGTAGAAACTAGTGAAAAATATGGAATTGATTCTGAAGAATATAGAGCATTTGAAAAACAATATCTAAAATCTACAAAAGAAGATGAAATTAATCACGATGATCGTTTAAGACATTATCAATCAGAAATACATGTACATTATGAAGGAAAGCCATTAAGAGGTGTTGAGCGATTATATCGGAGAACAATTCTTTTAGAACCTACAATGGTTTGTGCAGCTCATTGTAGATGGTGTTTAAGAGGGCAATACCCACAGTTTGGATTAACTGAAGATGAAATTACAACATTTGCAAAATATTGCGGAAGTGACGAAGTAAAATATGATCTAAAAGAAATTTTGATAACAGGTGGAGATCCACTTATGGTTCCAAAAAGATTAGAATTTATTTTTTCTCAAATTAATAAATTTGCAGAAAATATAGAAATAATTAGAATTGGAACTAGAGTACCAGTTCAAGAACCTTCACGTGTAGATTCAGATTTGGTCAGTATTCTAAAATCAGTAAATCCTATAAAATTAGAAATTGGTACAAATATCAATCATCCATCAGAATTAACTGTAGAATCTAGAAAAGCTTACACAGATCTCTACAAAGCAGCTTTCAAAATTTATGATCAATCGGTTTTGTTAAAAGGTGTTAATGATGATGTTGAAATTCTCAACAAATTATACGATGGTTTTAGATATTTAGGAATAGAGGCCCACTATCTATTTCATTGTATACCAATGCAAGGAATGGGTCATCATAGAACATCTGTTCAAAAAGGCATAGAAATTTCCTCACAAGTAATTAATTCAGGTAGTGTTTCAGGTCGTGCCAAACCCATGTTTACTTTAATGACAGATTTAGGAAAGATTACATTGATTCACGGTACAGTTTTGGAACGTAATGAGAAAAATGAATTACTTATTCAGTCACACTACACAATAGATGATTTCAAATATAGAAATCCTTCCTGGGAATTGCCCAAATCTGCTTTTGAAGATAAAAATGGATTTCTCAGGGTTTGGTATCCAGATGGAACAGATGATAAACCAGAAAATAAAACTGGTAATCAAAATAGTAAAGATGACATAGAACACTATTTTTCCATTCCAATTAACAGAGTAAAAAAATAAACTGTTAGAGTTTCCATTTACTTATTGCATAAGCAGTTTCAATCCAAATTTTACAATCATGATAGACTGGAATCTTATACTCTTCAAGAAGTTTTGAAATTTTTTCAGTGTATGGACCACCATTACATCCAATCAAAATTGGTTTCTTTTGTTTCTTTGAAAAATCATTAAGATAATTGATTATTTTTTCGTCTAACGGGTTATCCTGAAAAACAAACCAAGGTAGAATTATGTCAATTTTTTTTTCATTATAGAATTGTTGTATAATGAATTTATAATCTTCTGCAGTACCACCACCGGTAATATCTAATGGATTTCCTGTTTTACCAATTATATACAAAGGAGGAAAATGATTATGGATTTTTTTCGTAGTTTGGCTAGAAAGTGTAGGTATAGAAAGTTCTATGTCTTTGAAATAATCAACACTTGCAACTAATGTACCTGCACCATTACTACACAATCCAACTTTGTTTCCCTTTGCAGCTGGTTGCCATGCCAAAGCCTTTGTAACAGCAATTAACTCTTGATAACTGTCAACTGAAATTATTCCTGCTTGTTTGAATGCACCCATAATGATTGCATTTGAGCCACCAAGTGAGCCTGTGTGGGATGCAGCTTGTTTTGCACCCATTGCAGTTCTTCCACTCTTCCAAATTACAATTGGTTTCTTTGTCTCTTTCATTACACGTTTTGCAGTATTGATGAATTTTCTACCATCACCAAATCCTTCAACGTATAATCCAATTACTTTAGTTTGAGGATCATTTGCAGCATACCAAATCATATCTGCCTCATCAACATCAGAACGATTACCAAAACTAATCATCTTGGATAATCCAAATGAATCAGCTGATTCTAACATGCTGATTCCCATAGTACCACTTTGTGAGAAAAATGCAACAGGGCCAAGTTTGGAACGTAACATTCTTTCTTGTCCTTGGAATGCACAATCAAGTCTATTTGCAGCATTAAACATTCCAATACAGTTAGGACCAATAATTCTAATTTTGTGTTTTTTAGATAATCTTGCTACTTCAGCTTCATATGCTGCTCTTTCTCCACCAAGTTCTTTTCCTCCACCTGAAACAATTACAACACTATGAACTCCTTTCTTTGCACAGTCTTCTAAGACTGGTGGTGTCATGGATAAATCAACTGAAACTACAACAAGATCAACTTTTCCTGGAATTTCAGAAACTGATGGATAACATTTTTGTCCAAAGATTTTATCAGCTTTTGGATTAATTGGGATTACTTTACCTTTGAAATCATAATTAACTAAACTATCTAAAATAGAGTTTCCAATCTTTCCTGGAGTAGCAGATGCACCAACTAGTGCAACAGTCTTTGGAGTAAAGAATGTCTCCATGTTTTCTTTGTTTGGTTTTGCTTTAGAGATTGAATTTTTTCTTAATTCCTTATTTAGAATAATTTTTGCATCAACTACAAAATGAGATTTTGGATATACAATTACTGGATTAAAGTCAATACTGTTAATGTAATCAGCGTTTTCTACACCTAATTTTCCAATATCAACTAACATTTTTGCAACCATGTTGATATCAATTGGTGCACTACCACGGAATCCTTTGAGTAATTTTGAGCCTTTGAGTTCATTAATCATAGACTTTGCATCAGAAGTTGAAATTGGAAGCATTCTAAATGCAACATCTTTCATAACTTCAGTCATAATACCACCCATTCCAACCATAATTATTGGACCAAATTGAGCATCGTTTTGAATACCTACAATAAGTTCAACACCTTTTGGAACCATCTTTTCTAAAAGAATACCTTTGACATTGACTCCTTTCTTTTTTGAAAGTCTGCCATACATGTCAGTAAATGTTTTTTTGACATCAGCTACATTGTCTAATCCAACTTTAACTCCACCAACATCAGTCTTGTGTAAAATTTGTGGAGATACTACTTTCATTACAAGTGGAAAACCAATTTTCTTTGCTTGTTTTGCTGCTTCATCAGCTGAAGTTACTAATGCATAAGGTGGAACTTTAACACCATAAGTTTTGAGAATTGACTTTGATGATTCTTCTGTAATGACTTTGTGATCAGTTTCAATAATTTCATCAAAAATTTTCTTCACAGCAGCCATGAGTCGATCGATAAAATCCAAACTCAGTATATTAAACTTTGGTCAAAGATCAAATGACTTTTTGAAATTGTTGTAAAAATTCTTCATATTTGATTTTACAATTGAAATATTTTCATTTACATCAGATCGGATTTGTTGTGGATTAATGTATGGAATTTCTTTGAGTTTTTTTTCAGTATTATCAAGCCACAGATTTACCATTATTTCATTTACTTCTAGATGAAATTGTAATCCAACTGCACTTTTGTATTGAAATGCCTGATTCTCATAATTCTCAGATGAGACTAGTTTTACTGCACCTTCAGGTAAATCAAATGTATCACCATGCCAATGAAATACAGTGAAGGGGTTTTTGAATCCAGAAAATAATGAAGAGTTATTTGTAATTTTCAAATCATTGTAAAAACCAATTTCTTTTTTTGGACCACTATACACATTGGCACCAAAAGTTTTAGCAATCAGTTGAGAGCCTAAACAAATTCCCAACACAGGAATATTTTTTTCAACAGAATTTTTGATTAATTGCTGTTCTGCTTGTAGATAGGGTAAATCATCATTTGCACTTTCAGGAGCACCTAAAATTACAACTAGAGAAAAATTTTGTTCTGGGAGAGATTCATGTTTTGCATTAATTGATGTAATATCAAACCCATCATCTGCAAGAAGTTCCCCCAAATATCCAGAACCTTCAACTTTGGTATTTTGTACTAACAAAACATCAGACATGCATTTCATTTTCAAAAGTGCTTAATATGTTAAAACAACTAGAAAACTTTCACAGAGTTTTCAGAAATTCATCTTATATTTAATGAGAAAATTACATCTTAGATGAATAGTATTAAGGAGCTAATGAGATTTTTTTGTAGATTGAGAATTGTTTACATTCACATTCTCTGCAATTATCTATTGAAAATGTGAGATTCTTTGTGTATTTCATTTCATGTTCTTTATCAGAATGTCCACAATCACAAATAATATTTTCATTTGTCATTTCATTCCTCTAATTTTTCAATTTCTTTTTTCAATTCTTTCATAATTGATTCATCAAGTGAGGACATTACTTGGCTAAATAATTCATGCATACTTTAATTGAAGACTAAATTGCTCTTAAGAGATAGTTTGATCAATGTGTACAAATTTACTTGTCATATAGACGCCATAACAAAATTCTATCTTTTAATATCTTAAAACAAATTGTATGTCGTGATTGTTTCTGAGCAAGAAATTGCTGAATTAAAAAAATTCATTTCACAATTAAACACAGTAGAAGATTCTGTTGTTGTAGTAGAAGGAAAAAAAGACTCTCAAGCATTAAAGAAATTAGGATTTTCAGGCAAAATATTAGAATTTCACAGATTTAAGGGAATGATAGATTTTACAGATTCTGTTTCAAAATACAAAAGATTGATAATTCTTTTTGATAGGGATAAAAAAGGTAGAGCATTAACTGCAAAGACATTTCAACTATTACAAAGAAGAACAAAGATTGATCTTTCTTTTAAAAAGAAATTACGAGAAATCACTAAAGGAAAAATAAAATGTGTTGAACAACTAGTGGGTTATGAATCGTATCTAGACTAAAGATTATGGCCAAATGCCTTTTTGGTTAAAGGCTTCTAAAACTCGCCCTACTGCTAAAACCATTGTAGCTTTTCTCATATCGACTTTGTGTTTCTTTGAAAGTGCATATGCGTCTTTGAATCCTTTTGTGATGTTTTTCTCCATCTTGTTTGCAACTTCATCAAAGCTCCAATAGTATCCCATGTTGTTTTGTACCCATTCCAAGTAGGAAATACAAACACCACCAGAATTAGCCAAGATATCAGGAATGACTAGAATTTTCTTGCTGTAAATAATTGGATCAGCCTCAGGTAATGTTGGACCATTTGCAGCTTCTGCAATAATTTTACATTTTAGATTTTTAGCAAGTTTTGCGTTGATTTGATTTTCTAATGCACCTGGAACTAGAATATCACATTTTGTTGTAAGTAATTGCTCAGTTGTAATTTTTGTACTTCCAGGAAATCCAACAACAGAACCTTTCTTTTGTTTATGTTCTAAAATTTTACTAACCTTTGCTCCTTTTGGAATTGAAATAGAACCTTTAGAATCACTGACTCCAATAATTTTGGCACCCATTTTTTCCAAGTATTCACCTGCAAATGTTGATGCATTTCCAAATCCTTGTAAAACAACTTTAGCACCTTTAAGATTAATTTTCAAAGTCTTGGCAGCTTCTCTAACAGTGTATGCTGCTCCCAATCCAGTTGCAACATTTCTTGCAAGTGAACCACCCATTGAAATTGGTTTTCCAGTAATTACACCTGGAGAATATTTGTTGCCATTAAGTTTGCTAAATGTATCCATAATCTGTGTCATCTCTCTTCCAGTGGTGTAAACATCAGGAGCTGGAATATCTTTTTCAGGTCCAATAATTTCAGAAATTTTGTAAGCAAAACCACGAGTTAATCTTTCTAATTCACCATCACTAATTTTTTCAGTTTTAGGATTTACGTAAATTGCACCTTTACCTCCACCTAATGGAATATCAACAATAGCACATTTCCAAGTCATCCATGAAGAAAGTGCCATGACTTCACGTTCCATATACTCAACACCGCCTTCTGGGTTAAAGTAACGAATGCCACCTTTGTATGGACCTCTATCATTGTTATGTTGACTTCTAAAACCTGTAAAAACTCTAATTTTTCCATTATCCATTTTTACTGGAACTTTAACTCTCATCATTTTATTTGGCATTGCCAAATATTCTCGAAGTTCTTTGTCTTTGATTCCAATAATATCACATGCATCATTAACTTGTTTTGTTGCATTGGCAAATGGATCGTTTTTGACCAAGATGATTTGGGTAAAGTGATTATGATTATATATTTTTGGATAAAATTTCAGATCGCTTTTTTATTAAATTATGAATTATAGGTAGACCTTTTTGTGATTCATCTTTCTATCTAATTTGTCAATTGCCTCATCCAAGGCTCCAATGTTTATTTCAAGAAAGTTTGACAAGTGGAAAATTGCACCATATTTTTCGCCAATTTTTGAGACCATGTTATTTTTCTCAAGTACCTTCATGTGGTGTTGAACTGCTTTGTAATCAAGTTTCAAAGCTTGTGCCAACTGATGTGTATTATATGGCCTTTCAAGCAGATGAATAATTATTCGTAATCGTGTAAATCCACCCCTAGTACTAGTAAACAAGTAAAGAAGTAATTTTCTAGTCTGTTTATCGGGTTTTCTTTGTTCTGATATACTCTTTGATCTAATGATCTCTTTGAACTCTAATAGTTGGTTTGTCATATTTTCTATTAGAAGTTGGATAGTTTTGCTTAAAACCCTATTTCCATATCTTTTCCATATTCAGGCAAGACAATTACCCTTAAATTGACTTGGAATTGACTCGTGATATCATGATGGCATCACGTGGATACGATATGACTCCTACCATGTATTCTCCAGATGGAAGAATATACCAAGTAGAATATGCCATAGAGACTGTAAAAAGAGGAACATTAGCTCTTGGTATCAGCACTAAAGATGGAATTATTATGGCAGTCGAAGAAAAGCCACGAACATTACAAACCAAAAATATCACTCAAAAGATTTTCCAAGTTGATTATCATATAGGAATTGCAGCAGCAGGATACATTCCAGATGCTCGTGTCCAAGTAGATGGTGCAAGATTCTTCTCACAAGGAAATAGAATGACATATGATGAATCAGTTGAAGTTGCAACAGTTGCAAAATATCTAGCAGACCAAGCACATCAATTTACACAATATGGTGGTGTACGTCCAAATGGAGTTGCAATGATTATTGCAGGGGTTGATCAAAAAGGTGAATCAATCTACATAACTGATCCAAGTGGAACATATGTACAATTTTCAGCAATTGCAATTGGGGCAGGTTCAGATGAAGTTAATGACTTTTTAGAAAAATATTACAGTAAAGATATGAGTTTAGAAGATGCAGCAGCATTAGCCATTGCTGCAATTAATCTAAAAGCAGAACAAAAAGAAGGAGTAGATAATGTAAAGATGGCAAAAATTACAACAGAGTCTAAAGTATTTGAGAAGATTTCAGAATCAGAAATACAAACTTATTCTCAAAACGTATCAAAATTTTCAAAATAATAGTCATCACAGAATTGAAAACTATTCAAACTAGTATACAAAAACGATAGATTATGGGTTTAGGCAGTTATTGGGGTGAAGTAATGGATGTACTTCGAGAAATTATTCCAATTTATGACAAAGTAAATTCAATCATTTCTTTAGGTAAAGATGTAGAACATAGAAACCGTGGAATTTCAAAAAGAGTTTTGCCTGGAAATAAAATCCTTGATGCAGGTTCTGGTTTTGGCAACATGTCAAAGACGGCACTAAAACAAACTGATGGAAAAATATCAATCACACTTTATGATCCACTAGTACCTATGTTAAAAAATACAAGTACATATTTTGAAAAAGCCCCCAACATGGCAAATGGGGTTTTTGAGCATATTCCGTTTAAAGACGAAGAGTTTGATGCAGTGTTATGTGGATATTCATTAAGAGATGCAATAAATTTGAGAATTGCAATTTCTGAAATTCACAGAGTGCTAAAAAAAGATGGAAGATTTGTAATTGTAGATTTAGGTAAACCAGATGAAGCATTCTTTAGAGCAGGAGTTTCGTTTTATTTGAGATGTATTTTACCGATTCTTGCATTAATTGCAGGAGGTAGATTGGGCTTAAAGTTTGGAACATTGTATGGGACTTACAAACGATGGCCTCAAAACAAAAAGCTAGAAAAATTATTGCTAGAAAAATTCTCCAGAGTAGAATTTGAGAAAGATCTTATGGGTGGGGCAATAATGGTTGCAGCATTCAAATGAATAAAATTCTAATTCTTGTAAATATAACGGGCTTGATCATAGGAGTTTCCTATGGATTACACGGACCAATTTTACCAATATTTGCAAAAAATGTAATTGGTGCTACATATTCTGAATTAGGATTAATCGGATTAACAAATTTTATTCCATACATGTTCATTCCACTTTTTGTAGGAATTCTTCTTGATAGAATTAACAATGGATATCTTCTTGCAATAGGTGCTGCAATTAATTCTGCATCAGTTTATCTTTTGTCAATAGCACAATCAGTTCCCGAAGTAATGGGATTCAGAGTTATGACAGGTGTGGCACATGCATTTTTCTGGCCACCATGCCAGGCAATCATAGCTAATGAAAGTACCGAACAAAATAGAGTAAAAAATATCTCATGGTTTACAATGTTTTTTGTAATTGGATTTATGGTAGGTCCACTGCTAGGCTCTGTACTTTTAGAAGGACTAGATATCACATACAGAATTTTATTCCAAATTACGGCATTTATTCTGGCCACAGGAATAATTTCTGCATTATTGATATCTAGAAAAAGAATCAGCGTTCATCAAGAACGATTTTCTTTATCGGCAATCAAAGAAATGAAGAGATTTCCAGAAGTAATAATTTTGTTGATTTTTTGTACATCATCTTTTGGAATTATTTTAACAATATTTCCTGCATTTTTGAATGATAATGGAATGAGTGCAACCAATATTTTGCTGTTGTATTTTGTTTTTGGAATTTCAAGAGTAGTTTCACTAGCATTGGCAGGAAAATTTGCAAGAAAAACAAGTCAGACGTTAATTGCAGCAACATTATCAGTTTCAATTGGTTTAGCTATTTCAGTAGTAGCAGATTCAATCATTACATTTGGAATGGCACTTGTTCTAATGGGATTTGGATTTAGTATATTCTTCCCATTAACTCTAGAAATAATTTTGAGTAAAACAAAAAAACAGATTACAGGGAAGATTATTGGAGCTTATGAAACAGTTTTTGGGATAGGTTGGGCATTAGGACCTACAATTGGTGGACCAATTACACAATCATTTGGAGATGAAACACCATACTTGATATTTTGTATTATTGGGATAGGAGTAACACTTCTTGCAATAACATCTAGAAAGAAATTAGAACCGCAAAAAGTTTTGGATTAGATATCCATTGTTCCACGTTTTTTGGAACAGATATCAAGAGCATCGACTACATCAGTAACAAAGACTTTGCCATCACCTTTAGTTGCAGTACATGCAACACTTGCAATTGAATTTATTACATCATCTAGTTTCGGATCATCTACAACACAGATTACCATATCACTGCTAAAATATTGTCCAACTAAAGGTGGATCTTGTGAACCTTGACCTTGAACTTGTTGTATTGTAACTCCTCCAACACCATTTTTTTTAATTGCTGCAACAACTGCATCTCTTACTCCAGGTCGAATAATAGCTTCAACTTTTTTCATAGATTTTATCATTCATGAATTTATTTATAATTATCTAGTGTATCTCAATCTTGATTTTCAATGATGATATTGATTATTCAGGCATAAATAATTAACATACGTTTAATTTCAAATTATAGTATCACAAAATATGCTTGATTTTGCATTAAACATTGCTGGAAGCGAATGGATGATTATAATTTTTGTAGCATTAATTTTGATTCTTGGAACAGGAAAACTTCCAGGCGCTGCCAGAAAACTTGGAAAAGCAGTTAATGAGTACAATAAAGTAAAAGACGAAATTCAAGAACAAATCAAAGATGTGACTGAACAATCCCCAACAATTTCAGGACCAGTTGGAACAGAAAGAGAAAAGCTAGAAACAATTGCAAAATCAATTGGCGTTAAAGTTGAAGAAAAGACAGACGATGAATTAAGAGAAATAATTGCTGGAAAAATTGGTCAAAAGAAATCAGATGAAGTAGAAACAGAAAAATAAATTATTTTGATGTTTTTATTCGATACAAGTCCTTGTCAAGTCGTTTTTTTGCAAATTTATAATATTCAGGAACAATTTCAAACCCAAGAAATCGTCTTTTTAGAGATTTGCTAACTACTGCAACTTGACCTGAACCAAGAAATGGATCAAATACAATATCTTTTTTCTCACTAGAGTATTCTAAAATTTTTTGTATTAATTCAGAAGGAAGTTTAGTTGGTGTTTTTTCATCACCAGTCCAGTACTCTCTTTTGATATCCCACACATCTTCTTTATCTCTATAATGAAGACTACGTCCATCTTTTGTTTTATCATCTTTTTTGAATCGAGTAAATGGGAAAAATTTTCTCTTTTTATCATCTTTGCAAACATAAAGACAATGATAGTGAGAAGTTACAAATTTCTTTTTTGTAACAACTCCGAATTGATATTTCCAAATTATATGATTAATTGTTACAAATCCAACATCATCTAATGCTCGTAAAATATCTTTGAGATTATTCCATCCTGAAAAAACATACATGCTTCCAGAATCCTTTAAAATTCTATGAACCTCACTCATCCATGCAAATGTGAAATCATAGTAATCTTCGGGTTTGATTTCATTATACCCTGAAATTACTCTAGATGAAGTTCTGTTATAATTTGCCTTTTTTGCTTTAAAATTAATAGCAAATGGAGGATCAGTAATTACTAGATCAATCTTGTTTTTAGAAATTGAACTCATGCCCTCAATACAGTTTTGATTGTAAATTTTGTTAATTTCGATTTTTTTCATTTTTAAATTCAAGACAATTTCCTAGCTTAATAATGTCATTGGTCATTTTTGGCGATTAACAATAAATCACTAAAGATTTCTTATCAAATAGATCTTGAAATTCTCATGCCCTAAATGTAAATCAAAAATGGAAATCCAAAAGACATTCAACAAAAAAATGCATGTATCATGTACAAAATGTGGAATTGAAGACATTTTAGAATTTTCAAAAAACAAAGATGAGGTATTTTTAGAATTTCTTTCAAGATTTGACAAAGGACTAGTATCAGAAAAAGGGCTTTCTGAAGGACTCAAAGATGAAGGAATCATCAGAGGAGAAAATGAAATTAAAGAAATGATTGGAGAAAACAATCCAGATGTAATTACAGAAGAAATTCTATTTTCAAAAAAAGACTACATTTCAGAATACAAGGTTTTGAAGAATTCTGAGCCTAAAATGGGCTGTAAAGTTGAGGAATTAGGACTAGATGAATCAATTACAGAGCATCTAAAAAAATTAGAAATAAAGCAATTTTACAAATTTCAAGAAGATTCTATTCAAGAAATAACGTTTGGAGAAAATGTAGTTATCGAGGCACCAACTGCATCAGGAAAAACTGAGGCATTTTTGATTCCAGTAATTCAAAGAATAAAAAAAGATGCCAGTAAAGGAAATGTTTTTGCAATATTTGTTTATCCTACAAAAGCTTTGGCACGAGATCAATATCCAAAAATTCAAAAATTTTCTGAAAAAGTAGGAATTGATGTCAAAGTTTTTGATGGAGATACAAAGATTGAGGAGAGAAGAAAAATAATTGATGACCCGCCAGAAATTTTAATTACAAATTTTGATGTTTTGCATTATCATCTTTGGCATCAAACTAAATTTTCAACATTGCTAAGTTCAACTAGAGTTTTAGTAGTTGATGAAGCTCATGTGTATTCAGGGATTTTTGGTACAAATGTTCACTATATCATTAAAAGACTAAAGAGAATTTGTAGTAACAAATTACAATTTGTAGCAGCGTCAGCTACACTAGATGATGCAAAAGAATTTTGTCAAAAATTGTTTGGAGAAAAAATGCAAATCATTTTTGGGTCTGGAAAAAAAGGTCAAACAGATTTTGTGATGCTATTTCCATCACTTCGAACTCAAAGAGCATTAATGGTAGAACTGACAAAAAAATTAACTCAGAAAAATCACAAGACAATGGTGTTTAGTAATTCTCATCTTAATTCAGAACTATTAGCAATGCAGGCAAAAAAACAAAAAGTCAACATCAAAGTTCACAGAGCAGGATTAATGGTAAATTATAGAGCTGCAGTTGAAAGGCAATTCAAAGAAGACAGTTTACAGGCAATTTCATGTACTCCCACGCTAGAATTAGGCATAGATGTAGGAAATGTTGATTGTGTTATTTCATCAACTATTCCAGTCAATAGACTAATTCAAAGAATTGGCAGGGCTGCAAGAAAAGGTCAGAGAGGTTATGCATTTTTGGCATTAGGAAATGATCCTATTTCTCAATATTACAAAAATCATCCAGATGATTATTTTGAAGACATAGAAAAAACATACATCGATCCCAATAACCCATTTGTTGAAGAATTTCAAGTGTTAGCCATGGCATGCGATAGACCAATATCAAAACATGAGTTAAAAGAACATCAAGAAGTAATAGAGCATCACATTATCAAAGAGAATCTACAACTAGTCAACAATAGAATCATTCCAAATTTTGATAAAATTAATTCCATGTTAAACGAATACAGTATTAGAGGAATTGGAAACTCAGTAGATATTTTTCTAAACGAGAAAAAAGTAGGAGACAGAGTATTACCCATTGCATTAGAAGAATTACACAAAGATGCAATCTATTTTTTGGCAGGAATTCGTTACAAAGTAAAAGAATTTGATTATCCAAAGAAAAATTTTGCCAAGCTAGAAAGAATATCTAGAGATTATCCATACTATACAAAATCACTAACAGAAGAATGGCCAACAATTGAAACAGTGTATGAAAAAAGAATTGCAAATGGTGTAGAAGTTGCATTTTGTAAATTGCACATACAAAAGAAAGTTTATGGTTATGTCAACATAGAACTAGGACAAGAAATTACTCAAGGAGAAAAAATATTACTTGACAATCCATTAGAGTATGATTTTATCACAAAGGGGATTGTCTTTCATGCACCAAGACCACTTGATGTAATTGAAGATGCAGACGACCAAGAGTATACTGAAGCTAGTGGATATCATGCAACAGAGCATGTTGTAATTGAGGGAAGTAACATGATCACAGGAGGGGTATCTCAAGATTTGGGAGGCATTTCCCTAGGCACATCAGGCTTGATTTTCATCTATGATGGTGCAATAGGCGGGAGTGGAGCTAGCAAAGCACTGTATGACAGATTTGAGAAAGCACTTGAGCGAAGTATGTTTATCGTCAAAGAATGTCCGTGTAAAAACGAGGCAGGATGTCCCAGATGTACATTCTCATACAGATGTGGAAACAATAATGAATATCTGCACAAACATTCTGCATTAGAGATTTTAGAGAGAATCAACAAGAGTGAAAAAACAGAATTAATTGATCCCACTGAAGGCGATAGACCACTAGTATAAGAAATCAAAATGGGATAAATATAACATAAATTCAGCACTAGTATGCAAAGAGTAGCTCTTGTAACTGGAAGTTCATCAGGAATTGGATTTGAAACTTGTTTAGCATTAGCAAAAGAGGGATACCATACTTTTGCAAGTATGAGGGATACCAAAAAAGGAGAAAAAATCAAAGAGATTGCAGATAAAGAAAATCTTCCAATTGAGATTATTGAATTAGATGTAGATTCAGAAGAGTCAATTGTATCTGCAATAAAACAAGTTGTTTCAGATGGGGGCAGATTAGATGTGTTGGTAAACAATGCAGGTTATGGAGTATTTGGATGTGTAGAAGATACACCAATGGAGGAATTTAGAAAACAATTTGAAACTAATTTCTTTAGTATCGTTAGAATTATTCAAGAAGTATCACCAATAATGAGGGAGCAAAGTTCAGGAACTATTGTAAATGTTAGTTCTGTTGTAGGAAGAATGGGTTTACCAGGATTTCCAGCTTATGTTAGTACAAAATATGCTCTAGAAGGATTAACTGATTGTTTAAGATATGAGTTAGGACAGTTTGGAGTAAATGTAACATTAATTGAACCAGGTGCAATCAAAACAAACTTTTTTGATTCAATGAAAATTCAAGAATCAAAAGCAGATCCAAGATACAAAAAACTAACTGACCACATGTTATCAGGTCTCAAAATGATGGCACAATTAGGTACAGAGCCTGCTCAAGTAGCAGAAGTAATTCTCAAAGCAATCAAGGCAGATGAGATTTTACCTCGATATATTGCAGGAACTGATGCTGCAATGTTCATGGAGGCAAAAGAGGCAAAAACTGACCTAGAATTTGAGAAATATATGAGTAAAGAACTATTTCCTTCATAGAATTAGGCGTACGTTAAATTGATATACACATAGAACAGAGTTTTCATCAAAGTCCGCAATTTTAAAGTGAAAAGAAATGAAATGGAAAACGCTACAACACAATGGAATCTTATTTCCTCCTGAATATGAGGCTCAAGGAATCAAGATAAAGATCAAAGGAGAGCCAGTCAATCTCGATGTTACCCAAGAAGAGATGGTGTATCAATGGGCAAAAAAGAAAGACACCCCATATGCTCAAGACAAAGTTTTTCAAAAAAACTTTACAGCAGATTTTGCAAAAACATTTGGTAAAGATTCAAAATTTAAAAAAATTTCATATGAAGACATTGATTTTTCTAGTGCTTACAAAATAGTCGACAAAGAAAAAGATCTCAAAGAAATGATGACAAAAGAGGAGAAAAAAGAGCAAGCAAAGAAAAGAAAAGAAGTACGTGAAGAACTCAAAGCAAAATACGGAATTGCCATTATAGATGGAAAAGAAGTTGAAGTTGGAAATTACATGGCAGAACCTCCAGGAATATTCATCGGTAGAGGGGAGCATCCACTAAGAGGAAAATGGAAACCGCGAGTTACTTCAAAAGAGGTGACTCTGAATATGGATAAAAACGCAAAGAAGACAATGCAAGGAGAATGGAAAGAAATTGTAAATGAACATGATTCAATGTGGTTAGCTAGTTGGATGGATATTCTTACACAAAAAAGAAAGTATGTATGGCTTGCAGATAGTTCCGATCTGAAACAAGGTAGAGATAAAGAAAAGTACGAAAAAGCTGTCAAACTTGAAAAAGTGATTGAAAAAATCAAAAAGGCAATGGTCAAAGATATGAAAGATTCAAAAAAGAAGAATGTTGCAACTGCATGTTATTTGATTTATAGAACTGCAATGAGGGTAGGTGATGAAAAAGATCCTGATGAAGCAGACACTGTAGGCGCCACTACACTAAGAAAAGAGCACATCAAAATCACGGCAGATACCATAGAGTTTGATTTTCTAGGTAAAGATAGTGTAAGATGGCAAGAAACACTAAAGGCAGTTGGTGATGATAAACAATTTCAAGAAAATCTCAAAAAATTAATTGAAAAGAAAAAACCAAATGAAGAGATTTTCCACAACATTACATCAAGAGATGTGAACAAATATTTTTCAGGAATTGAAAAGGGGGTAACTGCAAAAGTATTCAGAACATATCAAGCAACAACAGTTGTCAAAGATTATCTTGTAAAACATGACAACATGAAAGGAAAATCTGCAACTGAAAAGATATACCATGCAAAATTGGCAAACTTGGAAGCTGCTATGATGTGTAATCACAAAAGAACTATTCCAAAAACATTTGAGCAATCATTGCAAAAAAAGCGTGACACATTAAAAAAGAGAGAAAAAGAAAAAGCATGGGAGAAAACAAAAGAGACTTTGAAAAAAGTAGAAGCATCTACTCCAAAAACTGATACTCAAAAGAAAAGTAAAGAAAAAAGAATCAAGACACTAAATGAACAGGTCAAAAAACAAAAACTCAAACACAAAGAAAGACTAGAAAAACTAGAGTTACAAATTGACTTGTCTGAAAAGACTAGAGATTACAACATTGGAACATCTCTGAGAAACTATATCGATCCTAGAATCTTCAAAGCATGGACTGATGAGGTAGGAGCAGAATGGGAAAAACTGTACACATCAGCTTTACAAAAGAAATTCCTTTGGGTAAAAAATGAAAAGCTAAGCTGGTCTGAGATAAAGCAGTAAAAATTCAAACATTTTTCGATGCGTAGCATTTAATTTCCCAGATTTTTAGGCATATACTATGCCGGGGTAGCTCAGCCTGGTTAGAGTGCCAGTTAATTTGGTAAACTCTAACGGTTCTCCAACTAAGGCAATACTCATAATCTGGAGGTCGCGAGTTCGAAACTCGCCCCCGGCACACAAAATTAATTCAATAGAATTCTTGCCGCAAACAGGTTCAACCTATGAGGGTTTAGGCACCTTTTTGGGGATGAAATGAGACGCAGATAGGCATGAAAAATAAAAAAAGAAAAGTTACCTATTCCAAGTTTAATGGAATAGATGCACTGCCAAAGTTCTCACTGATTCTGAATTCATAATTCTTTGAAGAATCATATTCAAACTCAGTTCCACCATATCCAATATTTGGTCCAAAGAGAATATTGAATTCTTTGGAATCATTTGGATTTAGTGCAATTTGGCCACTAGTAAAATCCATGCCAGAATATTTGAAGGCCTTTGAGCCATCCCAAACATCATAAGCACATATTTGAGGACTAGTGCAATTTAGTGCAACAATTTCAGAACTAGTGTTTTCAGCTAGTATGCGAACAGATAAGATTGGTTGTCCAGAAGAACTAATTTCAAAGTTGTTTCCTTCAGAATCCATACCAAGCCAGTAATAATTAATTGGTCCAACATTGAATTTCTCAGCACTCATTTGGTAATTGTATAGTGTTATAGCTTTTTCAATTGGTTTTTGACAATCAATTCTTTTGTAGGCTTTAGTAATTTCAGAACATTTGTCTAGTTCTGCTTCAAGTGCTGACAATTTAGAATCGTTGTTTTGTGATTCTGTAGATGTCATTTGTTTTGATTCATCACTAAAAACAACTGAAATTAATCCAGTCATCATCAAATGTTGAATTCCATTTACAAATTCTTCATCAGATATGGCTCCATCTGCCCACCAACCAGCATTACTCTTTACCCAAGTTGGAACACCATCAGATGTTTGTGAAGAAACACTTGTTGGAGGAACTGCGATGATTCCATCTTTAACAAGAAATTCTATACCTGTAAGAAATTCAGTTTCAGATATGGTTCCATCTGCCCACCAACCAGCATTACTCTTTACCCAAGATGGTACTTCTGCATAAGCAAAAGACGTTGTTGAGGCAATTAGCATAATTGTTGCGATTGCAGTTATTGCGGTTTTCATTATTGATTTTTTTGATTCATCATATTTAAGCTAGTGCCAATGAATTATTCTAGTGCTAAAATTAGTTATCATTATACCTAAATTTATCGAAAATAACAATAAATTAGCACTATAAGTAAAAGTTAGCATTAGTTATATGTAATAAGAAAATATAGAATTCATGGTATATCTCAGAGCAAAGACGGTAAAATCAGATCAATATCTATATCTTGTCAAAAGTGTTTGGGACTCAAAAAAAAATACATCAAAACAAGAAACTATCAAGTATTTAGGAAAAGCATCAGATGTGATAAATGATGATATACCGATTGATTATAGAAATGATCCTAAAATATTATCAGGATTAGCAAAATACAATCCAAAAAATATTGAAAAAAGAACAATAGCATTAGAAAAAATAAAAGAAAAATTATACAAAAGATTAACACAAGGAGATATTGAAGAATCATTAAAAATTTATCAAGAATGCATAAAAGATTTCGATACTATAAAATTCTTGGACAATATCTTTAAACCAGTAATGTACAAGATTGGAGCAGATTGGGAAAATGGTATAATCAGTATTGCTACAGAACATGTAGCTAGCAACATTGCACAAACATTAGTGAAAAATATAAGAGAACAAGTTAACAAAAGTACAAATAAAAAGAAAATACTAATTTGTGTTCCTGCTGGTGAAGAGCATCATTTAGGATGTGATGTTTTAGAAACATATCTTTCTTTGAAAGGATTCAAAGTGTACAACATGGGAACATCTATTCCCACAGAATCAATACTAAATTTTATTGACAGTAACAAACCAGATGCAATAATACTATCAATTACAATAAAAGACAATCTTCTTGCAGGTCAAAGATTAGTAAAAAAAATCAACAAAGAGTATGACATTCCAATTTTTGTAGGAGGTCTTGCAGTACAAGTAGAAAAGATTCCAAAATTTGATGGAGAAATTATTGAGGATATGGATCTTGAAGAAATCAAGAAAAAAATTGGACGTGAAATTAATGGGTAAAACATGTAGAGGAATTTGCATATTGCATAAAGCAGAGTCGGTTCCAAATCGAATTAGGTATGAAATTGGGCACAAACGATGTACATTTTGTGGAGTTTTTTTCTCAATTTCAGATG
>Ga0209992_10001310_pt1 | contig 26862 bp, 21 predicted proteins | sample 2SBtaG_2_FD_182564 | JGI IMG/M metagenome (GOLD analysis project Ga0209992, IMG submission 182564) | Deep subsurface microbial communities from Kolumbo volcano to uncover new lineages of life (NeLLi) - 2SBTROV12_ACTIVE470 metaG (SPAdes)... | ecosystem: Environmental > Aquatic > Marine >... | reverse complement strand
CGGCCCCTCCAGCTCATCCACGAGGCCCACCAGGCCGGCGACTTTCCGGCGCTGCTGTCCTTTCCCGAGGGCCGCTACCTGAAGGCCGGGGTCTGGCGCAGCGTGGGCGCGGGCTCGGGTTAGCAGGCTGCTGAAGAAGTCGGACCGAGCCAGGCCGAGCGCCGGCCGAGCTGGCTGGTCTCGCCAAGCCGCAGACATGGCCGCGTCATTTCAAGCGCTTGGCGGGGCCGGCCAGCGAAGCGCCGCCGCCGGCATGGCGACGGGAGACTTCTTCAGAAGCCTGTTAGGCGAGCCCGTGCTCGCGGCCGGCCAGACCCAGCGGGAGACCATCCGGGTCCCCTCCCCCATCGGCGGACCGCCTCGGGAGCTCCCGGTGCTCACGGTGGCCGCCAAGGCCCCGGGGCCCACCGTCGCGATCACCGCCAATGTGCACGGCGACGAGGTCACGGGCCTGGGGGTCGTGCACACTCTGCGAGAGCAGCTCCCGGCGCTGCTCACGGCCGGCCGGGTCCACCTGTACCCCACGCTGAACCCGGACGGTCTCGCCGGGCGCACCCGCCGGGTGCCAGCCGATGACCAGGACCTGAATCGGCTGTTCCCGGGCGACGCGCGGGGCACGCCGGCCGAGCGCCTGGCACACCTGATCTGGGAGGACCTGGCCGGGCGCAGCCCGGACGCGGTGATCGATCTCCACGCCGACGCACCCCAGGCGATCCCCTACGCCCTGGTCGACCGGGCGACGTCGCTCCGGCGAAAGGCCCGAGCCGATCTGGAGGCCCGGTGTCAGGCCCTGGCCGTGGCCACCGGGCTGACCGTCCTTCGGGAGTTCCCAGACGACGCCTACACCCGCTTCCGGCTCGACCGCTCCCTGGCCGGGGCCGTCACGAATCGTCTCCAGGTGCCCGCCGTCACCATCGAAGCCGGGCCTCGCCTGATCGTCGACGCCGGGTCGGTAGCGGTCGCCACAGCAGCGGTCCTGGGGGTGCTCACAGCCCTCGGTCTGCTGGATCAGCCCGCACCGATCCATCCCTCGTGTCACGCCGGCCCCACCCTGCGCCGGCACTCCGGCCCCCGCGCCCAAACGGCGGGGTGCCTGTTCCCGTGCGCAAGCCCCGGCACGGCGCTCCGGCGAGGCCAGATCGTGGCCGAGGTTCGGGATCTCTCCGGCGGGGTCCTGGAGACCCTGCGAACGGCCGAAGATGGCGTGCTCATCGCCCTACCCGAGAGAGCCTGGGTCGTGCCAGGGGTAGCGGTCGGCACACTTGCCGTGCGAGAGTCCTGAATGGAGGAACCCGCCAAACCGATCCCGACGCCGGCACTTCGCCTCGGATCCAAACCCGCAAGGTCAACTTCAATGAAGCGTAGTTCATCACTCTTCCCCGTGCTCGTGCTGTCCTTGGCCGCCTCCCAGGTCGCCTGTGACAGCTGCGGCACAACCACAGACGACACCGGACCCACCACGGACTCAGGCGACGACGGCTGCACGCTGGCGGGGGTGGCCTTCACCAGCCCCGTCGACGGCGCCACGATCGATCCCGCCGACAACGTCGCGCTCCGGGCCGAGCTCACGGGCACCGACATCGACGCAGCAGCGATCAGCGTGGTGTTCACCATCGATGGCCTCCCGGTCGACGACTGGGAATGGGACGGCACCGACGTGGTGCTGAACGGCCCCGCGGGCGCAGGTGCTCACAGCGCCAGCGTGTCGGTCAACGACGGCTGCAGCACCTTCAGCGACGACGTCAGCTGGGTCGGCAACTCCGCCCCGGTCGTGACCCTGAGCGCCAACGGCTCCTACGAGCTCGGTGACCCCATCGAGATCTCGGGCAACGTCTCCGACGCCGAAGACGCGCTGTCCGCGCTGACGGTGGTGTGGAACCTCGACGGTGCTTTCTACGCCGACGCCACGCCAGACGGCGTCACGGGCGACGTCGACCTGGACCTGACGGGCCTGGCGGTCGGCAGCTACAGCGTCGAGCTATCGGCGAGCGACGGCAACAGCGAGAGCAGTGCGTCGGCAGGATTCGACGTGACCGAGGACCCGGTCGTGTGCGTGGACGTGGCGAACACCGCCATGGTCCTGCACATGGACGCCGGCTCTGGCGACACCCTCGGAGACGACAGCCTGCACGGCCAACAGGTCACCTTGAACGGGGACTACACCTGGTCCACGGGGATCTGGGAGTCCGGCATCGACCTGGCCGGGACCGGCTGGATCGAGGTCGCCGACCCCGCCTACCCCGTGCTGTGGTCCACGGACTTCACCATCGCCGGCTGGTTCAGCCGAAGCGCCGACGAGCTCACCAAGAACGAAGCCCTGTTCCAGCAGGGCGACGGCGACGTGGCCGACGGCACCGGGCGCACGCTGCTCTACCTCTCTCCGGAGTGTGGCGGCACCGTCAACGGCCTGGTCAGCAACGTGGGCGAAGGCAAGGTCTGCGGCAGCACCTCGATCACCAACGACGGCTGGCACCACGTGGCCGTGGTCCGGGACCGGGCGCGCACCAGCGTCGAGATCTACCTCGACGGTGTGCTCGACGGCAGCGGCACCGAGTACATGACCATCGCCAACGGCGGCTACTTCATCGGGTCCAACAAGACCGCCGACAACAACTTCTTCAACGGCGTGGTCGACGAGTGGTCGGTGACCAACTCCGCGCTGTCGGCCTCTGAGATCGCGGCGCTGGCCACGGGACCGGTCTGCGAGTCCAACTGCGCCCCCCTGCCCACCCCTCCGGCAGCGTGGTCGCCCATGGACGACGGCGTCGGTCTCACAGCAGCCGACGTGACTGGCGGAGGATCAGACTACACGCTCACCGGTGGAGCCAGCTTCGGCCCAGGCACCTTTGGCGGTGGTCTCCACATGGACGGCGTCAATGGCTACGCCCAGGCCCTCGCCGGTACCTTCCCGGACCTGAACAACACGAGCTTCACGGTCTCCGTCCGGGCCCGCTGGGACGGCGACTCCTTCCCGACCCGGGCTGACGGCTTGGACTACGTGCTGGTCCAGACCACCAACGGCGAGACCGGTCAGGGCCGGTCCCTGCTCTACGTGGACTCCAGCTGCGGTGGCCAGGCATCGTCCTTCATCGGCAATGCCGAGCTCTGCGCCGGCACCCTCAAGGCCGGCATGTGGTACCACCTCGCCGTCAGCTACGACAACGCCACCGGCGAGACCACCCTGTACGTGGACGGCGACCTGAAGGCCTCGGAACCCCGGACCCTGGAGTTCTTCGACGGCGACCTGCTCCTGGGCCGCACCCAGCACGGCGCCGACGAGAACGCCCTGTTCTGGGACGGCGTCATGGACGACGTCCTGATCTTCGACCGGGTGCTCACCGAGGACGAGATGCTCGAGCTGCACGAAGGCGCGTCGGCCTACTGCCTGGCGCCCTGAATCGACGCAGAATCGCCCCCGGTTGCGCCTGTCGCGACCGGGGGCGAGTGCGTTAAATGGGCCCGCGATGCCTGCGCTGGTCCGCTTCAACACGACCCTGCCGACCCCGAACAAGGTCCGTGAGAACGACCTGGCCGCGAGCCTGGTCGTGCCCCCGACTCGGCTGGCCATCCGCGCCTGGGCCCAGCGCCTGACGGTGGAAGGCCGCGAGCACGTGGTGGCCGACCAGCCCTGCCTGATCTTGGCGAACCACGCCTCGCTGATGGACCCGCTGTCCATCCTGCTGACCGCGCCCCGCTACGCCCAGTTCATGGCCACCCAGAGCTTGTTCAACGGTCGCCTGGGGCAGATCCTGGCCTGGTGGGGGGTGGTGCCCAAGAAGAAGTTCACCGTGGACTCCAGGGCCATCCGCCTGCTCAAGGGCTGGACCGACGTGGGCAGCCCCGTGGCTCTGTTTCCCGAGGGACAGCGCACCTGGGACGGTCGCCCCCTGCCGCTGCTCGACGGCATCGAGAAGCTGGTGCGTCTCTTGGGGGCCCCAGTGGTCACCGCACGCATCTACAACGCCGATCGGGTCTGGCCGCGCTGGGCCCCGGCACCCCGGCGGGGCCGTGTGCACGTGGTGTTCGACCCACCCCGGAGCTTCGCCCGAAGAGAGGACGTCCAGGTGATCCGGGACTTCATCGCCCAGGGCATCCAGGTCGACCCCGACGCCCACCGCTACACCGTGCGCGGACGCAACCTGGCCGTGGGGCTGTCCAATGTGCTGTTCGCTTGCCCGGCCTGCCAGGCGGTCGAAGCCCTGAAGGAGCGGGCAGACCAGCTCGGCTGCTCCGAGTGCGGGGGCCGGTGGACGGTGGACACGACCAACCACCTGACCCCGACCGGCGGGGGAGAACCGCTGAGTATCGCCGCGGCCTGGGATGCCGTGCAGGCCGGCTTTGCCGAGCGCGACTGGATCACCGACCTGGACCGCCACCGCGACGACGGCGTCATCCTGGAGAGCAAGCCCGTGGCGCTCTTCGACGTCACCGACGAGCTGCCGGTGGCCGTGGGCAAGGGCCGGATCGTGCTCACCCGCGACGGGCTCCGGCTCGACGGCGAAGGGTCGTGGTCCATCGGCATGGATGCCCTGCGATCGGTGAGCGCCGAGCAGCGGGACCGACTCTACTTCTTCACCAAGGACCGCTGCTACGAGCCGATCATGCCCGACGAGTCCGTGGTCAAGTGGGAGCTGATCACCGATCACTGGCGCCGCCGCGCCCTGGTGGCGGAACCCGGATGAAGGTCCTGCTCACCGGCGGCACAGGCATGATGGGCTCCAACCTGGCCCACGGCCTGGTGGCCGCAGGACACGCTTTGCGCTGCCTGGTGATGCCTGGGGACCCGGCGGAGCTCCTGGACGGCCTCGAAGCGGAGCGCATGCCCGGAGAGCTCAACGACCCGGAGAGCCTGGCCCGGGCGGCCGACGGGGTCGAGGCGATCGTGCACACCGCCGGTGTCGTCACCTACTGGAACCGCCGGGCCAGCCAGCTCTGGCAGGTCAACGTCGAGGGCACCCGGGCCCTGCTGGACGCCGCCGCCCGCGCGGGGGTTCGCCGCTTCCTCCACACCAGCTCGATCGCCGCCCTGGGCTACGTCGAAGGCGACGGTCTCGGTGACGAGCAGACCCCCTACAACTGGGGAGAGCTCGGGGTGCACTACTGCGACGCCAAGCGCCGCTCCGAGGAGCTGGTGCTCGCCGAGACTCGGCTCGAGACCGTGGCGGTGAACCCGGGCATCGTGTTCGGAGAGCGCGATCTTCGGGTGAGCGCGTCGCGCATGCTCGTCCAGAGCCGGCGGGGCGGACCCCCTGTGGCACCGCCTGGATCGACCACCGTGTGCACTGCCCGGGACATGGTCGCCGGCCACCTGGCGGCGCTGACCCATGGCCGCAACGGCGAACGCTACGTGCTGGGCGGTCACACCTTGTCGTTCCAGGAACTGTTCGCCCGCATCGCGCCGATCGTCGGCGGGCGAGCCCCGGGACGGGTCGCCTCCCGCGGCACGCTGCTGGCCTTTGGCCTGGCCCTGGAGTGGGGCGGCTTGCTGACCGGCAAGGAGCCGGACTTCACCCGACAGCTCGCCCAGCTGAGCAGCCGCAACCGCATGTACAGCTCGGCCAAGGCCATCGAAGAGCTCGGATTCCAGGTCTCTGAGCTGGAGCCGTGTCTCGAGCGCACCTGGGCCTGGCTGCGGGGTCGACAGCTGGTTCACTGATCCGGCCGCCGGGGGTTCACCTCTGGGCCCGACGATCCGATTCCGAGGGTGTTCCACACGCACCCCCGCCCAGGGGAGGATCATGAGCCAGGACCCTCACGCGACCCTCACGGACGAACCCCGCATCCAGGCCCTCTGGGAGGAACTCAAGTTCTACCGAGGCAAGGCCTACCAGCTCGATCGGGTGGTGTCGGACCTGCGCTGCTTGCTCCAGAGCGGCAAGGGCTTCTCGGAGCTCATGTCGATCCCGGAGCTGCTCGACGCGTTCATGAGCGTGTGCCGAGAGAACTACGGCATCCAGTCCGCCACGGTCCTGCTCAAGGACGACCTGGACCCAGAGGTCGCGACCTACCGGGTCCGTGGGTACCACAACCTGCCGGAGACCTACCCGGCCCAGGACGGCGTCGCCGAAGAGATGCTGATGTTCCGGTTCCCCCGGGACCGCGGCCTGCTCTGGCAGCTCATCCAGCAAGGCGAGGTGTTCAGCGCCTTGACCATGCAGGGCACCCCGCGCTTCAAGACCGCGTGGGAGAAGTGGAACCTGGACGTGCTCCAGTCCTGCACCTGGGTCCCGCTCAAGAAGGGCAAGGACGTGGTCGGCATCCTGACTCTGGGGCGCAACGCCAAGGGCGAGATGATTGCCGAGAGCGACTACGGCTTCCTGTCCGAGATCGCCGCCGTGGCCGCCACCAACATCCTGTCCACCATGCAGTACGAGAAGGTGGAGCAGGTCCTGCGCAACATGCAGGTGCTCTACGACATCAACCAGCAGCTGGCCAACGTCAACGACTTCAAGAAGCTCACCATCGACACCCTGGCCACGGCGTGCGACGCCATGAGCGCCCAGAAGGCCAACCTGATGCTCTGGAACCCCGAGACCGAGCTGCTCGAACTCAAGGTGGTCTGGGGAGACATCCCCAGGGGCGTCCGAGACGAGATCAACTCGGGCCGCCGCAAGACCCGCAGCTTCGCCCTGGGGGAGGGCGTCGCCGGCCTGGCCGCCAAGTCCCAGAAGCCAGTGCGCATCAACCACCGCTCCAAGATCAAGCAGGTCGGCAGCCAGGTGGCGCACTGCATCCTGGCCGTGCCCCTGATCCACGGTGGCCAGGTGGTCGGCGTGATGAACATGACCAACAAGATCAAGATCGACGAGGAAGAGGGCCGGGTCCTGGACGAACTGAGCCGCTTCAGCCGCGAGGACGAGGAGATGGCGAAGCTGATGGCGCGTCAGGCCGCCCACAACCTCCAAAAGGCAAGGCTCTACGACGACTCGATCACCGATCGCATGACGGGGCTGAAGAACAAGCGGCACTTCGAGGAGAGCTTCGAGTCCGCCATCACGGCGGCCCAGGCCAGCGGCCAGCCGTTCACCCTGGCGGTCAGCGACATCGACAAGTTCAAGGTCTTCAACGACACCTACGGCCACGCCGCCGGGGACTACGTCCTGATCGAGACGGCGCGGATGCTCAACGTCGCGACCCGACCGGGCTCCCGGGACCGGGCCTTCCGCTACGGCGGCGAGGAATTCGTGATGCTGCTACCGGACACCCGCATCGAAGAAGCCGCCGAGGTCATGGAGGGCTACCGCCAGGCCATCGAAGACGCCGAGTTCGACTACGACGGCCAGCTGTTCAAGGTCACGGTGTCCCTGGGCCTGTGCGAATTCCCCACGGGAGGGTCGGACAAGAAGTCCGTGTTCGAGCGGGCCGACGCCGCCCTCTATGCCAGCAAGGAAGGCGGCCGAAACCAGGTCTCGGTGCACGTCGCCGGCCAGAACGTCCGGTACCAGGCCCCAGACGAGGACGAACTGACCGCGGCCTGATCCCGTCCTACGGTAGGCTGGGCCATGGCCGACAATCACGACGCCCCCGACAAGGGCAAGGCAGCTGGACGCTCGGCGCTCGATGGCGTCAGCCTCTTTCGTTCCCTGTCTCCGGTCACGCGCACGGTGGTCGAGAAGCAGCTGGAGCGCCAGACCCTGGGTCCCGACACCGTGCTCTTCCAGAAGGGAGAGCCCGGGGACGCCATGTACGTGATCGTCAGCGGCCAGGTGTCCGTCTTTGCCGACGACGAGAGCCTGGGCCTGACCTATGAGCTTGCCAAGCTCGGCCCCGGTGAGGCCTTTGGCGAGATGGCCTTGCTCTCAGGCGCCGCCCGCACGGCCGGCATCAAGACCACCGTCGAGACCGAGCTCCTGGTCCTGCCCAAGGCCCGCTTCTTCCAGCTGGTCCGGGCGTCTCCCGACGTGGGGCTCGCCGTGGCCCAGGAGATCGCATCGCGCCTGGACCGGGCAACCGCCGGGACCCGCATCGACTTCATCACGCTCAAGGGCCTGGAGTGGGACCGGGGGCTCCTGGACCTGGTGCCGCTGCCGCTGATCCGCCGACACCGCATGGTGCCTCTGTCCGCCGAGGAAGGGGTGGTGACCCTGGCCACCCCGAACCCGCACAACCGGCTGGGTCTGGACGATCTGCGCCGGGTCCTGCGCTCCAATCAGATCCGCCTGGTGGCCTGCTCGGACGCGGACTTCAACGAGTTCAACAACCTGCACCTGTCTCCGAGGGCCACCGCCTCCGGCGCCGTCGAGCGGGCGGGCAAGCAGCGCTACGCCGACGCCCACAAGCGGATCAAGTACCGGGCGCCCACCGGACAAGGCCGTGACGACGAGGGCAAGGTGCGCCAGGCCGCGTCGGGCGCCGACGTGGCGAACCTGCTGTCGTCGATCCTGTTGGAGGGCATCGAGCGCGAGGCGTCGGACATCTACATCGAGCCGGAGCGCCGGGGCGTGATGGTGCGGTATCGGATCGAAGGCGGCCTGGTCTATCGAGACGGCATCATCCCCGGCCAGCTGCACCTGCCGCTGCTGTCACGGATCAAGGTCCTGGCGGCTCTGGACATCACCGAGCGTCGGCTGCCCCAGGACGGCCGGATCTCGATCGAGCTCGGGGCCAACAAGACCTATGACCTGCGCCTGGCGACGGTGAACACCAAGTACGGGGAAAAGGTCACGCTGCGGGTCTTGGACAGCGCCCGGCTGCACGAGAACCTGGGCTCGATCATCCACGCGACCAAGGTCGCCAACGTGGTCCGGAACCTGTTCTTTACGCCGTCCGGGTTGGTGCTGGTGACCGGACCGACCGGATCCGGCAAGACGACCACGCTTTACGCGGCCTTGCTCGAGCGAACCACCCCCGAGCTTTCCATCTGCACCGTCGAGGACCCGGTCGAGTACGACCTGTCCGGGATCACCCAGGTCCAGGTCAACGAGAACATCGGGCTGGGCTTCCCCCAGGTCATGCGGACCTTCATGCGCCAGGCCCCCGACATCATCCTGGTCGGCGAGACCCGCGACGCCGCCACCGCCCGGCTGGCGGGCAACGCGGCCCTGACCGGACACCTGGTGCTCAGCTCCTTCCACACCAAGGACAGCCTGAGCGCCATCCTGCGCCTGCTGGGCATGGACGTGGAGCCCTTCGTCCTGGCGACAGCGCTCCAGGGGGTCGTCAATCAGCGGTTGCTCCGGCGACTCTGTCCGGAGTGTCGACACCCGACGACCTACAGCGACCTGGTGATCGAGAACCTGCGGGCGGTCGGGGTCTCGCTGCCGGCGAAGGCGACCCTCTACAAGGCCGACGGCTGCGCTCGCTGTGGACACGACGGCTTCCTGGGTCGGATCGCCGCCTTCGAGATCCTGGACATCGGGCCCAGCATGCGCGAGTCCATCGCCCGGGGAGACGACCTGCTGCGCATGAAGGCCGCCGCCATGAAGGGCACGTACCTGCCGCTGGCTCGCTACTGCACCTGGCTCATCACGCAGGGACTCACGGTGCCGACCGAGGTCCTGCGCGTGCTCGCCCGCACCGAGGACTGACAGGCTTCTGATCCGGGTCAGAGCACCCCGCTGACCGCCTTGCGGAACAGCTCGGCGTAGTCGTCCTGGGTGAGCCGCAGCGGGTTCGTGCCCGCGCTGGGATCGACGACCGCCATCGCCGCCAGGCGGTCGCAGTCGCCCTCTCCCACACCGAGCGCAGCGAGGGTCTCGGGGATGGCCAGGGTGTCGCGGAGCTCCAGGACCCAGTCCAGGAAGGCGCGGAACCCGGGGTTGGCCAGCCCGATGTAGGCCGACAGCCGGATCATGCGGCTCTCGATGGCGTCGCGGTTCCAGCAGAGCACGTAGGGCATGGCGATGGCGTTGATGAGCCCGTGGTGGGCGTCGAACACCGCTCCGATCGGGTGTGCCATCGCGTGCATCGCGCCCAGGCCCCGCTGAAAGGCCGTCGCGCCCATCAGGCTGGCGCACATCATGCGGGCGCGAGCGCCCAGGTCGTCCGGGTGGGTGACCGCGTCGACCAGGGACCGGTGGATCAACCGCATGCCTTCGGCCGCGATGCCCACCGCCTGGGGGTGAAAGCCGATCGCACACCAGGCCTCGAGGTTGTGGGACAGCGCGTCCATGCCTACGGCCGCCGTCACCGCCGGCGGGAGACCGACGGTCAGCGCAGGGTCCGCCACGACCCTTCCGGGCAGCATCCGGGGGTGGAAGATGATCTTCTTGGTGTGGGTCGCGGCGTGCACGATGACCGACGCGCGGCCGACCTCGGAGCCCGTGCCGCTGGTCGTGGGCACCGCCACGCAAGGGGCCAGGCCCTCGGTCTTCACCCGGGTCCAATTGTCCCCGACGTCCTCGAAGTCCCACAGGGGGCGATCCTGGCCCACCATCAGGGCCACGGCCTTGGCCACGTCCAGGGCTGCGCCTCCTCCAAAAGCGATGACCCCGTCGCTGCCCGATGCCCGGTAGGTGTCGACGCCTGCGTCGACGTCGTCGCCCACGGGGTTCTTGGCGCACTGGCTCTGCACGGTCACCGGCAGCCCCGCGTCTTCGCAGACCTGGACCGTCTGGGCGCAGATGGGCAGGCCGGCGAGCACCGGGTCCGTCACCAGCAGCGGGCGCGTGATGCCGAGCTCGGTGCAGGCCTGTGGGAGCTCCGCGATGCGGCCGGCGCCGAAGCGGATGGCGGTCGGGTAGTTCCAGGTGCCGGAGAGAGCCATCGCTTGCCTCAGACGCGGGTGCGCAGGTGGAAGGACTTGGGGCGCGTCAGGTGCTCGAAGCCCAGGCGGGACAGGGTGCAGCCGCGCCCGGAGTCCTTGACCCCGACCCAGGCCAGCTCGGGGTCCAGAAAGTCGCAGCGGTTCATGAACACCGTGCCCACGTCGAGCTGGTCGCCCATGGCTGCGGCGGCGTCGGTGTCCCCGGTCCAGATCGAGGCGGTCAGGCCGTAGCGGCTGTCGTTGATCAGGGTGATTGCGTGGGCGTCGTCGCGCACCGGCATGATGCCGACCACGGGGCCAAAGGTCTCCTCGGACATCACCGCCATGTCGTGGTCCACGTCGACCAGGACCTGGGGGGCCAGGTAGGGAAGCGCGAGACTCGGGAAGGCGCTGGGAGGCACCAGGGCCCGGGCGCCCGCAGCCACGGCCGCGGCCACGTGGGCCTGGACCGCCTGGGCGTTGGCGACCCGGACCATCGGTCCCAGGGTGGTGTCCGGGTCGGTGGGGTCCCCGAGCACGAGCCCACAGGTCTCCTCGACAAAGGCTTCCACGAAGGCGTCGAACAGGTCCCGGTGCACGTAGATCCGCTCCACCCCGCAGCAGGACTGACCGCTGTTGAAGGTCACGCCTTCGACCAGGTTCGGCACCGCGTGGGCCAGGTCGGCGTCGGCCCGGACATAGGCAGCGTCCTTGCCCCCCAGCTCCAAGCCCACCCCCGTGAAGGTGCCGGCCGCGGCGGCGTGCACGGCCCGTCCTCCACCCACGGAGCCGCAGAACGCCACGTGGGCGACTCGGGGGTCGGCCACGATTCCGGCGACCTGGTCGTGGCTGACGTGCAGGACCTGGAACACACCGTCGGGCAGCCCCGCGGCATCGAGGGCGTCGGCGAAGCGCTCGGCGCAGAGAGGCGTCTGATCCGAGTGCTTCAGGATCACCGTGTTGCCCGCCAGCAGCGCAGGCACGACGGCGTTCACAGCGGTCAGGTAGGGGTAGTTCCAGGGCGCCAGGACCAGGACCGGGCCCAGGGGCTCGCGGCGGATGTAGCGACGGAAGCCGGCCTTGTCGCTCAGGGGGACATCGGCCAAGGCGTCCGTGGCCAGCCGGGTCATGGTCCGGCCCCGATCGACCAGGCCTCGGATCTCCCCGGCCGCGTACCGGCTCGGCCGCCCCATCTGCTGGGTGAGCTCGGCGCCCAGCTGGGTGGCCCTGGCGGCGAACCAGTCCAGCGCGGCCGAGATGACGTCCTGGCGCTCAGCCAGCGGCGTGCAGCGCCAGCCGGCAGACGCCGCGGCGGTCGCTTCCAGGGCCCGCGCAACCTGGACCGCGTTGGCCAGGGTGCGCTCCACCACCACGCTGCCATCGACCGGGCTGACGACCTGCAGGAGCTTGGACATGGGGGCCTCCAGAACGTCCCGCCGTCTATCCGCGCGCTGGACTGCCGCCTACTCGACCACGACCTCGATCTGATCGAAGCCGGCAGCGAGCTGCCAGGTGCCCGCACGGATGCCGTCCAAGGTGTAGGCCAGATCGAGCTCACAGACGCAGTTGCAGCTGTCGTCGGTCAGGCTGTAGTAGACGTCGATGCGGCCTTCGCCGTAGTTGAAGTTGGCCGTGGCGGAGAACGTCGGGCAGCACCCTTCGCGAAAGTCCATGTGCTGCACGGTCAGGCTACCGGAGCCCACTGGCTCGGCGGTCAGGGTGGACGTGCCGCCCAGCCCCGTGTCACCGCACTCGGCGGTGAGGGCGCTGACCGTGACCGAGCAGGTCGCGGGATCGGTGCACTCGGAGCTCGTGTCCGCGGTGTCCCGGGTGAAGTCACCACAGGCCAGCAGGGTCCAGAGAAGGGTCATCACTTGCTCCGTGGTGCTGAGCGGATCCTAACCGGAGCCTTGGACCAGATCCGGCCAGCCGGGAGACCGGTACCGGCCGAACACCAGCGAGGTCTCGTGGTAGCGCACGGCCTCGACCCCGGTGAAGGCTTCGAGCATCAACGCTCTGAGGTGCGCGGTGTCCCGACAGGCCAGGTGCACCAGGTAGTCGTGGCGCCCGCTGACGTTGAAGAAGGCGATGACCTCGGGCAGGCCCCGCAGGGACCGGTCGAAGTCGGCGATGGCGGCTTCGCTCTGGTGGTACAGGTCGACCGCGACCAGGGCCTGGATGCCCACGCCCAGGGCCGCCGGGTCTGTCTCGCTGTGGGCATCGCCCAGCTGACCGTCACGCCGCAGGCGCCTCACCCGCTCCAGGCAGCTCGATGGCGCCAGACCCACGTGCGCGGCCAGCTCCTTGTTGCTGCACCGTGCATCGTTCTGGAGACGCTGCAGGATCCGACGATCGATTCGGTCGAGACGGTCTTGGCGGGACATGTTTCGAAGTCTATTCGATTGATGACCATGAAATACGTCGCAATGATGTATCGATGGAATCCATCCGAACTTCCTTCGTTTCTGGGCCACCGGCCCGGTCGATCGATCAGCCCGGAAACAAGGCCTTCGTGCTGGCCCTGGCCCAGGCACTGCACGGCTGCGGCACGCCGGTGCATCGGCTCGAGGCCGTGATCCAGGCCGTGTGCAAGGCGCTGGACATCAGGGTTCAGTGCTTCGCCACACCGACCTGCCTGTTCATCTCGTCCCACCGCGGCACCGAGATGATCCGGGTGGCCCCGGGCTCCGAGGATCTGGAGCGCATGGTCGTGGTGGATCGGATCGCCGCCCAGGTGGCCCGTGGCCAGCGATCGGCCCACGAGGGCCACCAGGCTCTGGAGGCGCTTGCGCAACAGCAGGGCCGCTTCAAGCCCTGGGCAACGATCGTCGCCTTCGGCGTGGCCTCGGCCGCCGTGAGCGTCTTGTTCGGGCGAACCGCTAGCGAAGCCCTGATCTCCCTCGCCCTGGGCCTTGGGGTCGGCCTGCTGGCGATCAAGACCAGCGGCCGGCCTAGCCTGGCCCGGCTGTTCGAGGGCCTGGCCGCGGCCGCAGCCGGGGTCGCCGCCAGCCTGCTGGCGACGGTGGTCCCACTGGAGCCGCGGGCCGTGACCCTGACGGCGGTGATCATCCTGGTGCCCGGGTTCACCCTGACGGTCGCTCTGGCAGAGCTCGCCACGGGCCACCTGGCGGCAGGCACGGCCCGGGCCGCCAAGGCCGGCATGACCTTTCTGCAGCTCGGCCTGGGCGCTGCGATCGGCTGGCGGCTGCTCGACGTGGTGGAGGTCTTGCCGCCACCGGCCGCGGTGTCGCGCTCGTCAGAGGTGGAACTGGCAGCCCTGCTCGTGGCCGCCGGTGCGGTGGCGGTGCTGCTCAAGGTCCGGCCTGCGGACTGGCTGGTGGCGCTCGCCGCCGCCGTGGTCGCCTTCTACGGGGCGCGGGTGGGCGGTGCACTGCTCGGGGGGCCCCTGGGCGCCTTCGTCGGTGCGCTGGGGGTCGGGCTCCTGGCGAACCTGCAGGCCCGGGTCCGGGACGTGCCGGCGGCCGTGGCCGCCACCCCGGGCATCCTGTTGCTGGTGCCCGGCAGCTTGGGCTTCCGGGGCGTCGACGCCTTCTTGCAGCAGCAGACCCTGGTCGGCGTCGGTGCGGCGTTCGAGACCTTCCTGGTGGGGGCGAGCCTGGTGGGTGGGCTCCTGCTGGCCCACGCGGTTCTGCCGCCTGGGCGGGAGACCTGATCGGCGCGGTCAGATCCCGCCGGCGTCCTGGGCCAGGTCCCGATCGCCGAAGGCCTTGCGCCAGGCCCTCGGTGCCCGCCGCAGCGGGGCACGCTTCACGTACTCGGGCACCAGCTCCGGGGCCTTGGACCGCACGATGGAGCCGATCAGCCGAGAGGTCAGCCCGGGGCCCTTGGTGGCGAGCTCCTTGCGCCAGGCCGGCTTGCCGGCGAGCTGGGCCTGGGCGTCGTGGAGCTGGGCCAGGGACCACACGGCACCCACGGCGTCCACCCGAGAGAAGCGATCGGTGAGCACCTGCTCGCCCGGCAGCGGTTTGCCGGCGATCCGCTCGAAGAGCGCGTCCACCAGCACGTCGGCGTGCACGAAGGGCAGGGCGATCTCGAGGCCGGCGAGCGCCAGCTCCTGACCGCTCTCGGCAGCGGTACGCACGGCTGCGAGCCGCGGCTCCAGCGCCCCGCCGGCCACGTCGTCGGCACCGTGCACGTGACCGGCTCGCACCACCAAGGTCGCCAGATCCAGCTGGCGACTCAGGTGCAGGCAGCGGGCCTCGACCGCGGCCCGGGTGGCCAGCCATGCCGAGCCATAGCGGGTCAGGGGCACGTCGGGGTCGATGGGCTCCTGGTCGGCCAGCAGGGCCGTGCTGACCATCACCAGCAGCGCCGGGGCGCCCCAGCCGGTGAAGGCATGGAGCAGCGCCTGGCTGCCCTTGAGGTCTCGCTCCAGGAGCTCGCCTTCTTCGCCGCCCTGGTCCAGCACCAACACCAGCACCTGGGCACCGGCCAGCGTGGGGCCGTAGGCGTCGGGCTGGATGGCAGGACCGTCGACCGAGACCAGGTCGTGACGGAGACCGAGCCTGCTCCGCAAGCGCACGGCCAGGCCGGAGCGCCCGGCCACCAGGACCTTCACCGCCCCTCCGGCGCCGGCACGTCGCCCTTGTGCATCCTGCGGACCAGCTCGACCAGGGCCGGTCGAATGCCGTGGTAGCGCACCGGGCAGCCGCCGATGAACGGGAGGGCGTGCTGCTCGGCGTAGTCCCGGGCGCAGTCGCCGATGGCGATGGCCAGCTCGCCTTCGGGGGGCGGCGCGGAGTCCGGGTGGTGGCCCAGGTACAGGTTGAAGCCCTTGAGGTACATCATGTTGGCCAGCGCCACCAGGTCGCCGAGCTTGTGCGGGTTCTCCTTGACGTGACCGACCACCGTCTTGGCCGCCATGTGACAGGTCGAGCAGCTGTCCCCCGGCCAGACGCGGGTGCGGCGGGAGTAGTAGAGGTAGGCCGCGGGCGGCCGAAAGGCCCGGACCCACTCCTGGAGGGCGTCGGGCAGGGGCGCCAGCGCGGTGCCGCGCAGGTCGGCGAGCTGCTTCAGGTGGACCACCACCTCGGGGTCCATGCCCATCAGTCGGGTGCAGACGGCGTCGACTTCGAGCACGTCGGTGCCGCCCAGGTAGTACCCGCACACGATGTCATCGCCGTGGTGGGAGCCCTCGCCCTCCATGCCGAGATCGGCCTCGACCAGGGTGAGCTCTGGCCAGACCATGTCGCCCAGGTGCGCGATCAAGGGCTCCAGCCCGTCGCGGTGCAGCCGCAGCTTCTCGTTGTCGGGCAACAGCCCCATCAGGTTCTTCACCCCGATGGAGACCTGGGTCATCATGTGGGTCTTGAGGCGGGCGCAGTTGATGTGGAGGTCCTGGTCCCGCAGCAGCCGGGGCAGCAACAGGGAGATGTCTCCCGAGGTCCGGACCTCCATCGGCTCGAGCTCCAGGTCCAGGAACCGGACGTGGGGGTACTTCTCGAGCAGCCCGTCGGTGCGCGCCATGCGGATCAGGTTGGCAAACCCCATGTAGGGGTGATCCGGGGGCGTGAGCAGCGAGGCGTGCCCCACCGTGATCTCGGCGCCGCGATCCTGGAGCCAGGCCAGCAGGCCATCCAGGAACTCCGGCGTCGTGTTCTCCGAGGGCTTGGGCGGTGTGCGGGCGCACCAGTTGGGCTTCACGAAGACCCGCGTTCCGGGCGTCAGCTCGGGTAGCAAGTGATCCAGCAGCCGGGACAGGGTGGCGGCGGGGGTGTCGAAGGGCTCGAGGACCAGCACTGGACCAGTCTAGCGCGGGGACCGACAAGGGGCCCGCCAGCGTCTACTCTGGGATCATGTCTACCCTGGAGCCTCGCGAGGCCGAGGTCCTGGCCCTGTTCGCCGAGAGCGACGCGGCCCTTCGGACCGAGCCGCGCCGCGCCCTGGCCCTGGCGATCCAGGCCGAGGCCCTGGCGGGTGGTGTTCCGCACCTGCACGCCCGGGCCCTGCTCAAGGTCTCGGTCTGCCACTTTGCGCTGGGGGAGCCGGGCGTGTGCCCGCACCTGTTGGAAGAGAGCGTTCGGCTGGCACGGGCCGCCCAGGACCACCGGACCGCGTTCAACGCGCTCACGAACCTGGGCGTCGTGAGCGCGAACACCGGCGATCTGGCACGGGCCGTCAGCGCCTATGAACAGGCTCTGGTCGAGGCCCGCCGCTGCGACGAGGACCCGGGGAGCCTGGGCGTGCTCAACAACCTGGGGGCCGTGCACGGGCGCCTGGGGGATCTCGACGCTGCGCTGTCCTGCTTCGAGAACGCCCTGCGTCTGGCTGCACAGTCGGGCCAGGAGGTGCACCTGGCCTATGGTCTGGTGAACCAGGCCCAGGCCCTGCAACAGCTGGAGCGGCACGCGGACGCGCTGGCGGCGTGGCAGCGGGCAGAGCGCCTGCTGGGGCCTGAGCACGAGCTCTACGCCAATGTGCTCTGCGGCCTGGGCACGGCCCAGGCAAAGGCCGGCGACCCGGTGAGTGGCCTGGCCCTCATCGACCAGGCCGTGCTCCAGGCCCAGGCCCACGAGCACCCGCTGAGCGTGCTGTCCTTTCGCCTGGAGCGAGCTCTGCTCGACCTCTCCTGGGGAGATGCCGCCGAGGCTCGCCAGGAGCTCGACGACGTGCTCCAGGAGTCGATGCGAAGGGAGCTGCCGCACCTGGCGATCCGTGCCTGCGAGACACTGGCGGAGAGCTGGGCCGCCGACCGGGCGTACGAGCGTGCCTGGGCCCTGGGTCAGACCCTGCGAGGGCTGGAGCGCAGGCGGCTCGACGCCGAGAATGCCAAGGCCCTCCGTCAGCTGTCCGATCGCCACCAGGCGGAGATCCACAAGCTCAGGAACGTGGAACTGGCGGCCGCAAACGCCGCGCTCGAGGAACACCAGGAAGAGCTCGTGGAGGCCCGGGACCAGGCCCAGTCCGCCAACCGGGCCAAGTCCGCCTTCCTGGCCAACCTGAGCCACGACATCCGCACGCCCTTGAACGGGGTGATGGGGCTCACGGACGCGCTGCTCTCCGGGGACCTGCCGGCGGACCAGCGGCGCATGCTGGAGACGATCCGAGCGAGCGGCGAGATGACCCTGTCCATCCTGGGGGACGTGCTGGACCTGTCCAGCCTGGAGGCCGGGCGACTGAGCACCGCCCACGCCCCCTGGTCGCCGCGGGATGCCCTGGACGCGGTCCGGCTCATCCTGGCCGAGCCTGCCACGGAACGGGGCCTGAGCCTGGACATCACCGTCGCCGACGACGTGCCGACCTACCTGATGGGGGACTGCACGCGGGTCCAGCAAGTGGTGCTCAACCTGGTCCAGAACGGGCTGAAGTTCACGACAGAGGGCGGGGTCTGGGTGTGCACGGCCTGTGACGGAGCCGGCGCCTCGTGGTCGGTGACGGTGCGCGACAGCGGCCCCGGGCTTGGCCCCGGAGACCCCGAGCGCCTGTTCGAGCCGTTCGTCCAGGGCAGTGAGGAGGGTCCCCGCGCCCGCGGCGTGGGTCTGGGGCTGGCGATCTGTCGGCGCCTGGCGCACCTCATGGCGGGTGAGCTGACGGCTCGGGATCACCCGGATGGCGGGGCCGAATTCCGACTCCAGCTCCCGCTCGAGGTGGCCACGGGTCCCGCCCGGGTGGCCGATGCCACGCGCCCAGGGGCGCGGATCCTGGTGGCCGAGGACGACCCGGTGAACCAAGAGGTCGCGCGGCAGCTGCTCGCCACCCTGGGTCTCGAGGTGGCCGTGGTCGACGACGGCGCCCAGGCGGTGGCCAGGGTCCAGCAGGACCACTGGGATCTCGTCTTCCTGGACTGTGAGATGCCAGTGCTCGACGGCTTCGGCGCCGCTCGCGCCATCCGCGAGGCAGGCCACCAGCTGCCCCTGGTCGCGCTCACCGCAAACGCACTGGAGGAGAACATCCGCGCCTGCCGGGCTGCGGGCATGGACGAGGTCCTGACCAAGCCGGTGATGCTGGAGCGCGTCCAGGAGGTCGTCCAGCGCTTGCTGGCACGCCCGTAGCGAGTGCGAGTAGCATGACGTCGCTTGGAGGCCCCATGACGCTCTTCCTTCTCACCCTCGCCTGCGGTCAGGACATCTCGGTCACGGAGACCGCCAAGTGCGACGGCGTGCTCCAGGCCTCCGAGGACTGGGTCGATCAGCCCTTCGACAAGGACGAGGACGGCTACCCGGACGGGGGCAACACCGAGTGCCAGGAGGCCTATGACGCCGCGGATTTGGACTGCGACGACAACAACGTCGACATCAACCCCTCGGCGGTCGAGGTGGGCTGCAACCTGTTGGACGACGACTGCAACGCCGACACCCTGGACGAGGAAGACCGGGACGAGGACAGCTACACCTCCTGCGAGGAGTGCGACGACTTCAACGCCGACGTGAACCCTGCGGGCACCGAGGTCACCTGCAACAACCTGGACGACGACTGCAACCCGGCCACGGCCGACGCCATCGACCTGGACCAGGACGGCTGGTCGGACTGCGACCTGGACTGCAACGACGAGGACGCCAACATCAACCCGGGCATGGTGGAGACGCTGTGCAACGGGGTCGACGACGACTGCTCGGAGACCACGCCCGACGGCGATGATCTGGACGGGGACGGCATCACGGAGTGCACCGACTGCGACGACGACGACGTGTTGAATTTTCCGGGCAATGCCGAGGTGTGTGAGGACGAGCAGGACAATGACTGTGATGAGCAGGTCGATGAGAGCTGTGTGTTGGACTACTCGGGGAATTGGGCCATGGACAACGCCGTCTTTGAGCAGTGTGCCTGGCTAAACGGAGGCGGGTACTATGCTGTCGACATCCAGTTCGACACCATCATGGTCCAGCACATCGATCCGGACATCAAAATGACCGGGTTCGGGGAGGCGTCCCAGCCCGGTACGATGGAGGGGGTGCTGTCGGCTGCGGCGGAATTTACTGTCACAAGCGGCATCTCGGGGGGGTGCAACGAGAGCTACTCAATCACCGGGACCTTCACCGATGCGAACACGATGGAGGGCGTCTTCAAGGCAAGCTACTCGGGCAACTGCAGCGACTGCGCAGGGCCCCCGCGCGAGACGGAGTTCATCGGAACCCGATGACCCTTACAGACCCCCGCCTTCAAATAGGTAGACGGCGCCCGAATAGTCCGCTGCCCAGGAATGGAGCGGGGCGCCCAGCAGGAAGTCCTGGTACCCGTCCCTCGTCTGGTCACCAATTGCAGCGAGTGTAGCCCCGAGAGAGCCGTCGCCATTCCCGGAGATAGAACACACGGCGTCATCAGGGCCGAGGGAGCCTTCGAGCGGGCCAAGGAAGACATGGGCTGTGTCGGCCCAGTTCGACCCCACCAGGACATCCGCCTGCTCATCGGAGTTGATGTCTGACTTGGCCCAGGTGAAGTCACCGAGGAATCCATGCTCCGCCTCGCCCAGGATGCGAACGTACGCATCGGCCAACGTCGTCCCGTCAGCCCAATCGCTGCCCAGGAAGATGTATACGGCTCCAGCCCACTTGGCGGCCGAGTCCGGGTCCTGCGATGCGGAAAAGACAAGATCGGCGGCTCCGTCATTGTCAATGTCGGTATCGGCAGGTCCCGCGATGATCATCCACGCCTCGTACACCTCGCCAGCGACGGATGAGTCGGCGTCTAGCACGCTCAGGTCACCCTGAACGGGCCCCTCAAAGACGTAGGTCAGGCCACTCTGATCTTCGGTCCCGTACGCTCGGCTGGCGGAGACAGCGATTTCCGGGAAACCGTCGCCATTGACATCCCCGACCACATTTGCCGGTAGCCCAGTGAGTGAGGCGTCCTGGGATCCGACGATCCGGGACTCGGCGTCGGCGAGCTCAAGATCGCCACCTGGAACCCCTGGCGGGATCAGACCCACGATCCAGGCTGCGCCCACCGTCTTGCCGCCGCTTGTGAACTCTCCATCGCCCACCAGAAGATCCACAACGCCATCTCCGGTCAAGTCACCGTGCACGTCGACAGAGGACATGGCGCCGCTGTCCCCACCTCCTACGATGCGAGCCGAGCTCCAGGCCAGCGGCCACTCACCCACGGCACTGCCGTTGATGATGTAGGCGGCGCCATGACCCCCGGCCGGGTTTTCAGCCCCCGGCGCGCTCACTAGGATGTCCAGGCGGCCGTCGTCCTCGAAGTCGAAACATGTCGCGATGTCGAAGCCCAGCTCGGTGCCCACAACCGGGTCCTCAATCGATGCGTGGGCGTCGTCTGGTCCGTTCAATCCCTCCAGTCCTCCTTCAAAGACATAGATGGCACCTTGAAGAGGTTCGTTGCCTCGACCCGGAGCGCTGACCACGAAGTCCTCGATGCCGTCCTGCGTCAGGTCACAGCCAGGCATCACCTTGTGACCGAAATACGCGCTGTCCGACTGCCCTTGCAGTGAGAGCACAGCGTCCCCTGAGCCCAAACTCCCACTGGGACCACACCCGTTGTACGTGCCATCACAGTCGTCATCCACCCCGTTCCGGCACACCTCGGTCGCCCCCGGGTTCACCGCCGGATCCCCGTCGTCGCAGTCACCATCCGCTGCCGTGTAGCCCTCTGGCAGGTCACAAGCCGCGACCGTCTCGCTCGACCCGTACCCGTCCTGGTCCTCATCCAAGAACCACGTCGAGGCCCCCGACGCGTCCGAGTCCTCGTTGTCCGCCAGGCCGTCGCAGTCCTCGTCCACGTCGGCGGCATCGCAGACCTCCTGGGCGTCCGGGTTCCGCGCGGGGTCGCCGTCGTCGCAGTCCCCTGGCACACCGCCATAGCCGTCGGGCTTCAGGCACGAAGTCTCGGTCACGTCGATCAGCCCATAGCCGTCGTCGTCGTGGTCCAGGTACCAGGTCGGGGCGTCGACGGCGTTGTCGCCCACAGCGCCGCTGCAGTCCACGTCGACCTCGTCGGCACAGGACTCCTGGTGCAGGCTCGATCGCTCCGGGTCGTAGTCGTCGCAGTCGCCGCCGCCGTACTGGAGCGCCTTGTCCCCGTCCCCGTCGATGTCCTGGACCCGCTCCCGCGCCGCCAAGTAGTCGTCCTGGGTCGCAAAGCACCCCACCGCCAGCCAGATCCACATGGCGATAGTCTACGCCGATGCCCACCGCCCGCCGCGTCCTCATCACCGGCTGCTCCCGCGGCATCGGCCACCACAGCGCCATCGCGCTGGCCCGGGCAGGCTGGACCGTGGTGGCGACCCTGCGCAGCGAAGACGGCCAGGCCGCGCTGGAGGCCGCTGGCGTCCAGGTGGTCTACGCCGACGTGGTGGACCGGGTCCAGGTGGAGCGGGTGGTGGCCCAGGTGGTCGATCAGCACGGCGGGCTCGACGCCCTGGTCGCCAACGCCGGCGTCGGGCTGTTCGGCTGCTTCGAAGACCTGCACCCGGATCAGGTCCGGGCGGTCATGGAGGTCAACTTCTTCGGGGCCCTGCACTGCGCCCGGGCCTGCCTGCCCCACCTGCGGGCGTCCCGAGGACGCCTGGTGGCCATCAGCAGCGTGGCCGGCCGCCGCAGTGCCCCGGGCTCGTCGCTGTACAACGCCTCCAAGTTCGCCCTGGAGGGCTGGGCCGAGGGCCTGCGCTTCGAGCTGGCCCCCTTTGGCGTGCCCGTGGTGCTGGTGCAGCCGGGACCGACCGAGACGGGCTTCCCCACCGCCAAGGGCACGGGTAAACAGGTCGGGCGTGGCCCCTATGCGCGCATCACGAGTCGCATCGAGGAGCTCCAAGCCGAGGCCTTCGAACACCCGGAGCCCGTCGACACCGTCGTCGCGGCGGTCCGCCGAGCCCTCGAGGACCCGAATCCGCCGTTCCGCATCGCCACCGGACGCGGCACCCGCGCCCAGATCCTGGCCCACCGGATCCTGCCCTGGCGGGCGTGGGAGGCCTTGGTGCGGCGGAAGCTGGCGCTTCCCAAGGAATAGGCCAAGTGCCTTCGTACTTCCGGTTTCGCGCTGAACATGGGCCTGCAGACCCGAATTCGGGCCGAGATGGGGGCCTCGGCCGCCCAAGAGAGGGCCGACCGGAAGTTCACGGGGACTTGAGCGGAGGGAGCGGCAGTTCACCGGGACTTGAGCCCGCAAGAGCCCCCTCAAGCCGTGCGGAAGTCCTGGAGCGCCCGCGCGATCAAGAACGCCATCTCATGGGCCTGGGCAAAATTCAGCCGTGGATCGCAGTAGGTCTCGTACGCCCTGGACAGGTCGCCCTCGCCCAGTTCCTGGGGTCCACCGGTGCACTCGGTGACGTCGTCCCCCGTGAGCTCGAAGTGCACCCCGCTCAAGCGGGTGCCACAGGCGGCGTGCAGGGTGAAGGCCTGGTCCAGCTCGTCCAGGATGCGGTCGAAGTCCCGGGTCTTGACCCCGGTCCCGGTCTTCTGGGTGTTGCCGTGCATGGGGTCTGACGACCAGACCACCGTGCGGCCCGACGACCTCACCGCCTCGATCAGCGGCGGCAGCATGGCGTCGATGCGGTCGGCCCCGAACCGGGTGATCAGCGTGATCCGGCCGGGCTCGTCCGACGGGTTCAGCAGCGTGAGCAGCTCGACCAGCTCGGGCGGCGTCATGGTCGGGCCGACCTTGATGCCCATCGGGTTGGCGATGCCCCGGAAGTAGTCCACGTGAGCGCCGACCACCTGGCGGGTGCGGTCCCCGATCCACTGGAAGTGGGAGCCCAGGTTGTACCAGCGACCGCCGATCTGCTCGGTCATCGCCGACTCGTAGGCCAGCAGCAGGCCCTCGTGGGAGCTGAACAGGTCCACCTGGCCCGTCACGTTGCCGGTCTGGATGCCCGTGGCCTCGACGAACTCGAGGGCGTCGGCGATGCGGGCCACCATCGCCTCGTAGTCCGCACGCCGCCCCAGGCTGCGCACGAAGCCCAGGTCCCAGGTCTCGGGCCGGTGCAGGTCGGCGAAGCCGCCGTCGAGCAGAGCCCGCAGGTAGTTCATCGTGGCTGCGCTGTGGAAGTAGGCCTCGACCAGGCGCTGGGGGTCCGGCTCCCGGGCCTCGAGCCCGAAGCTGTTGACGTGGTCCCCGCGGTAGCTGGGGACCTGGGCGCCGTCGATGGTCTCGAAGGGGCTGGAGCGCGGCTTGGCGTACTGACCGGCGATGCGCCCGACCCGGATCGTCGGAATGCGGGCACCCCACGTGAGCACCAGGCTCATCTGCAGCAGGATCTTGAGCTTGTTCTCGATCGAGGTCCGGCTGCAGTCCTGGAAGCGCTCCGCGCAGTCGCCACCCTGGAGCAGGAAGGCCTCGCCGCGGGCTGCCCGGGCCAGCTGGGCCTTGAGGCTGTCGACCTCGCCCGGGTGCACCAGCGGCGGCAGACGGGTGACCGTGTCCAGCGCACGGGTCAGAGCGTCGCCGTCGGCGTAGTCCGGCTGCTGACGAATCGGCCTGGTCCGCCAGCCCTGAGGGTCCCACTGCACCATTCTCGCCTCCAAGAAACGTCCAGCGCGGATAACCTCTCCCGGTGATGACGTTGCTGCTTCTGACCGCCGGCTGCATGGACACCCTGCTGCCGGCCCTGCCCTTCGAGACCACCAGCAACGACGTGGCCCTGGGTCACATCGACCTGAACACCCTCACGTCGTTCAGGGACTACGAGATCACCTACGCCATGGAGACCGAGCTGGCCGCCGGCTACGAGCGGGCCCAGCTGGAGCTGGACTACGAGACGGTCAACCACAGCGAGTACGAAGCGCTCGTCACCCTGTGGATCCTGGAGCCGGACTGGGACGGCGGCATCGTGCCGAGCGACGCGCTGATGGGCAGCGTGGTCGAAGTCCCGCCCACGGTCGACGGCGCCGAGCCGGTCCAGGTGGTCGAGCGCCTGTTCATCGCCGCAGGCCCCCCAGACGAGTCCATGAACGTGGTCATCACGATGGAGGGCAGCGCGGACCTGGAGGGCACCGGAAGCGTGCGCGTCAGGGCGTGGTACCCGAGCGCACTGGACGATCCCTGGCTCCAGGTCGACGTGCTCTGAGGCTGGCGGGAACCGGCCCCGAGCAAGCACTCAGGCGACCGTGATGTCCGGGTTCAGGTAGACGTCCTGGATCGCATTCAGCAGGGCGATGCCTTCGGCCCGGGGCCGCTGGAAGGCCTTGCGACCACTGATCAGGCCCATGCCGCCAGCCCGCTTGTTGATCACCGCCGTGCGCACGGCCTGGGCCAGGTCGTTCTTGCCCGACGCGCCCCCGGAGTTGATCAGCCCAGCGCGGCCCATGTAGCAGTTGGCGACCTGGTAGCGGACCAGGTCGATGGGGTTGTCGCTGGAGAGCTCGCTGTAGATGCGGGTGTCCAGCTTGCCGTAGCTGCTGTCCCCGCTGTTCAGCGCGGTGTAGCCCCCGTTGTTGGTGGCCATCTTCTGCTTGATGATGTCGGCCTGGATCGTGACGCCCAGGTGGTTGGCCTGGCCCGTCAGGTCGGCGGCGGCGTGGTAGTCCTGGCCGTCGATCTTGAAGGCCGAGTTGCGCAGGTAGCACCACAGGATTGTGGCCATGCCCAGCTCGTGGGCCGCGGCGAAGGCCTCGGCGACCTCGATGATCTGGCGGTTGCTGTCGGGGGACCCGAAGTAGATCGTGGCGCCGACTGCGGTGCAGCCCATGTTCCAGGCCTGCTCGACCTGGGCGAACATGATCTGGCGAAAGTCGTTCGGGTAGGTGACCAGCTCATTGTGGTTGAGCTTGAGCACGAACGGGATCTTGTGGGCGTACTTGCGGGCCACCATGCCCAGCACGCCCGACGTGGTGGCGACGGCGTTGCAGCCGCCCTCGATCGCCAGCTCAACGATGTTCGCGGGGTCGAAGTAGTCCGGGTTCTTGGCGAAGCTCGCGCCGCCGCTGTGCTCGATGCCCTGGTCTACCGGCAGGATGGACACGTAGCCGGTGCCGCCCAGTCGACCGTTGCCGTGCAAGGCCGCCAGCGAGCGCAGGGTCTGCACGCTGCGGTCCGAGTCCGACCACACCCGGTCGACGAAGTCGCCGCCGGGCAGGTGGAGCCGGTCCTTGGAGACGGTGGTGCAGCGGTGCTCCAGGAGCGCCGCCGCGTCATCGCCCAGCAGGGCGACGATCTGGTCGAGACCCATGGTGCTGCGCCGCCTAGTTGATGTGCTTGGCGATGGTGGCTTCGGACAGCCGGCCCGGGTGACCGCGCCACACGATGGTGCCGTCCTTGACCAGGGCGGCGGCCGGGATGCCGCTGACCGCGAAGTGCTCGGCGACCTTGCCGTTTTCCTTGGCCACCGGGTAGGTCACCTTGTTTTCCTTGAGGAAGGCGTCGACCTCTTCTGGGGACTTGTCGCGGGTCAGGCGGGTCAGGCCGACGATGTCCATCTTGCCCTTGTACTTTGCGCTCATCTCCTCGAGCTTCGGTACCTCTTTCCGGCAGTGAGGGCACCAGACCTCCCAGAACACGACCAGGTCCACGCCGCTGGTCAGGTCCACGTCGGCGGAGTCGCCGACGAACCAGGAGTCGGCCCAGGCGTTGCCAGCAAAGGACGTGGCGGACTTGCCCACAACTTCGAGCTCGGCCGCCAAGCGCTTGGCGCGGGCGGCGGAGCGGGTCTTGCCGTACTTGCTGTTGAGCTCCTTGAGCTTGGCCTTGGCGCCGTCGTAGTCGTCGGTGCCCATGAGCTTGTTGATCTCGCCGTACAGGGCGGCGGCGGCCTTTTCTTCCTCGTCGGACGCGCCGGCGGTCTTGCCGGAACGGGCGGGGGCCGAGGCGACCTTGTCGAGCTTCTCCTCGATGCTGTCGAGGCGGGCTTCGAGGGCTTCGACTTCGGACTTGCTTGCGCAGCCGACCAGCAGGCCGACCATTGCGATGACGCTCATGAGGCGCATGAGTTCCACTCCTGGGGGGATTCGAGGCGCCGCGCAAGGTGGCGGGCCGGGGGTCCACGACTATCCGCAGAACTCGCCGACGGCACCCCCTTTCTAGTCCCTAAACAAGCGCAGGGCGGCTGCGCCGCCTGCGCTTGTTCCTTCTGAACCTCGGCGATCGATCCTCGGCCCTCCGGCCTGTGCCGCTGGAGCTTCGTCGTTGTGGAGGGTCATGGGTCTCTCGGCTGGGTGGGAGGGTTTGAGGGTAGCCCGAGTCGCCGACCGGATTGCCGGGGTTCGGGCTCGGGTCAGAGCCCGTCGAGGAGGCGAAAGAAGACCGGGAGCTGGGGTCGCCAGGCCAGGAAC
>Ga0209992_10001309_pt1 | contig 26867 bp, 26 predicted proteins | sample 2SBtaG_2_FD_182564 | JGI IMG/M metagenome (GOLD analysis project Ga0209992, IMG submission 182564) | Deep subsurface microbial communities from Kolumbo volcano to uncover new lineages of life (NeLLi) - 2SBTROV12_ACTIVE470 metaG (SPAdes)... | ecosystem: Environmental > Aquatic > Marine >... | reverse complement strand
GAGGACTTCGTCGACCTGTGCCACGAGATGGGAATCGAGACCGGCTACGACCTGCAGAAGCTGATCGAGGCTTCGTGGATCGCCGAGGAAGTGGTGGGTCATCCCCTGTGGGGCCATGTGTCCAAGGCCGGTCCACGCCCTCGCGGCGAGGAGGTCTACCCCGTGGATATGCCTTTCGTCGAGACCCTCGATGAGGCGTCGCACTTCATCAACGGACCGTCGGTCTACCAGGGTCAGATCAGCCCGTGGCAGGAGAACAGCGCGCTGTTGGCGGGCGGCTGAGCGGGCGCTGCGAAATTGAGGCACGGAGTCGACCTTCTGGCGAAATTGAGGCCGGGGATCGACCGTTTCGGTACACAACTCGCCTCAATTTGGGGGAGTGGTACATGGGCCGCCTCAATTTGGGGAACGCGACCTAGTGCACGTTCGCGTAAATAACAATCGTGTAGTTTGATTCCTTGTCTGATCCTGGGATGAGGAGGAACGATGTTCAAGGTCGATGCGGTCGCGTTGGACGAAACGGTTCGAGCCACACTGCAGCAGCGGGTCCGGTCCCAGACGCTGCCGGTGCGAACGGTGAAACGAGCACAGATGATCTTGTTGTGCGCTGAGGGGGTCCCGCTGCGACAGATCGCCGAGCGTGTGTCGATCAGCGAACACCAGGTCACGATGTGGAGGCGCCGGTTCCTCGAGGAAGGACTCGACGGGCTGGCCGACCGGAAGCGTTCGGGACGGCCTCGCCGGTTGGGCCACGACGAACGAATGAAGATGGCCGCTATAGCAACCTCGGCCAAAGACGCCGATGATCCGGTCGCGACGTGGACATGTTCTGACGTGGCTACCCAACTGGTCGCCGAAGGCATCCAGGTCTCGGTGTCGCAGGTGTGGCGGATCCTGTCGGGGATGGACATCGACCTGACCAAGGTCCGGGGTTGGCTCAACCGTCGCGACGACCCCGACTTCTGGGACCGGGTCCGCGACGTGTGTGGCCTGTACCTGAACCCACCAGACCGAGCGCTGGTCCTGTCCGTGGACGAGAAGACTTCGATCCAGGCCAAGTCCCGCAAGCATCCCGACCAGAACCCGACTCCGGGCCGGCCACGCCGCCGCGAGTTCGAATACGTCCGACACGGCACAGCGTCGCTGTTCGCCGCGCTCGACGTGCACTCCGGGCAGGTGCTGGCCGAACCGATCCCCGGCAAGAACGACTCGGTCAACTTCTGTGCGTTCCTCGACCAGATCGACCGCACCGTCGATCCCGCCCTGGCCATCCATGTCGTGTTGGACAACGGCTCCAGCCACCGATCCAAACACACCAAAGCGTGGTTCGAGGACCATCCTCGCTGGGTCGTGCACTACACGCCCCCACACGCCTCATGGGTCAACCAGGTCGAGTTGTTCTTCTCGATCCTGCAACGCAAGGTCATCAACAACGGCAGCTTCGAGTCCCGCGACGACCTCATCGCCAAGCTCCTCGCCTTCATCGCCGACTACGACGAGACCGCCAAACCATTCAAGTGGACCTACGCCGCCGACCCCCTCAAGGTCGCCTGATCGACACGGGCCTCACTTCCGCGCGCCAGCACTAGTGCGCGCGGGCGGTGACGTCGGCCACCACGCTGAGTCGTCTTGGCTGGTGAGCGGGGCTGCGGTGTCGATAGGGGTCTGACACGGGTCTGACCCCCAGTGCGCGACCCCTAGTGCGCGCGGTGGGTGGGAGCTGGCGACGGAGGGCGTCAGGCCAGCTCGGCAGCGAAGGCAGAGATGACGGTGTCGACGTCGGTGGCGGAGACGTCGAGATGAGTGACGATGCGGGTGCCGCGGCCCGACCAGCGGGTGAGCACGCCGCGGTCGGCGAGGCGTTCCTCGATGCCCGCATCGTCGGCCTCGAGGTGGGCGAAGATCATGTTGGTGTTCTGGGCATCCACCGTGAGCCCGTCGATCGCATCGAGCCCCGCGGCCAGGCGTTCGGCGTTGGCGTGATCGTCGGCGAGGCGATCGATGTTGTGGTCGAGCGCGTAGCGACCGGCAGCTGCGAGAAGCCCCACCTGCCTCATGCCGCCGCCCACCATCTTGCGCCACTTGCGGGCCTCGGCGACGAGGCCCGCATCTCCGACCAACACCGAGCCCACTGGCGCCCCCAGGCCCTTCGACAGACACACCGACACGCTGTCGAAGGGCTCAGCGACCGTCCGCGGCGCGACCCCGAGCGCGACCGCCGCATTCCACAGCCGCGCCCCATCGAGATGCAGAGCCAACCCCCGGCGGTCGGCCAGCGCCCGCGCATCGTGCATCTGCTCGACGGACAGCACTCGGCCATCGGTCGTGTTCTCGATGCACAGCAGCCGGGTGCGTGCGAAGTGGGTGTCGTCCGGCTTCACTGCCGCATCGGCAGCCTTGAGGTCGAGCATCCCGTCGGCCGTGGTCGGAACCGGCTGCGGTTGGATCGATCCGAGCACCGCGGCGCCCCCCGCCTCGTACATGTAGGTGTGGGCGTGGGCGCCCACGATGTACTCGTCGCCGCGTTGGCAGTGCGCCATCAGCGCGCAGAGGTTGGACTGGGTGCCGCTCGGGACGAACATGGCCGCGGCCTTGCCGAGAAGGTCCGCCGTGAACTCCTCCAGCGCGTTCACCGTGGGATCGTCGCCGAATACGTCGTCGCCGACCTCCGCCTCGAACATGGCCTTGCGCATGGCGCCGGTCGGGCGGGACACGGTGTCTGAGCGGAGATCGATCACCGCACCAATCTGCCACCAATCCGCGGCGATCCGGCACCCCCGGCCGCGCCCGCCCGTAATCCGGCGCGCGCTGCCTCGGCGCGCGGGCACCGAACGTGCACGACGACACGACTCTGCGTGGCCAAACGACCGCGAAATGTGGCGAAGATTGCGGTTTCGTGCCCTTCCCGGGTCCGGTGGTGGCCCCCCGGGTACACTGGGGCACGCCGCGATCGCCGCCTGCGAGGCCCACACGCCCGAAGCGCTCGCAGGCGACGAAAGGAACAACGCTTTGCCGAAGATTAAAGACGACGCCATCCTGCTCGAGGGCAAGACGGTCGAGGCCCTCAAGGGTGGACATTTCCGCATCGAGCTCGACAACGGGCACGAAGTTCTCGGCCACCTCAGCGGCAAGATGCGCAAGCACCACATCCGGATCCTCCCCGGTGACCGCGTCCAGGTCGAGGTGTCCGCATACGACCTGACGCGCGGCCGGATCACCTACCGCTACAAGTAGCGCCGAAGGGTCCGCAGTACCCTCGCCGACATGTCCGATGCGCCGCGGGTCACCGTCGCGATGGCCGCCTACAACGAGCGGCAACATCTGCGTACGGCGGTGCAGAGCATCCTCGACCAGTCGTTTGCCGACTTCGAGCTGCTCATCGTCGACGACGGCTCGACCGACGGGTGTCTCGACACGATCGCTGGTCTCGACGACCCGCGCATCGTCGTCCACCGCCAGGAGAACCAGGGCAAGGCGGTGGCCCTCAACAACGTGCTCGACAACGCACGCGGCGAATTCATCTGTCTCCAGGACGCCGATGACATCGCCCACAGCGACCGGTTGGCCCTCCAGGTGGCAGCGCTCGACGAGCGACCCGAGGCCGGCGGGTGCTTTTGTCGGCATCACCTGATCGTCGGCGATCGGCACATCGCCCCCCGCTACCGCGCTGCCGACGAAGCCGAGTGCGCACGGATGGTCGCCCGCGGACAGAACCCCGGCATGGACCCGACGATCATGTTTCGCAGGGACGCGACCGCCCACATCCGCTTCGACCCCGACCTCCACATCGGACACGGCGAGGATCATCTCCTCCGGATCGGCGAACAGTTTCCGATGGTCGTGATCGCTGGGTGCCACTACGGCTACCGGATCCATGAGGGCAACATGTCCAAGGGCAAGGGCGACGAGCTCGTGCGCTACCACGAAATCGTGCGGGGACGCGCTGCCGAACGACGGGGCGAAGATCCGGCAGACCACGGCGGGAGCCGGTCGATGCTGCGCCCCGAACGCATGGCCGGTGTCACGGGCCACGTCATCGCATCGAGCGTCGAGCTCACTGCGCTCGGACGTCGCCGCGAAGCGATCACCACCGGTCTGGGTCACGTGCGCGGCATCTGGAAGTACCCCAACTCGTGGTTGCCGCTCGTGTACGCGCTCACCCCTGCGTTCGTCCTCCGGCGCCGTCGTCCGGACTTCGCATTGATGTCGGCCGAGCGTGGTCGATACGAGCAGTGATGTCGGCGCTGCCCGAATTCACAGCGATCATCCCGAGCTACAACCGCGGCCATCTGCTCGAACGCGCCGCGGCGTCGGTCTGGTCGCAGACCCATCCGCCGGTCGAGCTGGTGATCGTCGACGACGGCTCCTCGGACGACACGGCCGCGGTGGTTCGCTCTCTCGACGGCAACGTTCGCTACGTCCACAAGGAGAACGGCGGCGGAGCGTCAGCCCGCAACCGCGGCGTCGAGGAGGCCAGGACCGAGTGGGTCGCCTTTCTCGACTCCGACGATCTGTGGACCTCCGATCATCTCGAACGCATCGCCGCAGCAATCGAGGCGACCGACGGTGAGGCGGACCTCTACTTCACAGACGTGCGGCAGACGGCGGAAGAGGGCGGCAAGCGAAGCTTCGAATCCGCCGGTGTGAACTTCGCGGGCCCCCACCTGCTGCGAAGGGATGCGCTCGCGTGGGCGGTGGCTCCGTACCAGCCGGCGATGCTCCAGGGTCTGGCGGTCAGAAAGACTGCCTTCGAGGAGATCGGTGGCCTCTGGACCGAGTTGTCGAGCAGGCACGACACGCACTTCTTCTATTTCGCGTTCGCTGACCATCCGGCGTGTGCCGTGGCCGGCGTGACGGTGGAGATGACCTCCGACGACGACATGAGCAATCGGCTCACCGGTGGCGTCGGCAATCGCGGCCGGCGGTTCGCCGAGTGCACGGTGCGCCTGTACACCGATGTTCTCGAACGGCGGAGCGGCTCCGATGAGCGACGCGTCGCGCGCGACCTCCTCGCCAAGGGGTACAAGCATCTCGCGGTCGAGGAGTGGCGGGCCGGCGATCGGACCCAGGCAGTCGGCAGCGCGTTCCGGTCACTCCGAACGTCGCCGCTCGGGATCGTTCTGTCTCTCGCTCCGGGCCGGCGCACGCTTCCGTCGGTGCGCAGGGCGCGAGCGGCACTCAGCAGCTGAGCGGTGCCGAGCGCTACCGTCGTTGCATGACCACCACCCCGAACCAGACCGTGCGCTACGAGGTCGCGGACGGCGTCGCGACCGTCACGCTCGACCGACCCGACTCGCTGAACTCGATGACCAACGAGCTGATGGACGACATCAGCGCCGCGTTCGGGTTCGTCGAGGCCGACGCCTCGGTGCGGGTCGTCGTGCTCACCGGCGAAGGACGTGGTTTCTGCTCAGGAGCCGATCTGCGCGACGCCTCCAGCGATTCGATGGACGACGAGGTTGCTGCCGATCAGGGCGACGTGGTCGCTGGCGGAATGGACGATCACTTCCATCCGGCGATCCGCGCCATCTCCAGCTGTCCGGTTCCGACGATCGCCCGGGTGAACGGCGTCGCGGCGGGCGGGGGGTTCGGTCTGGCGCTCGCCTGCGATGTCGCAATCGCCACGCGCTCGGCGTTCTTCGTCGCGACTTTCGGTCCGCGTCTCGGCATCGTTCCCGACCTGGGCACGACGTGGAGCGTGCCGATGCGAGTGGGGCGCGCCCGCGCGCTCGGCATCACGATGCTCGGAGACCGCATCACGTCCGAACAGGCCGAGGAGTGGGGCCTGATCTGGAAGTCGGTCGAAGACGGTGACCTCGACAAGGAGGTCGCCAAGGTGGTGGAGGTCTTCGCCCGGAGCTCTCCGATGGCGATGGCCCGCATCCGTGATGCTGTCTCGACCGCCGCGGAGCGCAGCTTCAGCGAGCAGCTCGACGTCGAGCGCGATCACCAGCGCGTGCTGATTCCCCGAAACATGGCCGAGGGCGCCGACGCGTTCTTGGCCAAGCGCGAGCCGGACTTCGACTCGGATCGGGGCTGAACTCGCGGGCTACCGCGGGTCGGTGGTGCGGTTGTCGGACTTCCAGTCGGAGATCGCCCGCTCGGAGACCGGGATCACCTGGCCGTGACGGAGCCTGTCGCGTTCGGAGATGTGAATGCTGGGCGGCAGGTGGCGGTCGAACGACTTCACGTAGGCACCCCAATGGTCACCGAGGCGCTGGTAGCCGCCTGAGTAGGCGGATCCGAGCGGGCCAGTGATGTCTCGAGCCGCCCGTGCCATTTCGTTGGGGGCATGCGCTCGGCCCCGGCGCCGCGACCGGAATTCCTGGAACATTTCCGAGCACCACCGGCGGATACGCGCCAGCTTCGGTCGGAAGAAGCCCTGCTGATCCATGGCTGCGAAGTCTATGGCTCGGGGGCGGTGCTGTGGTCGCCGCTGGGCCACAATGGTCCAATGTCCGACGCTGTGATTGCCGACACCGATGCCGAGACGCGCCGCGTGGATGCGGCGCTCGACGCCCTCCTGGCCGACAACGACCCGACGGCGATGAGCTACGAGGACTTCCGCGGGGCCCAATTCGATCATGGGCTCGCGTGGGTCTACTTCGAGGAGGGCCATGGCGGTATCGGCGTCAACCCGTCCTTGCAGAAGCGGGTGGAGCAGCGGCTTCGCGAGGCGGGTGCCAAGCCCATGCAACCTGCGATGTTCTTCATGCATCTTGCCGGGCCGACCATCGCCACCCATGGCACTGATGAGCTGAAGCGTCGCTTCTTGCGCCCCATGTTCACGGGCGAGGAGCGGTGGTGCCAGCTGTTCAGCGAACCGGGCGCCGGGAGCGACTTCGCGGGACTGGCGACCCGGGCCGTCAAAGACGGTGACGAGTGGATCGTGAACGGCCAGAAGGTCTGGAACACGATGGCCCACCTCGGTGACTACGGGATGCTGGTGACCCGCACCGACCCCGACATGCCCAAGCACCGCGGGATGACGTATTTCGCCGTCGACATGAAGAGCCCCGGCGTCGAGGTTCGTCCGCTGCGCCAGATCACCGGCGAGGCCGAGTTCAACGAGGTCTACCTGACCGACGCGCGGGTCCCAGACGCGTTCCGGGTCGGCGATGTGGGGGACGGTTGGCGAGTCAGCCTGACCACCCTCATGAACGAGCGCAACGCAATCGGCACCGGAAGCGGTGGCGGAGTGCCCAAAGCGGGATCGGGGCCGATCTCGGTTCTCACCAAGATCTGGAAGGACACGCCGGAGGAGCAGAAGACCGAGGTCGCCCTCGACACCCTCATGCAGCTGTGGGTGCGCGCGGACGTCATGCGCCTCACCAACATCCGAGCCGGTCAGAACCGACGCATGGGCAATCCGGGCCCCGAGATGTCGATAGCCAAGCTCGCGTTCGCGGAATTGAACAAGGACCTCATGTCGACCGCGGTGGACATGATGGGGATGGCTGGGCAGGTGGGCTTCGACTACACGTTCCGTCGCCCCGAGGATCTGTCGGTCGACGGCTCGGAGGGCGGTGTCCAGCACGGCTTCCTCCGGGTGCGGGCCAACTCGATCGAAGGCGGCACCAGCGAGATCATGCGGAACATCCTCGGCGAGCAGGTTCTCGGTCTGCCGGGCGAGCCGCGCGTGGACAAGGACGTGCCGTGGATCGAGGTCCCGCGCAGCTGACGAGCGTGTCGCCGACACAACCTCTCCGTTTCGGGAACTCCCCGAGCCCCCGGCGAGTTGGAAAGGTATGAACCCACGCCTGTCGCGCGCGCTCGCAGCCATCGCCCTCGGTGCGGTGGTGGCGCTGGTCGCAGTCAACGTCCTGCGATCCGATGACGCTGAGCCAGTCGGTGTGAGCGCGGTTGCACCACCCGAGAGCACCCAGCCCACGGACAGCTCGGACAGCACCGAGCGCACCGGGGGGACAGAGGCGTCCCCGGCCCCGTCGACGGGCGCCGAGCAACCCTCGCCTGAGGCCCCGCCCGTGATCCGCGCCGTCCCCGAGCTCACCGGCAACGAATCGTGGTTCAACTCCGAAGGCCGGGACCCCGAAGAGATCGCAATCGAGGAGATCTACTCCGCGAACCAGGCCACGATCGTGCAGTTCTGGACCTTCGGCTGCCGCAACTGCAAAGCGACGCTTCCGCATCTGCAGGCGCTCTACGACGATCATCGCGACAGCGGGCTGGAGATCGTGGGAATCCATGCGCCCGAGTTCTCGTTCGAACGCGACCCCGACAACGTGGCGGAGGCGATCACGGACCTGGGCATCGAGTGGCTGGTGACGCTCGACCAGGACAAGCGCAACTTCCACCGGTGGCAAGAAGGGCGCACCGGCTACTGGCCTCGGACCTACGTGATCGACTCCGACGGCAACATTCGCTTCGACCACATCGGCGAAGGCAGCTACGACGAGCTGCGTTCGGTCGTCGAAGCTCTGCTCGCCGAGCCGGCCTGACCCGAGGCTGCGGACACCGCCGTGGACACCCTGATCGAGGGGATCGATGCCTCGGTCCAGCCGTGCACGCTGGCTGTGGTGCTTCCCGCCGTCGCGACCGTGTTCGCCTCCGGCAGGCGAGCTCTCGTCGGTTGGCTCGGCTTCGTCCTCGGCTGTTCCATCTTGTTCTGGGCGAGAGCGGCCGGTTACTGGGACGTCAGTCGGAGCGGCGTGATGCAGTTGGTGGTGGCCGCGCTGGCCGTCGCGGCGTTCGGCGCCGTGTACCTCCGGCGCCGCGGCGACATCGACCTCACGTTCGGCGGCGCGGTCGTGGCGGGCGGCCTGGCCGGCTGGCTCTGGCGCCCGTGTGTCGGAGAGCGTCTCGGTGACATCCTCAACAACGCGTCGGATGAGGGCGTCCGCACCCTCTCGCTCACGCCGCTCTATGTCACCGGCGTCACGATCGTCGGGCTCGGCCTGGCGCTCGTGCCGCGGGTGTGGCCGCGCGTGCTCCCGGTGGTCGAACGGCGGGGACTACGACTGGTCGGTCTGTACTTCGCCGTCGCCTATGCCGCTCTCATCGCAGCAGGTCGCTACGACGATCTGGTCGCCGAGTTGCTACAGCGCTCGTCGGCTTGAAGCGGTCAGTCGACGTCGAGCCTGTAGCCCTCGCCGTCGCGGACCATCACCCCGCCGGTGGGCGTTCCGAAGTGGGTGCCGATCACGAGCGTCTCGCCATCGGCCCAACCCGGAAAGACCTCGTGCCGCGTCGCCCGAGCTTCGTCGGAGTCCGTGTCGAAGTCAGAGGACAGTTCTGGATCGGCGAGCTGCATCGGATGGTGAGCCATGTCGCCTGTGATGATCGCTCGCTTTCCGTCCGACTCGACCACCACCGACACGTGCCCCGGTGTGTGGCCAGGGGTCGACTGGAACGAGACCTCGTCACAGATCCGATGGTCCGGCGACACCATGGTTGCTCTGTCAGCGTCGGTGATCGGCGCCACCGAGTCCTGGAACACCGGGTCGCCGAAGAGGTCCTCGGTGGCCTCCCAGTGGTCGAACTCGGCCTGGACGAACAGGTACTCCGCGTTGGCGAAGGTCGGCACCCACTCGCCGTCCACGAGCCGCGTGTTCCACCCCACGTGATCCACGTGCAGGTGGGTGCACACGACGTGTGTGATCTCCTCGGGCGGGTAGCCGGCGGCGGTGAGCTCGTCGAGGAACGGGCCCTGCTGTTCGTGCCAGAAGGGGTTGCCCCGCTGTTTGTCGTTTCCGACGCAGGTGTCGACCGCGATCTTGTGGTCGCCGACATCGATGACGCAGCAGTGGATCTTCTGTTTCAGAAACCCCTCGTCTGACACGAAGTGCGGCTTGAGCCAGGGAGCGGCTTCGGCCCGCTGCAAGACGTCGGTCTTGCTGAGGGAGCTGAAGAGAAAGCGGGGCGAAGTGGGGGTCTCGGACTCGGCCACCGACGTGATGGTCGCATCGCCGACCGTCCAGCTCAGGGGCTCGGATGGGGACGTGGTGTCCTCGGTCATCGTTCGCCTCAGCCCAGCTCTGCGTGGAGGAACTCGACGACCTGGGGCCACAGCTCGCCGGCGAGGGCCGCATCGTAGGTGCCGATCGCATCTTCCTCGTTCATGAACGCGTGCCCGGCCTCGTGGATCGTGATCTCGACGTCTTTGCCCATGCCCCGGAGCTTCTCGCCCAGGGCGGTCGCTGCTTCGGGCGGGAAGAAGTCGTCCGGGCTGGCCATGTGGCCCCGGACCTTGGCGGTGAGACCACCCCAATCGGGTTCGCCGTCACCTTGCGGGAATCCGTAGAACGGCACGGCAGCCTTCACCACATCGCCGCGACCGGCGGCGATCATGAATGTCAGCAGCCCACCCATGCAGAACCCGATCACGCCGACGCCGTCGCCGGAGCTGGCATCGTGGCCGAGCAGGTAGTCGATGGCGCCGCTCATGTCCTTGGCAGCCCGCTCCGGCGGCAGGTTGGTCATGAGCTCGCCGGCCTTGTCCATCTCGTCGTGACCCGCGAGCTCACCGTGATAGAGATCCGGTGCGAGGGCGACGAAGCCCCGCGCTGCCATCTGATCTGCGACCCCCTTCATCTGCTCGTTGAGCCCCCACCACTCCTGGATGACGAGGATGCCGGGACCCGATCCGCCCTCGGGCACCGCCAGGTGACCGCGTGCGTCGTGTCCGTTGCTTGCGAAGGTGACCATCTCTCCCATGGGCCGGATAGTAGATCGCAGATCACAGCGAGACCTGAGAAACTCTCCCGATGCGTACGAACTCGGTGAAGGACCGCCTCGCTGCGGGTGAAGCGCTCTACGGCACGATGGTGTTCGAGTTCCTGAGCGCCGGTCTCCCGCAGGTGCTGAAGAACGCGGGGGCCGACTTCGTCTTCTACGACATGGAGCACAGCGGCTTCACCGTGGATCAGATGAAGACGCAGTTCGCCCTGTGCCGCGGTCTGGGAGTGGAGCCACTCGTCCGGCCTCCCGACACCACCTACTCCAACACCGCGCTCCTCCTGGATCTGGGCGCGATGGGGCTGCTGTTCCAGATGTGCGAGACGGCCGAGCAGGCTGAGGAGTTCGTCCGCTGGACCCGCTACCCACCCGAAGGGCGCCGCGGCGCGATGTTTGGCGGTGCCCATGACGACTACCACGGGCTCGACGGCACGATGACCGTGCCAGACATCATCGAGCGGGCCCACCAACGCACGATGATCTGTGTCCTGATCGAGTCGGCGAAGGGCCTCGCCAACGCCGAGGAGATCATGTCGGTGCCGGGCGTTGATGTCGCCCATCTCGGCCACGGGGATCTGTCGCTGTCCCTCGAGGTTCCCGGCGACACCGGGCATCCGACGATGCAGGCGGGTATCGACACCATCCTCGGGGCGTGTGAGGCGCATGGAAAGGCAGCTGCCTGCCTTGCCGGCAGCGTCGACCAGGGCGTCGAGTGGGTGAAGCGGGGATTCAGGATGGTGAGCTACAGCCTCGACACGGCGCTCCTGGGAGGAGCGTTGGCCCAGGGAATCCGAGACATTCGAGACGGGGTCGAACGATGAGCGCGCTAACCGTCGACCAGATCGCAGAGTTCGAGGGCCGCGGGTGGACGGTCATCCCCGATGTCTTCGACGGGGCGGAGGTCGAGGTGCTCACGACGGCGGCGCTCGAGGTGATGGAGCGCCCGGGTCCAGAGGTGGGGCGTGAAGCGGACGGCTCGCCCCACGTGTGCTGGGGGATGCACCTCTTCGACGAGCGGCTCGGTTCACTCGCCCGCCACCCTGCGCTCGTGGAGCCGAGCCGACAACTGCTCGGCAACGACATCTTCGTTCATCAGTCCCGCATCAACATGAAGCAGACCAACGGCTCGATCGTCGCCTGGCACCAGGACTTCGGGACCTACCACCGGGTCGACGGTGTTCCCGAGCCGCGGGGAATCATGATCGCCGTGTTCCTCGACGACGTGACCGCGGTCAACGCGCCTCTGCTGGCGGTGCCGGGATCACACACCGAAGGGCTCGTGTCGACCGCTTCGGTGGACCCGACCGTTCCCGATCACGAGCAGGTCGCCAAGTACCGCTACGACATCACGGACGAGACGATGTCGCGCCTGGTGGGCGAGCACGGGCTCGAAACGATCACCGCGACCGCGGGCTCAGTGCTGCTCATGGACATGACGGTGGTCCATGGATCCTCGGTGAACATCAGCCCGCTGCGGCGGTTGCTGCTGTACGTCAACGTGTGTCCGGTCGACAACCGCGGGGAGAGCTACGAGCGACCCGAGTACTACGCGGCTCGGGACTTCTCGGCGATTGTTCCCGAGAGCCCAGACTGCCTGGCTCGCTACGCCGAGGTGTGAGGTGGAGCTGACGTTCACCCCGCTCGGCGGTCCGCTCGGAGCCCAGGTCTCCGGATTGGAGGCCGACGGCGAGATCGGCAGCGACCTCGTCGATCAGCTCCACGCGGGCCTCGTGGCGCACAACATCCTCGTCTTCCGTGGTGAGGAGATCTCGGCGGCGCGGCTGGTCGAGTTGGGCCGGGCCTTCGGCGAGCTGGAGATCCTGCCCGAACCCGACAAGCTCCATCCGGATCATCCCGAGATCTTCAACCTCACCAACGTCCGCCCCGATGGCGAGATCGTCACCTTCGATGAGCCCCAGGCGGTGTTCCTGCGTGGAACCGAGCGGTGGCACACCGACTCGTCGTTCCGGGAGATCCCGTGTCTGTGCACGATGCTCTACGCGGTCGAGGTGCCAACGACCGGCGGCGAAACCCTCTTCGCCGACATGTACCAGGCCCATGACGCGCTGCCCGAAGCGCTGGCGTCGGCAGTGGAAGGTCTCCACGTCGTGCACAGCTACGAGTACAGCCGCGCCAACAACCCCGGCGAGATGGACCCGATGAGTCCCGAGGAGCTGGCCAAGTTCCCTCCGGTGGTGCACCCCTTCGTTCGCACCCATCCCGACGGTCGCCGTTCGCTCTACATGGGAGGTCACGCCAGCCACATCGACGGTATGCCCGTCGAGGAGGGCCGCGAATTGCTCGAGGCGGTCACGGACTTCGCCACCCAGAATCGATTCGTGTATCGCCACGTGTGGGAGGCCAACGACCTCGTGGTGTGGGACAACCGGTCGACGCTGCATCGCCTCCAGCCCTACGACATCGCCAACCACCGCAGGGTGATGCGCCGTATCACCGTTGCGGGCACTGCCGCCCCCTAGCGAATTCGCTGGGCTCGTTACCCCGCACATCTTCCAGGCCCAGCCCTCGTGCAGGGTGGGTGCCATGTGTCGTGCCGCTAGAACAGGACGCTGCCGAAGCGCGATGCGGGGTGGGCGAGCGTGTGGTTGGGGTAAACGCTGTGGTTGGGGCAGTCGCTGTGGATGCGCTGGTCCTGGTTGCCGTCGCGACCGATCTGTGGCCCGAGTGCGGGCGCACGCAGAAGTCGGCACGAGGGTGATCTCGTTGAACGAGGGTTCGCGCGCCGGGAAGACGAGGGCCGAACCGAAGTCGGCGGTCGCCAGCGCCTCCGGCGTTCCGGGTTGCGGGAACGAGGCGGGCGCGTGCGCCAGCTCTCGACTGCCTCAGGGCTGAGGCTCTGCTGCTCTTCCGCCGGGATCGGTGTGACCCAGCCGGTCATGGTTGGACAGCGCGCCTCAACGAGGGTCGCGACCCACGAGCGCCAAGTACTTCGCGACAGGGTCGGCGTCTCCCAGGGCACCGATGTCGACCGGCTCGGCGACGAGCTTCCACTTGAGAGCCGTTTCGTGCATGCCCGCGATCCGGTCATGGCTGATCTGGCAGAGGTCGGGGGGGAGGTGTGGGTCGACACCACCGGCCCGGCCGATGTCCCACGCATGGGTGAGCGGGTCCCACATCACGATGGCGATGAGCCCGTCGACGGTCATCGGACCGAACCACCACTGGTCCTCGTGCTGCAGTGCGCCCTGCGTGTCGAGGGCAGCGAGAACGCCGTCGCGGGTCTGGCCCCAGCGCGCGACGGGATCCGTGACCTCCTCCTCGATCATCCCTGGCATCTGCAGCTCGCCCGTCGCAGCGATATGGGCGAGTGCGTCGAGCACGCCGCACTGGTGTTTGAGAACGTCCAGGGCCGTCCAACCCTCGCAGGGCGAATCGTTGCTCCATGCGGCGTCGGGCATCCGGCGGGCCACCGCGTCGAACACGTAGATCGCGCGGGTGATGTTCCGAAGATTATGGCTCATGGGTTCCCCTGGTCTGGTTCGACAGAGCACTCTAATCGGGGCGCGTGTCGAGCGGCCGAGGTCCATCGGCTCATGGGTTTGCGTTGGGGAACGGCCCAATTTCGCCGATGGGAGACGATGAACCCCCGGACGGTTGCGCAACTCGTGAGCGCCGTTGCGCCGCGAGGTTCGTCCACGGCCACCGAACTCGCCGACGCACGCGTCGACGACCTCCGGGCCGCGGAACGTTCGGCGGGTCGACTGGCAGCCGCCGGTGCGATGGTGGGGGTCGGCAGTGCCTCGGGCGGTCCGCACGACGACATTCCCTCCGACCCAGACGGCGTGCCGATCTGGCCCTCGCATCTCGTCGGCTCGATCACCCACAGCAGGGGCCTCGCCGCCGCTGTGGTCGCATCGTCCTCCGATTTCGCAGGAATCGGGCTCGATCTCGAGTGCCGAGCCGAGCTCCCGACGGTGATGTGCATGGCCGTCGCCGCATCGAGGGAGCTGGCTGCGGTCAAGGAGTTCCTCGCCCTCGACTCGGACAACCAAGCGGGGATCGTCGTGATGGTGGCCAAGGAGGCCGTCTACAAGGCGCACTTTCCCAAGCATCGGCAGCGCTTCGAGTTCGACGACATCACCCTCACGCCAACCGACTGCGGGATCGTCGCGGCTGGTGGCCCGCTGCTGCAGGTTCGTGTGAAGGTCGACGTTCGCCTGTCGGCGATGGACGAGACAACCGCAGCTGCCGCCTGGTGGTAGCCGGTCAGTTGCCGGTGGAATCCGGGTCGCTCAGATGGCGACCGCCTTCGAGCCAGGCCTTCAATTCGGGCGTGAGCGTGCGAGCAGCATTGCGCTCGTAGAGCTCCACCTCCTCGTCGCTGAGCTCGTCGCGCCACCGAGAGCTCGTGCCGCGGTTGAAGAACGTGGACGAGCCCCCGTTGAAGGTGGCTGCCGCGTACGGCAACAGCTTGGCGCCCTGTGCCTTCATCGAGGCGAAGGTTGCTGCCTCTGCGTACGAAGCGATGGTGTCCGAGGTCGCTTCGATCCCGAGGAACACAGCGATCCGTTCGATCTCGGCGGGGAGGTCGCGGAGCAGATCGTCGTAGTGGACGAACAAGATGTTGGGGAGGTGACGCCACTTCCAGAAGCTCATCGCATGATGGTGATGGCTCCAGAACGGGGCACCGTCTTGCTCCCATGGGAACGACGAGGTGGAGATCCACGTGGGCCACAGCTCGCTGGCCGAGGCCGGCGCGGGCTCGAGAGTGAGGTCATCAGCGACAGCGTTGAAGGTCCGCAGCATCTCCGGCGTGTAGTTGAGGTAGTGGTTGTGCATCGACAGGAACACGTCGCGGGAGTCGCGGCCGACCACGATGTACTTCACTGCGTCGTCGAACGGGAGCGCGTCGGCCGGCAGGTGACTTTTCAGGAAACGGCGATGTGGTTGGCGTTCGATGGCCTGGAGGACCATGTCGGCTGAATCGTCGGTGACGCTCTCGATCCACGGCGAGTAGGCGTCGAGGTCCACCGGAACCGTCGAGCCGGTGACGAGCATTCCGACGATCCGCTGCATCCACGTCGTTCCGGCCTTCATCGAGGTCGTGATGATGATGTCGTCTTCGCGCGGTCGGTAGCCGTCCCATCGGCGGCTGTCGATGAGCGGGTGGCGGTAGGTCCGAATGCGTCGCGGTCGGTCAGCGGGCAGCACCGTGGTGCGGGCGAGGAGCTCAGAGGCGATCTGGGCCGCAACGGGCTCCTCGACCATGTCGTGGTGACTCGCCGGGTACTCGATGCGCTCGACGTCTGAGGTTGCGGCGTTCCATCCCAGCCATCGGTTCTGACTCGCCGCCATGCGGCCTGGGCTCATCTGGGCCGCAGCGAACAACAGCACCGGGAGGTCGACCCGCGGGATCCGGTGCGAGAGCGAGGCCCAGCGGCGGTATCGGGCCTGCTCGGCGCGAATCGTGTCGACGAAGGCCGAGCTGGGTGCTTCTTCTCTCGTGCGCTGCGGCGCGGGCCGCACCCGGGCGAGCACCCGCGAGGTGACGAGCCGCGCGAGCGTCCGCGGCTGCCAGACCGGCTGGAGGTCGCCGAGGTACGTGTCGATCGATGCGAGGAGGGCTACTTTCTCACCGGCGGCTCGGAGTTGGGCCGTCATCTCGAGCGCGACGCGTCCGCCGAAGGAGAAGCCGACCAGGTGATAGGGGCCCTCCGGCTGGGCGCCGCGCATGGCCTCCACGTAGCGCTCGGCCAGCTGGGTGACGTCGAGCCGCCCATCCGCGTCCTCGGTCTCGGTCTCGTCGTCGGCGAACAGCCCGTACACGGGGGTGGTCTCGGCGAGGTGTTCGGCGATGAGCGAGTACTGGTAGGGACCGTACGCGCAGAAGATCGGGTAGGTCGAGTGCTCGACGGGGCCGTCGGTGCCGTTGAGAAGAATCGCATCGGCTGCGAGGCCGTCGGAAGCGGCGGAGCGCTCCGCGTCGAGAAGCTCCTGTTCGAGCGTGCACCGCCCGTCGTGCTCCAGGTCCCTGACATGGTCGGCGAGCTCGCGGAGGTCGTCCACCGCAGGCTCCGTTGAGGTCGCGGCTTCGTCGGTGCACAGCCACATCTGGGCGACGAGGATCTCGGCGAAGGAGGCAACGGTGGGGTTCTCGAAGAGCAGCGCGAGGGGAATCTGGATTCGAAGCTCGCGCCGCAGGTTGACGCAACACTCGAGCGCGAGCAGCGAGTATCCGCCGCGGTCGAAGAAGTTCTCGTGGATTCCGAGCCGGTCGACGGTCAGCAGCTCCTTCCACAGGCGATGGAGGACGCGTTGCATCGGTGTGGTGGGGTCGGTCTCATCGCCTCCAACACCGGTGGCCCGCGGCGCGGCGGTCCCGATGTCGTCGATGAGGTCCAGCAGCCGGAGCGGCTGAACCTTTCCGCCCGGGCCCTTCGGGAGCGCGTCGATGGCTCGGATGCGGCGCGGGGTCTTCAGCACACCGAGCCGGTCCAGGCACAGCTCGCTGAGTTCGGCGAGAACGGTCGACTCGGATGCGTTGGCGGCCAACACCACGAAGGTCTCGATGTCTTGGCCCATGAGATCGTCTGGGACGCCGACGGTCGCAACCTCCACGACGCCGGGATGCGACACGACGACCTCATCGATCTCGCGAGGGGCGATGTTGACGCCGCCCTTGATGACGATCTCTTTGGCCCGACCGACCACGAAGAACTCGTCGTTCTCGTTGAAGTGGCCGATGTCGCCCGTTCGGAACCAGCCGTCGTCGGTGAGCGCGTCGGCGAATGCGGCGCCGTCGTCGTAGCCGATCGTGAGAGCGTCGCCGCGTAGCTCGAGCGCTCCGACGTCCCCCACATCGCACACCTGACCCTCGTCGTCGACGATGCGAACTTCCCAGCCGGCGGGGCGACCCACCGATCCGGGAGCGCCCTGGCGCGGAGGAGGAGTGGTGACGAAGATCGTGCCGGTCTCGGACATGCCGAAGGCTTCGATCATGGGGATGCCGAAGCGTTGGACGAAGTCGTCGTGGACGGCGGCGTTGAGCGGCGCCGAGCTGCTCCCAGCGTAGCGGACGCCAGAGAGCGCGGCGAGTGCTTCGGGCCCTTCGGGGGTGGCGTGCTGGAGGAGTTCGGCCGCGATGGTGGGAACGATGATCATCGCCGTCGGTCGGTGCTCGATCGTCCAGCGCCAGAATTCGCCGACCCGGAATCTGGGCGGCACGAGCATCGTTGCGCCGCTGGCCATGGCACCGAGGGCCTTGTCACATGCGTTCATGTGCCAGAACGGCAGCGGGCAGAGGATGCGGTCGAGTGGACCCCACTCGTAGCCGACGCGGTTGTTCAAACCGGCTGCAGCTGCGTTGCGATGGCTCAGCCGAACACCCTTGGGGACGCCGGTCGATCCGCTCGTGTACATGACGAACGCTTCGGCGTCAGGGTCGAGGAGTGGCAGTGCGCTGGCGTCGCCACCCTCGAGCCGGTCGGGCACGGTGAGGATCGACACGCCCGCCGGCGCGGCCATGTCGACCTCGGCACGCGCGTCGTCTGTCCCGAGAACGATGGAGATCCGTCCGGCGCGCAGCACCTGCTCGAGGTGGTTGGCGCCCGCGTCGAGGTTGAGGGGCACGACGGGCAGGCCGGCGTAGAGACACGAGACGAACAGCTCGGCCGCGACGTATGAGTCCCGGGTCGCGATCGCGACCCGTGAGGGTGGTTCCCATCCAGCACCGACGACCACCCCGTGGATCGCGGCCGCCGATTCGGGGAGATCCCCGAAGCTGAGGCGCCGCTCGCTCGTGGGATCGACGAGCAGGGGATGGTCGGCTCGACCCTGCGAGTCAGCGTGCAAACAAGCGCGGAGAGTGGTCGGCGGGCTTGTCATGCCCACGTAAAGTAGTGGACAATCACTGTGGGTGAAAGGCCTGTGGCAGGTGCGGCGACTACCTCAGATAGACGCGCAGCCCGGCGACCGCGACCTCGTCGTCCGAGACGTAGCAGCCGCGGCCTCGAGCGCCGTCGAGCACAGCGTCTCGATTCTCGACCGTCACGTCGATGCCTCCGAGACCCTCGCCCCTGCCGTCGCTGTCCGGCACGACGCGCACCGAGCAGTTCTCGAAGTCGAACGTCGGGTTGCCGGCGCCGTCCTCGCCGACCTCGAGCTCGGCCATGTCGGCCCACCTCTTGGCGAGGCGTTCGGGCTCGGGGCTCTGCAGCTCGACCCCGGAGATCCCACTGACCCAATCGGTCCGGACGTAGGGCTCCCAGTTCTTGCCCGCCGGATACCACGGCCCTCCGACGGCGTCCCCGCCCTCCATCGTCATCTGGTCCATCTCGAAGAACGATCCGCCCGTGTCGCCGGGATGCAGCTGGATGCCGTCGTGGCCCTCGTCGGGGTAGCTGAGGTCGAAGGCGACCCGGATCCCCAGCTCGGCCGCGCGCTCGCGTCGGGCGTTCACGTCGTCGACCTGGGTGATGACCATGTATCCGGTGTCGCCGCCACGTCGCTGGATGTAGCGCCCGCCGGCGGTGTCGTCCTGGATCGGAGTGACGCACTCCAGGAACTGGGTGCCGATCGGCCACAGCGTGTTCTTGAGCCCGAACATCTTGACGCCCGGATCGGTGAAGCACGCTTCGACGCCGAGGACGGTTTGCACATCGAGCGCTGTCTTGCGCAGGTCTTCGGTGACGACGGCGATCTGGCGAAGGCGAATCCACATGCCGCCGACGCTAGACCACGGGTCTGCCGCCGAGTTGAGCAACATGGTGAGTTGAGCAACATGGTGTCAGGCACCATGTTGCTCAACTTCGGGTGCGCTGGCCTGTGAGCTCCGCCGCCCGGGTGACGAGCCCGTTGCGGTCGATCTTCGCGGTCGACGCCAAGGGGATCTCGTCGACGAAGAACACCCACCGCGGGTGGGCGTAGGCGGGCCCGTTGGCGAGGGCGTGCTGTTTGACGTCGTCTTCGCCGATGTCGTGACCGGGCTCGACGCGTACGAACGCGGCCGGCAGCTGCCCCTTGAGCTCGTCGGGGACCGGGACCACCACGGCCTGGTGGATCGCCGGGTGCTGTTCGAGCATCTGCTCGACGCTGTCGGGGTAGATGTTCTCGCCGGCGCACACGAACATGTCATCCACGCGCCCGACGAAGAAGTACCACCCGTCGTCGTCCCGCCACATCAGATCGCCGGTGTGGTACCAGCCGTCGGTCAGCCGCTCGGCGTTGACGTCTGGGAGACCGTGATAGCCGGTCATCACCCCCGGAGAGCGAACCCACAGCTCGCCGCTGTCGCTGTCGTCCCCGGTGGCGGGATCGACGAGGCGGAGCTCGACCTTCGGGTGTTGGTGACCCAGCGCGATCTTGGGGCGTGGCAAGCCCTCGGGGTGGGGTCCGAACTCGAGGACGGCTTCGGTCGTGCCGTAGCCGTTGGTCACCAGCGCGTCCGGAAAGAGCGCCTGAACGCTGTCGAACAGCGCCTCGGTGAGCGGCGCTGACCCGATCAGAACTCGCTGCACGCTGCTCAGGTCCCAATCGCGGCCCGAGGCGGCAATCTCGGCGGTCACGAGCGCATACATCGTGGGGACCCCCGAGCACATCGTGACGCCGTGGTCCTCGATCGCGTCCAGGTGGCCGCGAGCGGTGAAACCGGGCAGCAGAACGACGGTTCCGCCGCTCGCGAACGCCAGCTTGGACGCCATCGAGGCGTTCTTGTGATACAGCGGCGCCGACACGAGCATCACTTCGCCCGGGAGGGCTGCTCCGTACTCGATGACGGTGAATGTGATGTTCTCGTGGGTGAGCAGGACGCCCTTGGGCCGGCCAGTCGATCCCGATGTGTAGATCTGCACCGCCACGTCGTGGGGATCGACGGCGCGAGGCGCGGGAAGCGGGGCGGCCGAGGTCAGGGCGTCCCATTCGGGCGAACCGACGAAGATCGTGTCGACGCCGTCCGGCACTCGGTCGCGGTGCTCTTCGTCGGCGATCACCAGCTCCAGGCCAGCGTCCTCCGCGATGTAGCGCTGCGAGTCGATCGGGAGCCGCGTGTTGAGAGGCACGAACACCATGGCGGCCGCAGGCACGCCGAACATGACGTCGTAGTACTCCACCCGGTTGGCCGACAGCATCCCCACCCGGGACCCGTCAGCGAGCCCGCGCGCCGCGAGTCCGCCGGCGAGGCGCATCGCCCTCTGCTGCAGCTCGTCGACGGTTAGAACCAGGTCCGGTCGGCTCGCCCTGTCGATGAGGGCGATCGAGGCGGAGTCCGGGGTTCTGTAGAGGAGCTCAGCGACGTTCATGAAGCAGCGCCCTCCTCGTCGAGGAGAAGCTGCGCTGCATCCTCTGCCGCCTGATACGCAACCCTCGCCAGAGCGCCCCCGGTGGACATCCGTGAGACGCCGAGCTTCGCCAAGCCGGGTGGCGGCGGGGTTCCCGGCATCCCGAGCACGTTCACCGGCAGTCCGAGCGCCACGACCTGGCCGATCGCCTCGGGCGTCTTCACCCCCGGTGCGTACAGCACCTCGGCCCCGGAGTCTCGGTAGGCCGCCAAACGAGCGACCGTGTCCACCAGGTCGTCGACGCCTCTGATCAGGTTCTCGGCGCGGGCGGTGATCACCGCTCTGCCCCCGGCGCCCTCGACGGCAGCGCCCACTCGGGCGGCTGCGACCTCGATGTCGTCGATCCGTCCCGCAACGGGGTCCCAGTCCTCGATCGATACCCCGGCGGCACCGGTTGAGGCGAGGGCCGCCACATTGGCCACCACGCCGTCGAGATCGTCGGCGAAGCAACGCTCGGCGTCGACGTTGATCGGCACGCTGACGGCGCTGGACAGCTCGGCGGTGTGGGCCACCAGTTCCTCGAAACGGACCTCGCCATCGGTGCGGCCGAGTGACATCGCATGCCCCGAGCTGGTGGTGGCGAGTGCTCGGAAGCCCATGTTCTCGAGCAGCACCGCCGATCCGACGTCCCAGGGGTTGGGGAGGACGAAGAAACCGGTGTGCAGGGCCCTGAACCGTTCGCTGGACGAGTCGCTCATGGGGCAACGCTAGGCGCTCACCCCCGCCGCGTGAGGCGATCGATGTCCTTGCTGAGATCCGGTCCGAAGCCGGCTCGAATGTCGAACCCTTCGCGCTCGATGCTCGATGCACCGGCTGAGCGAGCCGACCGAACGGCGTTGGACACCAGACCCGCCGGACCGCACACCGCGACGTGCGCGTCGCGCAACCCACCCGGTCCGAAGTGCTCCACGAGGGTGTCCTCGCCGAACCTCGAACCCTCGCTGCTCACGACCATGCGGAGGTCGACGAGGCCGTTGGACGCCGCGGTCTCGAGGAACTCGATCGCGGTCGCATCTTCACGGCGCCGCACGCAGTAGAACAGCACCGGCGGCTCGGAGTCGGCGGAGGCGTCCCCGCTGTCGTCGATTGCAGCGAGGAACGGCGTGATCCCCACGCCACCGGCGATCCACACCGAGCGAAGCGGTGGGTGATGGGGAGCGAACTCGCCATAGGGCCCCTCGACGATCACAGCCGCCCCTTTCAGGTCGGCGTCCTGGATGCGAGCTGTCCAGTCACCGAGGTCGCGGATGTAGAAGCGCAGCACGCCACTCGACGGTGCTGATGCGATCGTGAACACGTGAGGCTCGCGCAGGCCCGGCCGCTGGATCTTCAGGACCGCGAACTGGCCGGCCCGGTAACGCAGCGCCCGCCCCTCGGGCACCAGCTCCAGTTCGGTTGTGGTGCGGTGCCTGCGCACCTCGCTGATCTTGTATGGCCGACCTGGCCGAAGGACGTCGCGGATGATGACCCGTCCCACATAGGCGGTGAGGCCGGCAAGCATGAACAGGTTGAAGTACATGCCCCAACCGGAGTCGTTCTCGTAGGGCTTCTCGGCTGTGTAGAAGTGCCAGCAGGCGAAGGCGAAGGGCACGCCGAGGAGCTTGTGGCTCAGCCGCCACCAGCGGTAGGGGATCCATCGCAGCAGGCTGAGTCCCACGAGGATGTACAGGAGGGTCTCACCCGTTCCGGCGAAGTCCTCCGCGGAGCCGGCCACCGACTGGCTCGCACCCAGGATGCCGCCTTCGATCTCGGGTTCGGCGCTCGTGTGCAGGAAAACCGCCACGACCGCGAGCGATCCCGCCCACCGATGCGCTCGATACATCGAGTCCAGCCCACCGAACAAGGGCTCGAGGCTGCGCGGTCGCAGGGCGAGAACGAACGACCACGCCATGAGCACGATCGATGTGGCGCCCACCCACAGCCCGAAAGCCACGTTGCCGTCTTCGCCCCGGGCGCCGTCGAAAGCGACCCACGGAACGAGAAACGACGCGATCAGCAGCAGTGGGCCCACCCAGTGAAGGCCCGGTCGTGGTGGTGTGATCGTGGGACGTCGCAGGTTCCAGTCGTCGGCTCGTCCGAGAAGGCGCCGTCCCAACGCGGCGATGCCGCCCATCGCGGGGCGCTCTGCCTCGAGCGTCGGTGTTTCGGTCATGCGCCTGAGGGTGGAGTTCGGGACCTGAAGCCCAGCTGAAGCGGCCTGAACGGGTCTTCAGCGGACTTCAGCATGGCTTCAGCCAACCGCTCGCATCGTCGGCTGCGTCGATCGGCTGAACACCGTTCAGCCCTCAAGGCAAGGAGAAGACAATGGATGTCCAGCGCGCGGTCGCCGTCGGAGTCGGCGCCCTGATGGTGACGGGAGCAGTGGCCGGAGTGGTCGTCGCCGGTGCAGCGGAGGAGTCAGAGGGCTACGAGGAAGAGGAGCACGAGGACGAGCAGTACGAGGAGGGCGACGATGACTGACGCGGCGAGCCCGCGACCGACCGCTCGACCGGCGGGCCCGTCGGCGGGCCATGGGTTCGGTTGCCCACATCCGCCTGGTGGGCGGCCGCGGTACCGAGCCCGCCGATCTCAGCGGCGTCCTCGTCGAGCTCGACCGACGGTTGGACGAGCTCGAGCAGCGGTGGAGCCGATTCGTCTCCGGTTCCGATGTGAGCCGGCTCAACTCCGCCGCAGGGCGCGGTCTGGTCGTCCATCGCGACACACAGGTGCTCGTGGAGACGGCCATAGCTGCATGGAATCTGTCGAGCGGGGCGTTCGACCCGACCGTGCACGATGCGATCGTCGCCGCCGGCTACGACCGGGACTTCGCCCGGCTCGCGTCGGACGGACCGCCGGAGGGCGCACAGTGGTTCGACGAGCCGACGCCCGGTTGCGTGGGCATCCGTGTGGATCGCGACCTGGGCGTCGTTGGCCTTCCCGCCGGGGTGGGTTTCGACGCCGGCGGAATCGGAAAGGGCCTCGCTGCCGATCTTCTCGTCGCGCACGCGCTCTGTGACGGCGAGAACAACGTCGAGGGTGCGCTCGTCAACCTCGGTGGCGACCTGCGGGTGGCGGGTAGGTGCGACGACGGCCTTCCAGGATGGCTGATCGAGCTCGACGAACCCGGGGTCGATCCGCTGAACCTGTCGCTGGTGGAGGGTGCCGTCGCCACGTCGTCGCGGCTTCGGCGCACATGGTCGCTCGGTGGTCAGCGAGCGCACCATCTGATCGACCCTCACACCGGTCGCAGCACCACAGACAGCCCGCGGGTGGTCACTGTGGTCGCGGCGCGAGCCTGGGTCGCCGAGGTGCTCGCCAAGACCCTGCACGTACGGTGGCGGTCCTCGGCGCATGGCCAGCTTGGCGAACTCCTCGATCGTCGGGGCGCCGCGGCCCTCGTGATCGACGACAGCGGGGCTCCCCATCGCCTGGGTGGGATGGAGGACTACCTGCAATGACCGAGCTGTTCGCCGAACAGATCTGGTGGTACATCGCCCGGGCCGGCGGGATCGTCGCTCTCGGTCTCACGGGCGTATCCGTCCTGTGGGGGCTGCTCCTCACGACGCGCTTTCTCGGGAGCACGCCCCGCCCCAAATGGCTTCTCGACCTGCACAAGTTTCTCGGCGGGCTGTCGATCCTCTTCACGCTGATCCACGTGGTCGCCTTGATCGCGGACTCGTTCGTGTCGTTCGGCATCGTCGACGTGTTGATCCCGTTCGCATCGAGCTGGAAGCCGAGTGCGGTGGCGTGGGGGGTGCTCTCGTTCTGGCTGCTGGTCGCGGTGCAGGGGAGCTCCCTCATGATGAGGAAGCTGCCTCGTTCATGGTGGCGGGGTGTTCACATGGGCAGCTACGTCGCCCTGTGGGCGGGGACCATGCACGGCATCACCGCTGGGACCGATGCGTCGTCGCTTCCGATTCTGCTCGGCGTCGGCGGTCTCACGGGGCTGATCACGTTTCTCACCGGCTGGCGGATCCTGGTTCCGAAGTCGAGGGCCACACCACGCGACAAGAAGCCTCGACGGGTCGAGCCGAACCTAAGGTCGGGGTGATGCGCATCTTGGTCGTCGAGGACGAGGAGACGATGTTGACCTCGCTGCGCCGGGGCCTCGAGGCCGAGGGGTTTGCGGTGGACACCGCGACCGACGGCGAGGACGGCCTGTGGCATGCACGGGAGTTTCCGTACGACGCGATCGTGCTCGACATCATGCTTCCGGGAATGAACGGCTATGAGATCTGCCGAACCTTGCGGTCCGAGGAGAACTGGACCCCGATCCTGATGCTGACGGCCAAACGGGGCGAGCTCGACGAAGCCGAGGGCCTCGAGCTGGGGGCCGACGACTATCTCACCAAGCCATTCAGCTTCGTCGTTCTCGTGGCCAGGATCCGTGCGCTTCTCCGCCGCTCCGCGGGTGATCGCCTGACGACCTACGAGGCAGGCGATCTCCGCCTCGACCCCGCAGCTCGGAGCGTTCAGCGGGGAGGGGAGGCGGTGGACCTCACGGCGCGCGAGTTCGCTGTTCTCGAGCAGTTGATCGCGGCGCCGGGCCACGTCCTGTCCAAACAGGAGATCGTCGACAAGGTCTGGGACCTCAACTTCGACGGCGATCTCAACATCGTCGAGGTCTACGTGCGCTCGCTGCGCAAGAAAATCGACGAGCCCTTCGATCGCCGCTCGATCGAGACGGTTCGCGGCGCCGGCTACCGCCTCCGGACGGACGGCGGCTGACATGGGCGCGCTGGCTGCACGTCGCGAGGCTCTTCGCTCGGCCCGTCGTACCGTCCGATTCAGGACGGCGGCCGGCGCGGTGCTCATCATCTCGGTGTCGCTCGTTGTCGCGGCCGTCGCGTTCGACCTGCTGTTGGGGCGCGAGCTGCGGCGGTCCTTCGAGTCCTCGTTGGCCACGCGGGCGACCGATCGCGCGGTCCTGGTCGACGATGGCGGTGACCTCCAGTCGGTTCTCGCGGCCGTCGGCGATGAGGAGTTCGTCGCCGTGGTCGGCCACGACGGCGGCGTCGTGCGCCAGCAGGGCCTGGCCGAGCCGGACGAGCTGGTGGTGGAGGGCACGGGCACGATCTTCGAGGCTCGCCTGGTGATCTTCGAGCACGACGGCTCGGAGATCGAACGATCGACGTTGACCGTGTTCGCGGCGCCCACTGCTGACGGTGGAGCAGTTGTGGTCGGGGCACAGGCGGGGGACGCGCTCACGCCTCGGCAGGTGGCCCGGCTGGTGCTCTCGATCGGCGTGCCCCTCCTGATCGTCATCGCCGCGCTGTCTGCGTGGCGGTTGGCCGGTCGTGCGCTGCAACCCGTCGAGGTACTGCGACGCGATGTCGACGCGATCGCGGGGTCGTCTGCAGGGGAGCGGGTGACGGTGTCGGATGCGGGAGACGAGCTGACCCGCCTGGCCGAGACCATGAACGGACTCCTCGATCGGGTGGATGAGCATGGAGCCCGTCAACGCGAGTTCGTGGCCGACGCGTCCCACGAGCTCAAGAGCCCGGTCGCGAACCTGCGCGTTCTCGCCGAGACGGTCCAACGGCCCGCCGATGAGGCGCAGTGGACCGAGCTTCGTGAGCGATTCGTCGGCGAGACCGACCGGCTTCGCGTGCTGGTGGACGACCTGCTCTTTCTCGCTCGGGCGGACGAGGGCACGGGATCCCCCGAACGCGGGCAGGTGCACCTCGACGACCTCGTCTTCGACGAAGCGGAGCGCGTGCTCACGCCCGAGGGCGTGCGCGTCGATGCAGGAGGTGTCACCCCCTGCGACGTGCAGGGTGACGCTGGTCAGCTGCTTCGCGTGATCCGCAACCTGGTGGAGAACGGCGTGCGTCATGCCAACTCGGTGGTGGCGGTGTCCACGTCGAGGACAACCGAGCACGGTGCGGGAACCGAGGG
>Ga0209992_10001308_pt1 | contig 26889 bp, 17 predicted proteins | sample 2SBtaG_2_FD_182564 | JGI IMG/M metagenome (GOLD analysis project Ga0209992, IMG submission 182564) | Deep subsurface microbial communities from Kolumbo volcano to uncover new lineages of life (NeLLi) - 2SBTROV12_ACTIVE470 metaG (SPAdes)... | ecosystem: Environmental > Aquatic > Marine >... | reverse complement strand
GCCGCTGGTCGGATCGCACGAGTCCGCGGTGCACGCGTTGCCGTCGTCACACTTGATGGCCGCGCCCGTCGCGCACGCGCCCGCCTTGCACACCTCGCCGGTGGTACACGCGTTCTTGTCGTCGCATGGCAGCTTGTTTTGGACCTTCACGCAGCCCTTGGTCGCGTTGCACGAGTCGGTCGTGCACGGGTTGTTGTCGTTGCAGTCAACGAGCGTTCCCTGGCAGTCGCCCTTCTTGCAGCCGTCACCGGTTGTGCACTTGCTGCCGTCGTCGCAGGTCGAGCCTTCGGGCGCCGGCTTGAACTTGCACTTGCCCGACAGCGGGTCGCACTTGGCGGCCAGGCACGCGTCGCTTGTGGCGCATGCCTTGGGTTTACCGGCCGAACACGCCCCGGCCTTGCAGACATCGCCAACGGTGCACGGGTTGTCGTCGGCGTTGCAGCCGGTGCCGTCGTCGTTGGTCTGGGTGCATCCGGTGGCCGGCAAGCACGCGTCTTTCGTGCACGCGTTGCCGTCGTCGCAGTTCTTCGCCTTGCCCGGGGTGCAGACGCCGTTGACGCACGTGTCATCGGGTGTGCAGGCGCTGCCGTCGGCGTCACACGGGCCTTGCAGCTTGTTATGGATGCACGCGCCCTTGCCGCCGTCGCCCTTCGGATCGCACGCGTCCTTTGTGCAAGCGTTGTTGTCGTCGCACGTGCCCTCGTCGACCTTGCCATCGCAGTCGTTGTCGACGCCGTCGCACTTCTCGGCCTCGGGGTCGGTGCCCACGCACTTGGTCAGCCCCGCCGCCGCGCAGGTCCGCGTGCCGTCGCACGAGCCGATGACCTCACCCTTGTCGTTCTTGTGTTCGATGACGCACGAGGTCGTCAGCTTGTTGGACTTGGCGTAGTCGCTGCACGAACAGGTGCCAAGCCCGTCCTTGGTCGCGCCTTCGCGCACACACTGCTTGAGCGTCTTGCCCTCGACCGATTTGCCCGATTCGCACTTGTAACCGGTGGGGCAGCCCTTGTTGTCGGAGCAAACCGTGCCGCAGAAGTTTCCGCCGACGCCGTAGTTGACGCAGGCCGCGTCGGATAGCGCGCCCTTTTGGCAGTCCGCGGACTTGGCGCACGGGTTGCACAGCCAATCGAACGCCGGCACGCAGATGTTCTGGACGTCGCTGCCGACGGCCGTCTGGACACAGCGGTATTTCGGGTCGGGGCAGGAGTCGACGCACGTCGCGGCGCATTCTTTGCCCGTCGCTGATTGGATGCAGAAGCTCGAGTCGCACTCGTTGGGCGCCGTGCACGCGCAGCCGGGCCCACCCGGGCAGTTGTCGGTGTCGACGAGTTCGGGTTCGGGTTCGGGTTCGCGCCGCTCGGACTCGGCCTATCGCTCAGTCAGCGACCTCCAATCGGGTCTGGTTTGCATCGGCGTCGCCTTACGGCACAGCGACCAACGTTGTCGCGGCCTTTTCTGTTGATGGCGGGCTGAACTGGCTGACCGTCATCGCGCCGACCTTGTGCATTCCCGTCTTCGCGTCCCACATGGGCTGCAGCGCGCCGTTGTCGTCGAGGTAGCCGCTGTTGGCGAGGCGAATGGCGAACTCGGGTCGGCCCGCGAGCTTGGGCGCCGGGTCTTCGAGACGCACGAGCATGTCGTACTTCCCCAAGTGCATCGAGGCGGGCAGGGCGACGGTGGTGTTGATGGATAGCTGACCTTTGCCGATGGCGTCGGGCACCATTGTTCGTAGATCCGCGGGCAACGTCGCGCGCCAGAGCTTTCCGGTCACTGTGTTGCGCAGGAAGAGGCGCAGGTTGCGGGGCAGGACAGGCGCCGCATAGCCATCGTTTTGGAGCTTCAGCACCAACCGCATCGTGTCGCCCGGTCGGTGAGCGGATGGCAGCGCCGCGGACACGAGCCGCAGCCGATAGCCGAGGCGGTTGGTGATGGTCTTGGTGCACCCCTGCGTCTGCCAGGCCGCGAGGACCTTGGGGTGATACTGCGAGTTGAGGAACGTGTAGTGGAACTTGGCGAGCTCGGCCATAGCCGTCTTGCAGTCGGTTCGGGGCGCGTTCACGTTGCACGTCTCGCCGCCGATCGGCACGCATCGGGTGTCCGCGGCGACGTACGGATACTGCTTGGCCGCGTTGGCCCACGTACCGAAGTCCGTCGCGGACGCCAGAAAACAGTCGTTGTGGTGGCTCAGCCGCGCGACCTTGGACTTGCCCAAACACGCCTTGGCTGCGACGGGCGTTGTCGAGCCGACGAGCGTTGTCTTGTACAGCGGTGTGCGCAGCTGGATCGTCAGCGGGTGGGGGACTGCCGCTAGCAATGCATCGACGACGTCGCCGCGGTCCTTCCAATTGGCGGCGGTGTAGGGGCCCTTGAGGGGATCGCCAAAGTGAGTGGTGTAGTACCACTCGCCCCAGATGCCGATGAACCCCGCCTGCACCGCCACGATCACGTCCGCGTTGGCCTTGAACAGCGGCGCGAGCTGGGCGATGTGCTGCAGGATGACCGGCTTCGTCGCGTCGCCGTAGGGCGGCTTGGGCGGCCAGCCGGTGGGGTTTGTGATGCTCTCCTTGGTGTAGGCGAAGCGCACAATGGCCTTGATACCCGCGGTCCGCATCGCGGCGAAGTCCTTGATAATGGCGTCGAGTTGGCTCTTTGGGAGCGCGGATTCTCGCCACTTCTGCAGGTACCAGATGCGATAGATGAGGCTCATCGCGTGCTGCACCCGAACTTGCGCGAGCTCGCTGACGGTCAGAGGCTTGATGGCGTGGCTGTGCGATGCCTTGTGGCGGTACCAGCCGCGTTCGGGGTTGAGCAGAGGACCGGTGCTGGCCTTGAACACAACGTCGACGGGCTTGGGTTTGGGAATGCAGCCGTCGGTTGCGCACAACGCATCGAACGTATCGGCCACCGAAGCTGCGTCGGTGCCGTTCACGGCGACCGTGTCTGTTGTGCCTTTTGCATCTTCTGCCGCGCCGGCGTCATGCGCCGTATCCGTGTCCGTATCCGTGTCCGTCGCCGTTTCGGTGTCCGTTGCCGTTGCCGAATCGGTTTCTGTGTCCGTCGCCGTTGCCGAATCGGTTGCCGTTTCCGTCGCCGTTTCGGTGTCCGTCTCCGTTTCGGTGTCCGTCTCCGTTTCGGTGTCCGTCTCCGTTTCGGTGTCCGTCTCCGTTTCGGTGTCCGTCTCCGTTTCGGTGTCCGTCTCCGTTTCTGTGTCCGTCTCCGTTTCGGTGTCCGTCTCCGTTTCGGTGTCCGTCGCCGTTTCGGTGTCCGTCGCCGTTGCCGAATCGGTTTCGGTGTCCGTCGCCGCTGCGGAGTCGGTCGCCGACTGTATTTCGGGTGCTGCCTGGACGTCCGCTGGCGAGCTCGCGTCCTTGTCCGGCTTCTTTGCTTTGCCGCCACAGCCGATCAAGGCCGTCGCGACGACCAGCGCGGTCAGGAGGTGCGCTCTGCGGAATGATGCGCGCGGGAATCGCCGAGACATGCTCGTAGGGTACCACCGGGTTGCGAGAGTTCATGTCGTCCGCAGCCCACGTCCACGGCAAGCCCGCCAACAGGTCGACTGCCAAACTTCGCCCAGCGGCGGTTTCCGGGGGCGAATGGAAGGCGCGTCTCTTGCTGGCCGGAAGCTCTAAGGGCTGCCTCCGACCGCCGCACTGCGCGAAGCTCTATCACTGCGACGTTGCGAAAGTTGATGTCGGGCGCGCATTCGCGTGGCCGGATTTGGCGGGGTTATGCCAGACTCCCCGCGTGTTTACGCCCCTGCCAGAGTTTCGACGCGCCGTGGCCCGATGGGGCGTCGTTTGCGCGGTCGTCGTCGCAGGATGCGCAGCGGAACGAAGCGGGCCCCAGGTTCTGACGCAACACGGCGGGGCCGGCTCATCCGGTGGGGCCGTGGACGCGGGCAGCGATGCCGCAAAAGACGACTCTGTGACAGACGATGCCGCGACAGACGATGCCGGCTCCGAATCGACAGCCGCCGACGCCAAAAAGTCGACGGGTCCCAAGTGTCCCGGCGCGATCCGGTGCCCCTGTGCCAAACACGCCGACTGCGATAGCGGGGCCTGCGCGGAGGCAGACGGGAAAATGCTCTGCATCGACCCGTGCAAAGCCACCATCAAGCCCGATGAGAGCTGCGATGGCGTCGACAACGACTGCGACGGGCAAACCGACGAAGACACGTGCGACGACGGCAACCCGTGCACCCAGGACAGCTGCGGCGCGGGCAAATGCGCGAACAAGGCCGCACCCGGGCTCTGCGACGACGGCGATTCATGCACCGTTGGCGACAAGTGCAAGTCCGGCAAATGTGTGCCGGGCGCCGGCAAGAGCTGCGACGACGGCAACCCCTGCACGACCGACGGGTGCAAGTCCGGGCCGTGTGAGCACGTCAACAACAGCAAGTCCTGCAACGATGGCGACGCCTGCACCACCAAGGACATCTGCGCGGGCGGCAAATGCGCCGGCAAGACCAAGCTCAGCTGCAACGACGGCAACGCGTGCACGACCGACTCCTGCGACAAAAAGAGCGCCTGCAAACACGTCAACACGACAAAGGCCTGCAACGACGGCAACGCCTGCACGGTCAAGGATACGTGCAAATCGGGCAAATGCGTCGGCTTGACCACGCTCAAGAAACCGGCGTGCAAGGTCTGCATCGCGACCAACAAGGCGCCGCCGTTATGCACGGCCTGCCTGCTCAAGTTCACCGGCACCAAGTGCGACAAGTGCAAGGACGCGTCGTTTACCGGGCCGGCGTGCGACAAGCCGGTGGATGTCCCCAACTCCAGCTACTGCAAGGGCGTGGCGTCGTGGCAGTCCAAGTGGCGCACGCTCGAGGCGGAAATCGTCAAGCTGGTCAATATCGAGCGGGCCAAGGGCAACACGTGTGGCAGCACCTGGTATCCGAAGGCGGCGCCGCTGAAGATGGAAGGTCGGCTTCGCTGCGCGGCGCGGGTGCACAGCAAAGACATGGTCGTGAGCGGCTTCTTTTCGCACAACAACAAGCAGGGGCAGACGCCGTTCGTGCGCATCAAGCTCGCGGGCTACAAGTACTGGAGCGCCGCTGAAAACATCGCCGCTGGCAACAGCACGCCGGCCAAGACGATGGTCCAGTGGATGAAGAGCCCCGGTCACTGCAAGAACATCATGAGCAAGAAGTACACCCAAATCGGAGTCGGCTATTATCCCGGCGGCAAGTGGGGGCACATGTGGACGCAAACATTCGGCAAACCGAAGTAGGGCCGCGGCTGCAGGGCTGGCACGTGTACGGCCTCGCAGTCTGTGTTTGGGCCCTCTCGTCGTGCAGCAACGACGCTTCCGCACCGTTGGTTACGGCGACCGACACAGGCGGTGTTTCGACTTCGGACACGGCTTCGGTGTCGGACACGGCTGCGGCATCGGATTCGGCCTCGGCGGCTTCAAGCCACCGAATGTGCCGTAGCCGGCCGTAGCGCCAATGACGATCGTTTATGCAGCAAGCGCCGCGTCGACGCTGCGCGCGCTGACCTTGCGCCACATCTTGGCGTGGCGGTCCTGGCCCTCGGCGGCGTAGACCCAGCCGAGCGAGCTCGCCGCGGCCACATACATCGCGTCGCCTTCATCGCGTTGCACGACGCGGTTCCACGCCAGCTTGGCGCGTTCGAAACGGCGCTCATCGCGCATGGTGGTGTCGTTGAACATCGCCCAACCGAGCAGCAAGTCGAGCGTGCTGTCGTCGACTCCACAGGGCAGGTCACACAGGGCGTGGAGTTCGTCGGTCGCTGCGCGCCAGTCGCCTTCAACGATCGCGTTGAGCAGAGCGCCAAGCGGCGCGGCGCTGGGGTTTTCCGAGCGGATCAGCACGCCGAGGGCGGCGGCGAAGGGGTCGGCGGCGAAATTGGCGATCGACGACATGCGTTCGTTCCGACAGGCACTGTTCGGCCGCGATGGTCCGCGGCGCGGGATAAACGGGTACGACCCGACGCTGAGGACGGTCCCGGTATTCGAATTGGCTGGGGAACCGCGAGCCGCTGCAAGCGCGTCGACTTCGCTGAGGCATCGTCATGATCATGCGCTCGGACCGCAAGCACAATTGTGCGCCGTTCGCATTCCTTCAATGTCCTAACATTGCAGCGTTTGAACACGAGACGAGCGCTGTTGCAACGGCCTACAGCGGCCGGCGGACGGGGCGGAGCCGGCGGGTGCGCACCAGGTCGGAGCCCAGTCGAATGCGCTGCAATTCACGCGGTTGGAAGCGCCACGACGTCATCGGCGGCCGGTTGTTTGGCGACGTGTTCATGACGCTCGCTGGAGTCTTGCTGTGGGACAGGCCAAAGAAGTGGCCGAGGGAACGCGGGTACGAACGCGAAGGCCAGTAGCTGCAGCTGCCGTGACATGGCGCGATTAGGGCACATCGCTGGGCAACGATCCATCCGGCTGACAGATTGTAAATCCAACTTACAAACTGTCAGATCGCCGCAAGTCGACGACGACTCCAACGGCCGCATCGCGACGGGCCACTTGCCCGCGCTGGCCCGCGCCGTCTCCGGCTAAGCCTGTCAGCCACGTTGTGCTACCGTTGCAACCTCCCTGGTTCGGATTTCAACACCATGATTGCTACGCTCCCCCGCGAGCGGGACGTCTGTTGCGTCGTTCTGCTTGCGATCACACTTCTGTTCACCCCCGCGTGCGGCTCCACGGACGGAGACAGCGACGCGGCGCCCGCCGGTTGCTCTGCGGACTCGGACTGCGCACGCTACGACGACGACAACCTCTGCAACGGCACCTTGGTGTGCGACGCGGAGTCGGGCGTCTGTCACGTCGGCAAGACGACGATTGTCTCGTGTGCAGCGGACAAGGACACGCCGTGCGCGACCAACGCCTGCGAAGCGAAGACAGGCAAGTGCGCCATGACGCCCACACCTGCTGGCACGGTTTGCGACGACGGCGACCCGTGCACAGGCGGGGATAAGTGCGCCGACGGAAAGTGCGCGAGCGGCGCCGTGAAGCTGTGTCACTGCAAAGACACCAAGGACTGCGCCGGCGACGGTGATAAGTGCAAGGGCGCGTCGTTTTGCGACAAGGCGGTGGTGCCGTGGACGTGCCGGGTCAAACCGGGAAGCGTCGTCACGTGCAACAAAGACGAGGGTCCGTGTCGTTCCTCGCAATGTGATCCGAAGACCGGCAAGTGCGAGGCGAAAAACGGCCCGGACGACAAGCTGTGCAACGACGGCAACAAGTGCACCGCCGACGATGTCTGCGCGGCGGGCAAGTGCACGGGCATCGACATCTGTACGTGCAAGAAGACGGCGGACTGCGCCAAGCAAGAGGACGGCAATTCATGCAACGGTGTGCTGTTCTGTGACCAGGCCAAGGGCACCTGCCGCGTGAATCCGACCACGATCATCACGTGCTCGACCGACAAGGACACCGCGTGCGTCAAGAACCAGTGCGACCCGAACAACGGGCTCTGCCGGCTCAGCGCGACACCCAAGGGCACCAAGTGCGACGACGACAACGCGTGTACAGCGGGTGATAACTGCGTCGGTGGCGAGTGCCTGCACAGCAAGAACGTGTGCGTCTGTAAGAAGAACGCCGACTGCGACAAACATGACGACGGCAACAAGTGCAACGGGCTGCAGTTCTGCGACAAATCGAGCGGCACATGCAAAGCCAATCCAGCGTCGGTCGTGACGTGCCAGGGCGTGCTCGACTCGGCGTGTTCACTCAACGCCTGTCAGCCATCGACTGGCAAGTGCGAGCAGACGGCGCGGGCTGACGTCAAACAGCTTTGTGAGCAGGCGACCGACGCCAAGGGCAAGCCGATCCAGGTCTGCAAATGGGTCGTCAAGAAGAAGGGCGAGGCCGGCGACAAGGGGCCGTTTCTCTGCGACGACGCAAACCTCTGCACCGAGGCGGAACACTGCGAAGGCAAGACGTGCGGCGGCGGCAAGAAGACGTGCGAGTGCACCAACGACTCCGATTGCGAATCGAAAGATGACGGCAACGCATGCAACGGCGTGTATTTCTGCAATAAGTCGAAGAAATCACCCGTGTGCGAGTTCAACCCGGCATCGAAGGTGTTCTGCTCACCCACCAATGACACGGCATGTTTGAAAGCGGCGTGCGACCCGAAGTCGGGCAAATGCGGGCTCCAGCCGGCGCCTGGCGGGACGAAGTGCGAAGACGGCAACCCGTGTACGACCAAGAGCACCTGCAAGCTCGGCAAGTGCCAGGGCGGCGTGCCGAAGGTGTGCGACGACAAGGATGTTTGCACCGAGGACAGCTGCGACGGTGGCAGTGGCGGCAAGGTCGGGGCCGGGTGCGTCTTCAAGGCGCGCAATTGCGACGACGGCAACGCCTGCACGGCCGATTCATGCGGCAAGACCGGCAAGTGCGACAACAAACCGCAGCCCGTGGATTCGGCCTGCAACGCGGATAACAACCCGTGCACGGTTGCTGATCGGTGCGACGCGAAGGCGGTTTGCAGTCCCGGAGCAAAGAAAGTCTGCGATTCATCGACTGCTGGACCGTGCGAGGCGGCGATTTGCCAGCCCAGCGGACCGCACGCCGGTAAGTGTGCGGTTATCGCCAAGAACGATGGCGACCCGTGTACAGGTGCGGATCCCTGCTACGCCGGCAGCGCCTGCAAAGCGGCCAAGTGTGTGCTTGGAACGAAGTCGACGCTGTGGACGCGAACCGCGGACGGGATGAAGAGCACCGATTGGACGGCCGTCAAGGCGGTGACGGGCGGGGACATCATCGCAGCTGGGCAGCACGACACCGGTGAGGCCACGAAATGGCGTGCGATCCGCTACGACCTGGCTGGAATCAAGGTCTGGACGCAGACGATCTTGCCCGCCAAGGGTGTGAAGGGGCTCGGTGACGTGCTCTTGGTCGATGGCGACGCGGACGAGACGGTCCTGGTCGGCGGGTTCACGAAGAGCGACGGCACACAAAGCGCGGGTTTTGGTCGGATCAGCGCCGACGGAAAGCTGACCAGCTTCGTGCCGGTCGCTTGGAAGACCAAAGACAACCACGAGCTCCAGCAGGCCGCGCGGCACACGTCCGGCAACTATGTGCTGGGGGCGCGCTACACGACCGCGAACGGCTCCAAGGGCCGACGGTACGCGTTGGTGCGCAAAACCGGACAGACGATTTGGGAGAGCGCGTTTGGTTCCAGCGAAACGCACCGCATCTCCGACCTGGCGGTGCTCGGCGACGGTCGTATCCTCGCGCGAGGGTTTCTGAGCAAGACCGGCAAGCCGCCGTTCGGCCGCACATTCGGTTCGTTGCTCAGCCCAGCAGGCGCCCGCCTGGACAGCACGAATGTCAACTATGGGACGGCGCAGTATACCGACCACAAGCGCATCGCGGTCGTTGGCGGCGGCGTGCTTGTTCTGTTTGGCTACGTGAACGGCGGAATCAATGTCCGCCTGACGCCGGCAAACTCGATGCAGTCCTACGGCACCAACGTCACAAGCGGCAAGTTCTGGGTGGTCGACCAAAAATCCCGGCAGGGCCGCGTGTTCCTGGTCACGCGCGATACCAACGGCGAGTACTCCCTGCGCACCTTGGACCGATTCGGCAACCCTTCGACGCCTCGCAGCATTGCGATTCCCGAGGGCGCCGTCCTGCGCGCGCTCGATGTTACGGCGGACGGTTCGCGTGTCGCCGTCGCCGGTACCCTCGGAACAGGAGTCAGCCGCCGTCCGATCGCGTTTGCGTTGGACCAATGGGGCAGCGGCTCCTGTAAGGCCCGCGGCGCGTGCGCCAAGCTGAGCCGCGCGGACTGCGACGATGGGTCGGCGTGCACGGCCGATGGGTGCAGCGCGGCCAGTGGCTGCGAGTCCCTGAGTAAAGCCGGTCGTCGCTGCGACGCAGCTGACGGATGCTCGTTTCTCGGCAACTGCAACGGCACCAAGTGCGAGTCTGCGCGATACGGTCGCCGGTTTCTGCTCCGCTGGAAGACAACATCAACACCGCACGAGCTCGAAGCGATCGGTGCCATCGAGCACAAGCCGGGTATGTTCTACGGCTACTCGGTCAAGCAGTCCGCCAACGATGCGCGCATTCAGCGCTATCGGATTGACATGGCAGTCGGCGGGGCCACCGAGAACAAGTCCATCACGTGCAAGGACTTCTCGGCGGGAGCCCACGTCGCCCGGTCGCCATCGGACGCTGTTTACATCAACGGCGTCTCCAAGAGCTCGGACAGCAAAGGCGGACTGGCAAAATGCCGGATATCGACGTCTTCGGTCTTGGTGACGCGCTACGCGGTGCCGGGCTGTAGCACGTGCACCGCGGCGGCCAGGGACATGGATTTCTACTCCGGCGGCAACGCGGTGCTGCTCGGGGAGGTGAATACGCCGAAGACCGGTTGGGCCGTGATGGTGGCTGGCGTGGTCATCAAGAACGACGCCCAATTGATGCACAAGACCGGTGTTTCGACCGCCGGATACGGCATCGAGGTCCGCCACGACGGATCGCTGTTGATCGTCGGTCGTGAGACGAAGGCCGGCACATACGCAGGCAAGGCCTTGATTATCGGCGCCGCGTACAATGGCGTGCAGACCTATCGCGAGACCCCGGCCAACCTGATCGATCCATTCCTGGCCGATGCTGTTGACGTGCCGAAGGGAGACGCGGTCGTCGCCGGCTATGAGCGCTTGTCCAAGGAGGCGCGACGGTCTCTCGTTTTCGGGGTGGATCAGAAGGGCAAAGTTACATGGGTGCGTCGCAATGCCACGACAGATTCGGTGTACGTGCGGGGCTTGACCGTGCTCGCCGACAACACAATCGTGCATTCCGGGACGCACGCCGCCGGTGCCAATCGCATCGTTCTCACCGGCCTGGCCGGCAACGGCGAGCGGCTCTGGCGTCACGACTACCGCTACTCGGGCACGGGCGGCGTCTCGGCGGGCGACCGCTCCATTGTGCAGCTGTCAACGGGCGAGATCGTAGTGCCAGGGAAACGATCGCTTTCAGGCACACCGGGATCTGAACCGCTATGGCTGGTCGCCGACCCCTGGGGCCACGCCGGCTGCAAGGTCGCTGGCAAATGCACCAACCTCAACGCCAACGAATGCGACGACCAGAAGGTCTGCACTTCCGATTATTGCGACGCCTCGTTCGGCTGCAAAAACGTCGTAATCGCGGGCCTGCCCTGCGACGACGGACAGAAATGCACGGCCAGTGAGACGTGTAACAACTCAGGTTCATGCGGAGGCGGAAAAGCTGTCTGCGGCTGCATCAAGGACGCCGATTGCGCCGACGATGGGGACGCCTGCAACGGCACGCCAGAATACGACAATGGAACGTGTCGCGTCAAAAAAGGCAGCGCGGTTGTGTGCAGCACCGCCAACGACGGCGCGTGCGAAGTGACCAGCTGTGACCCGGCGACCGCCAAGTGCGTCAAGAAGGCCAAGAATGCGGGCACAGACTGCTCCGACGGGGGCACTGTGCGGCCAAGGGCGCGTGCGCGCTCGGCAAATGCGTCCAGAGCGTGTCGACGCAATGCAACGACGGCAATCCGTGCACGACGGACACCTGCGACAAGTCCAATGGCGCCTGTGTGTTCAAGCCCGCCGCAGACGGAAGCAAGTGCCTGTCGGTGGGCGCGTGTCAATCGGGGCGCTGCGTCAACAAGACCCTCGACGAGGTGTATGTCGGCGGCGGCCGCTTCTACATGGGCTGCAACTCCGCGGTCGATTTTCAGTGCCGAAGCAATGAGAGCCCGCAGCACGAAGTCGTGGTGTCCGGCCATTGGATCCAGCGCAACATGGTCACAGTCAACGCGTGGACCAAGTGCGTGAACGCCGGGGCGTGTACGACGCCATCCCGCACCACGAAGATCGATCAGCGGTACAACTACGGGCACAGCAAGCGCCACGCTCATCCTGTCAACGGCGTCACGTGGTACCAGGCTCGCATCTACTGCAAGTCCATCGGCGGGCGCCTGCCCACAGAGGCCGAATGGGAGCACGCCGCGCGCGGAAGCTGCGGGCACTACCCCGGCGTGGACTGCAAAAAGGCGATGCCCATCTATCCGTGGGGCAACGCCGCGCCGACCTGCAAACTCGCCGCGATGGATGACAAATCAGCTGGCGGCGATGGGTGCGGCACCAAGCAGTCTTCCCCGGTCGGCCAAAGGCCCGCAGGTGCAAGCAAGTTCGGCATCTACGACCTGTCCGGCAACCTCTACGAATGGGTCAATGACTGGTACAGCGAGAAGTACTATGCGGTCTCGCCGAAGAACGACCCACCCGGGCCGAGTGGCGGGTCCAAGAAGATCTATCGCGGTGGTGCGTACTACGTCGGGCCGCCGACTGACGGCCACTTTCTCCGGTCTTCGTCGCGGAAATCCCTCTCCCCGACCACGACCAACCTGTACGGAATCGGCTTCCGATGCGTGCGGGAAGTAACCGACTGATCCAGGCGACGCCTGTTTGCAAGACCGGCGAAAACGCGCGAGGTTCGTGTCCGCTGTTGAAAAGCGCGTCGCGCGGGACAGGTTTTGCGCACCTGCGCAATCGTGGGCCCACCTGTCTTGGGGCACCAACCGCCCAGGAGCCGTCGCCATGCTCAACTACCGCCGCATTGTGGTCACCGTCGATTTTTCGGAGCAGACCCCAGCCCAGAGGGTGCGGATCGTTTGAGTCGGGCTGCCTGAGGAACCGAGGAAGGTGCAACGCGCCGTCTTTCAGCGGAGAGCCTTCGGCTCGCTTTCGGTGATGGTGCCCGAGCCCGCCGCTAACGCGTCGTGCCGGTTGGTTCGGAGACGGAGTCGGCGGCCGCGGCCGATGGCGGACTCGGAAATGGCGGATGGCGGATTTTCGGAGCTCGGACGGCAGGAAAGCGCCGGGCGCGGGGGGTCGGGAGCCCTTTGGGATTCGACCCGAGGCCCCGGGGACGGTGGCGCGGCGCGAACGGGCGGATGGAAGGCGCGTCGCTTGCTGGCCGGAAGCTCTAAGGGCTGCCACCGACCGCCGCACTGGTCAAGGTCAAGCCGTCGCACAAGGCGACGGTCGCCTGCGGCGAACCCTGACAAGTGCGGCGGTCGATGGCGGAAGGGGAGCTTCAACCAACAAACGGAGGGCCCCATGGCGGACCACGACAACAACATCGAGAACAACACCGAGGACAGCGGACGGCTTGCTCAGTACAGCAACGGCGAACGGCTGGTGGCGCTGCAGGTTGCGGAAGACGCGGCGGTGGCGGTCACGCTGCTGATGCAGAAGGTGCCGGCGGCGATGCGGCTGTACCAGGACCAGGCGATTCGGGCGGCAGGGTCGGCAGCGTTGAATCTCAGCGAGGGCAACGGACGGCGGGGGCGTGAGCGGAAACGGTACTTCCAGGTGGCATACGCGTCGGCGCGTGAAGCCAAAACGGCGGTGCGGATCGCCGTGCGGGTCAACGCGGTCGACAAGCAGGCCGGTGAGCGTGCACTGGCGCTGCTGGACCGGGCTGCTGCGTTGACCTGGGGGCTGTGGCGCGGAAGGTCCTAATCGGCCATCGGCCCGCAGAACCGTCTCTACGGGCCGATCACGGCTCGAAGCTATTGATACCGCACCCCACCATCAAAACGGCTCCAGGAGCCTCTGCGAGCCACGCAGGGGCATATGGCCTCAAAAAATGGCCCCGCGGAGGCCCCCTGCGCGCCAATCCGCTCGTCCGTGAGATTTCGGTCGGCAAACGCCCCGCTGCCGCTTTCTGAGCTCCGCCAATCCGCGATCTGCACCCGAGTCAGTCATCGGCCGCCGCCGCCGCCGCCGTCTCCGAAACCAACCGGCGCGTCGCGACCGCGACGTGCTCGGGCACCACCACCGATGGCAGGCCCCCGCGCTCACCGCTGACCACCGCGTCCACGAGTAGCCCGATCGGAGCGAGCCGCACCCCCGGGGCCTTGACGTCGTCGAGTTTCTCCACCTATTTAGATCAGCGCCTTGTAGCACTGCAAAAGGCAGCTCAAATCCTCAGCCAGCACTTAATACAACGGAGAAGTCGCCCTTCGCCAATCGCACGTAGACGTCGATCAGTCGCTGCTCGAGCTGCTCGTTCATGAATCGAATCGTCCGACGTGGAGCTTGCAGCGTTTTGCTCGCGGGCCCACGCGACCGCGTCGTCGAGCGTGGCGAACATGGCGGCGCGGGCTCGCTTATTGCGCCCGATTGCGCCTCAATCGACTGTGTTGCTGCACGAATGCTGGAGCGCATTTACACATGAGTCGCGCGGGCCCAGACTCGCGTGATGCGACGACTCGTGGCGGTGACGCTGATGGCGCTATTTGGGGCAATGTTGGGCATCTTCGGGTGCGGTGGATGCTCGGGCGCGAAGACGGCGGTGGGAGCAGACTCCGCGCCTGCTGACATCGCCAAGCTCCTCGCGGACGTGCGGGATCACGACGGCAAACCGGTCGCAGCCGGCGCGCTTGCCGGGCACTGGACCGTCCTTTGGTTCTATCCCAAGGCCCAGACCAGCGGCTGAACCCTCGAGGGCCGCGGGTTCCGCGACCTGGCTGCAGAGTTCGAGAAGCGCGGGGTTGCCGTTTACGGCGTCTCGTTCGATAGCCCCGAAGCCAACAAGCGTTTTCGCCTCGCCGAAGACTTCCCGTATCCGCTCTGGTCCGACGGCGAAAAGGCGCTGGCCAAGCACTACGGCGTCGTTAGCTCCTCGCTCTTGCCGTTTGCGAGCCGCGTGACCGTCGTCTTGGACGAAAAAGGGGCGATGCGGCGGCGGATTCCCGACAAGCGCCTCAAGCCCGGCGCCGCCGACCACGCCAAAGCCGCCCTGACTGCGCTCACCGAGCTCGGTAAATAGCTCAAGAAGCACGCATTCGCGGCTCGCCGTTTCCGCCGACTACGAGTTCTCCGTTTCGAGGCGTTTTCGCGGCGCGCCAGCGAGGATTTCGAAGAACGGGTCGCTGTGCGCCCAGGTCGCGACGTGATGGGCGCGCCAGACCGCCAATGGATGGGTCCGCGCGTTGGCGTCGAGAAAGTCGGTGACCTTCATCAGCAGGTCGCCATCCCGCATCGCCTCGGCCCGATCGGCCTGCGCCAGGAACGCTTGGACGGACAGGTCGTCAGCGAATCGGGCGGGCGCTCCAGCCACCACCATCTCCGTTCGCAGGTGCGCTTCGAGGTCGCTAACCACCAGGAGCGCGCCGCGATCAGCCGACAATTCGCTGTATTGGTACCAGCGAAGCAGCGCCGCCTCGACGGGTTTGACGAGCAGGGCCCCGACCGCAAACAGCTTGTCGAGCACGCCAACACCGCCGGCGATGAGCATGTGGGCGAGCGTGCGGTACAGCGCGTGCCCAAGCCGAACATGCGTGAGCTCGTGGCCGAGAACGCTGGCGACTCCGACGTCGTCGAGCCGGTCGACCAGGCCTGACGTGATCGCCACGAACGGATCGCCGCTGCCCGCGGTGTACGCGTTGAGCGCCGGCGATTGCACGACGAAGAGCGGCGGCGGCGGCATGCCGAGCCTGCGTGCGGCGGCTTCGTGAATGGCCCAGAGTTTTGGCAGTTGTTCCGAATCCACGGCGATGGCGCCGCCGAGGTGTCGGAAGCGCGCGATCTTATCGACGGTGCGCTTCATCACGGCGGCGATGAGCTCGTCGACGCGGGGCAGGGCGCGGAGGGCGGCGAGGGCGTCGGCGTCGAGCGGATGGGCGAGGTCTGCGTCTTCGAGGTCGCTCAGCGGTTCACCAGCGACACGCAGCAGGGGCGTCTTGCAGCGTCCGCAGTTGGGGCGGCTCAGATCGCGCAGCGCCTTGATTACCGGGATGCGGTTCTTGCCGCCGCATTGGCCGCAGGGAATCGTGACCTTGGCGTCTTCGGCGACGCCGGCTGGGGTCAGATCGGTCATGGAAACTCCGGCGTTCTCGCGGGTTGCGAGGGTGTTCGGTCCCCCCGACATATATCCCGCCGAGCCGGCGCCGCGCCACAGCCGCTGGGCGCCGCCTCACGCTTTCGTGTTTGGATCCAGGCGCTCGACCATCGAAGCGACCAGAGCTCGGTCGGCGATGCACCGGTTGACGGCGTCATGGGCCTTGTTGGCGAGCAGCGAGCGCTTGGGCAGGACCAAGTAGGGGCCCTCGCGCTGCTTTTCGCCGTCTTCGAGGCGGCGGATAGCGATCACCCGACCTGGCTTGAGGTTGTCGCCGCGCGACGTCAGGGTCTCGGAGCCATCGCGCCAATATTGTCGCGTCTACTTGCAGGCGGTCTCGATCATCTGGGCGAAGAAGTGTTCCTGCATCTTGTCGCTCTTGCCGCCGTCGCTGCCACTGCCGTCGCCGCCCCCACCGTCGCCGCCACTGCCAGCGCCTGGTGAACCGCCGTCCTTCGGGCCGTCGCCGGGCGTCTTCGTCGTCGTGCTGCCCGACTTGCCGTCCTTTTCGCCGAGGCACATGCCCGCTTTCACCGTGACCAGCACGTCGGAGAGGCCGCTGCCAAGACCCCAGGCCTTGAGCAACAACGACCCCGTGAGCACTTTCATGTGCGGGAAGTCGCTGCCTTTGTCGCCGCCCTCGCCAGCGGGGCCTTCACCGTCGCCTTTTTGACCGCCTTCGCCCTTGTCGCCGCCGCCGCTGCCGCCAGGGATCGGCTTGGGAACGGAAGTCGTCTTCTCGTCGCCGCCGAACTCGAATTCCATCGCCGGCTTGGCGTCGCCCGAGAGCGCGATCGACGTGTGACCCGCGTGCAGGAAGGTCGGGATGTCGTCGTCGAGCTCTTTGGCGAGCGCGGCAAGGGTGTGACCGACAACGAGGTCGAGCGACGGTGTCGTGGTCACTTCCAGTCGGTCGCCGTCGTATTCGAACGCGAGGTTCACTTTGCGCGCCGGGTTTGTCTTGGCGTTGAGATCGATGGTGCCGAGCGGATGCACCGCGCCGTCGTCGTAGCTCGCCGTGGTCGTCGCGGGACCGAGTCCGAGGCCGTTGATCGTGAACGTGTCCTTCTTCTTGTCGGCTGAAACAGCGAAGTCCACGTTCGCCGTCAGTCCGGCAAGCGCGAGGAACAACGCCCCCTTCTTCGGATCCTTCTTGGCGGGTTTGCCGCAGTTTGGATCACCCTTGCCGCCGCCTGCGTCGCCGCCGTCTTTGCCGCCCGGGACCTTGGGGCCGTCCGACGCGCATGGTGCGCTGCTCTTGCCGAAGAAGAGATCGAGCGCCGCGCCGACGTCGACTTTGCCCACGTTGAGCGCGCCAACAACGGTGCGGTCCTGCTTGCCCAGCACGATCTTGAGCGCGTCCAGAGCCTTGGCGAGCTTCACCTCGTAGAAGCGGTGGTCGGTCTTCGTGAACGCCGCGACGTGCACGGCCTCGGTGAACGAGATTGTGCCGGTGATCATCTTGCCTTCGGCGGTGCGGTTGAGCGCGGCTTCGAGCTTGCCCTTGGCGATCGTCGGGAACTCCTCGGGCAGCTCCTCGCCGGTTGCTTTCGCGACCATCTTCGCGGCCTCGACCAGCTTGCCAAGGTCCACTTCGACCGAGAACGTGGCGGGCGTGAGCTTGAACGTGGCGGGCACAACTTGCGGGTCTTTGCCGACCTGGACCACGCCGGTCAGCAGCTTCTCGCCGTGGTACGCGACGCCAACGCAGACGGGGACCTTCTTCAGCCCCTCGGCGCACTTCGGGTCGATCTTGTCGCCGCCGGTCTTGTCACCGCCACCGCCGCCACCGCCCTTGTCACCAGATCCATCGCCGCCCGGGCCGCTGCCACCGCCGCGCCTGGGCTCTTCGGCCTTGTCGCCACCGCCGCAGACGTCTTCGGCCGCGAAGCAGTACACGACCAGCTTTTCGGTGCTCAGTGTCTTGTCCTGGAACTTCTTGTTGAAGAGGTGCTCGCTGAACCAATCGCGGATGTCCTTGGCCGCTTCATCGGCGTCGAACTTGTTGTCGCAACCGTCGGAGTTCTTGCTGCCTTCGCCGCCGGGGCCGCCGGGTCGGGATGTCGACGCACATTTGCCGCCGGCGACTTCGTCCACCGCCTTGGAGTCGGCGAAGAAAGCGACCTTCTTCGTTCCGTCGTTGGCCCACGAGGCGATGTTTTCATTCGCGACCTTGGTCACATCGGCTTCCGAAGCTGCCTTCGCGGGAGGAACGGCTGCCGAACCGCCGTTCGTGGTGTTCGGCGTCGAGGTGCCGGTCCCATCCGATCCGCATGCTACGAGGGCGACGCACGAGATGGTGATGAGCGCCGCGTAGATCGCGTTGCGCCGGGTCAGGAGGGGGCTGTTCATGGGGCATCCAAGGGTTTGTTTTGCCGATGGCGCAGTTACGCGCCGCGCAAATGCTATGCGCGCCCGGGCGTGAGTGCGACTAAAAACTGTGTCGCCAGATCAACCGAGCATGGCGACTTCGCGGTAGCTCTGCAGACTCGTATAGCCCGCGCGCGCCGCGCCGATTTGCATCAGGTCGCCGTCGATGAACACGAGTACGCGTTTGGCCGCCACGGGAGCCGACGCTGCAGCTGCGAAAAGCGCCCCGCCGACGAGGATCTTTCTGCCGCGGTAGGCGACCGGGACGTGGACGCGGTCGAGAAGCACAGTCTCCTCGTCTACGTCGCGAACGATGGCCATGAACATCGCGCGGCCGGATTCCCGCGCGACGAGCAAGCGGCCTGCGTCGATGGCGTCGGTCAGTTGCCGTTCCAGCGCGGCCGGCGCGACCTTGCGCGGGTCAAAACCGTGCCGTTCGAGCCCGTAGTCGCCCGCGAAGACGGTCAGAACGGGCAGGTCGGAATGCGTTGCGAGGTCGAGCGTAAGTCTGCGGCTGCCTTTGCCTTCGCCGCCTGAAGCCATGAGCTCGAGCTTGCGGTTGCCGACGACCTGCCGGCCCACGTCCTGGAAGATCGCCCAGAAGCGGTCGACCACGGTCGCCGGGCCCAGGAGCACGTGCCGATGCGCCTCGCGGCTGGTGTGAATGGTCTGCGACTTCAGCATCGCCATGGCCATGGCGTCGACCGCGCCGTCGTCGAACCCGAGCAGATTCGCACGCGTGCCGACGACCGCCGCGAACGCACCGACTCGGCCGTCTTCGTGGCTTGCGGCGAAGAACCAGGCGTTGTTGCCGACGGGATCATCGACGATCGGTTTGACGTGGAACGTGGACTCCACGGGGCTGTGCGCCACGAGCGCGGCGATTCCTTGCAGCTCGTGGCGACCGTATTCGCGGCATGACCAGGTGTCGCTCATCGGGGGCTCCTCGGTTGATCGGGCGCCTGCAGCTTTCGCGGCTCTTTGACCGTCACCTCGAACTGCCGGCGCGCCTCTTCCTTGCTGGCTCGATCCACGAAATAGGCGGTCGCGGCCGCGCCGATCGCCCTCGTCCCGGCCCAGCCGATTCCCGCGCTCACGAGGCTGCCTGCGCCCGGCGCAACGACCTTCGACACGGCACGGGCGAGCTCGCGAAAGACGAACGCGGCGCCGACGTTTACGCCCATGGCTCCGACGAACTCGGCGGCGTTCTTGAGGTTCATTTCGCGGCCGCTGATGTACGCGATCGACGCGACGAGTCCGACTTGCAGCCCCGTCAGCGGCGCGATGTCCGCGACCGGGATGGGCACGGCGGCGACCCCTGCGGAGATCGACGACAGGACGCGCGTGACGTCACCGGCGGCTTCTCTTTGCACCTCTGCGATACGCACCAAACGGGCGAGCTGCAGGCGCGCTTGGGGAGCGACCCCCGGCAGGGACTTGATGATGTGATCGCGCAGCGCGTCGGGATCGGTGTGCAACACAGCGTCCAGCTGTAGGTCGGCTTCCTGTCGGGCGAGCTGCCGATCGGCCGCATCAGACAAATTGCGGCGCGTGTCGGTCACGTCCACAGCGCCCTGTTCGTCGCCGAACCTGCGCCACGAGAGGCCCGTTTCCGAGTCGGTCCAGGTCGATATCTCGGTCGGCGCGCCGTCGAGAAGGGCGGCGATTAGCGGCGTCTTGTCCGAGTCCGGAGGCCCGGAGAGCAGGATCCGCGGCGGACGCTGTTGCAAGATGAGCTCGCGCAGCCGCTGCACGTCGGCCCGCAAGCTGGCGGCAACCGGTGCGGGGAGCTTGTCCAGCAGGACTTCAAGTCGTTCGATGTTGGCTGCGAGCTGCTCGCCGAGATCGCTCAAATCCATGTTGGTGCCGAATTCCGGGCCGTGGTTGGCGGTTTGGAGGAGCGCTCAGGTCGACTTGAGCAGACGTTCGAGCACGCGAACGGCGAAGCGCGCTTCACGCGACCACTGCACGACAGGAGGCCTTCCATCCGGGTAGCGCTCATCGGGCGGCCAGGGCTGCCGGGCGTGCTCGATGCGGACCCGAGCGCGCTCGAGAACGCGACTGGCGTGAGGATCCGATGTCCGAATGGCGTCGACCGCTTCGGTTGCGCCGCGCATGGCCGCCACGACGATGAAGAGGGGCGGGTCCGCTTGCGCTTCGGCGATCCGTTGGGCCTCGGCCAGCAAGCGTCCGCTGTAATGGCCGCCGCTGGCCCGCGCATCGAGGTACGCCAACATCGCCAGGCACATCGCGCGCGACCGGTCGTTGCCACCTTGTTCGAAGAACGCTTCGGCGGCGCGCAGCTGCGCGGATGCTTGGGGATAGGCGCCGCTCTCGAGTTCGAAGCAGCCCATATAATACTGCGCGTACGCCAGCCGCTGTCGGTCGCCGACGTCGCGCAAAGCCGTCATCGCCCGCTTGAAGTGGCGCCGCGCGGATAGGACGTCGCCTCGTTCTTGGGCGACCACGGCCAACTCGCACCGATTGACACCGACGCCGCGTCGATTTCGCAGGCGCAGGCAGTCGTCGAGGGCCTGGCGGAAACACGTCTCAGCCGCGTCGAGGTGCCCAAGGTCGGCGTGGATGCAGCCCACGTTGCTCTGCGCCATCGCCTCCACGTACAGGTGGCCAATCTGCCGCGCCGTGTTCACGCAGGCGCTCAAGCAGTCGGCCGACTTCGAGCGGTCGCCGAGCGAAAAATGCACGCAGCCGATCACGTTGAGGGTTCGCGTCTCCAGTTCGAGGTCGCCGAGCCTCTTGCCGAACCCGCGGGCCTCGATGCTCGCTTTCATCGCGGCGTCATGCTCGTCCACGAGCCAGTGGCAGATCGCCACGACGATGAGCGCGCGCGCCTGTAGCGCTGGGTCGTCGCTGCGTCGTCCGATCGTCAGCGCCTCGCGCGCCATGACGATGCCCTTGCGCGGATCGCCGGTGCGCGCCAGCACTTCGCCGTACGCCGCGAGCCCAAGACCGAGCCATGTCTGGCCGATCGGGACCTTGCCGGCTGCCTCCAGCGCCTCACCGAGCAGGCGCCACAGCACGCTCACGGGACCTCGCTCGATGAGCAGCGGGAACAGCGCGCACGCGATTCGCAGGGCGATCTCGACGTCCTCTTGCCCGAGTGGCTGGCGAGCAAGCGCTCGTTCATGGACCGCGATGAGGTTGTCGACCTCGGGCGCCATCAGCCGCCGGGCATCGACACCGTCGTGCGTGGGAATCTTGGCCGAGAGTCGCTCGCAAAGCTCAAGGTAGTACGCCTCGTGGCGCGCGTCGGCCCGCTCGATTTGCCGCGCCGACCACGCCTTTTCAGTCGCATAAGCCGCGATGCTCTCAAAGAGCGAAAAACGCATGTCGCTGCCAAAGCCCGGTTGGCCGAGAACGCGCAACATCGACCGGTCGCGCAGCGATTGCACCACATCGATCACCATCTCGTCGGGCGAATCGACGTGCAGGACCTGTTCGGCGGCCGCGAGCGTGAAGCCGCCGCGAAAGACCGTGGCCTGCACGAGCGCATCCTGCTCGGCATGGGTCAGCGACTTCCAAGACCAGTCGATCGCGCTGCGCAGCGTCTTGTTCCGGCCGGTTTGGCCACGGACACCGCCGCGCAAGATCTCAAACCTCTGGGCCAGCCGCTTGAGGAGCTCGTCGGGTGCCAGCACGGAGATGCGCGCGGCGGCCAGCTCGATCGCGAGTGGAATCCCGTCGAGGCGGCGCACAATGGCGGCGATCGCGATCCGATCCCGCTCGGTCGGTGCGAAGTTGGGACGGACGCGACGCGCGCGGTCGACGAACAGCTTCTCGGCGTCCGTATCACCGGTTGCAGCGTCGATTTGCGGGATGCCGAGCGGGGCGATCTCGATCGCTGCTTCGTCCGCCACCCGAAGGAGGCTCCGCGACGTGATCAGGAAGCGGGCTTGTGGGGCCATCGCGAGCCAGACGCCGATCGACTCCTCCACGTAGTCGACCATCTTGTCGAAGTCGTCGAGCACCACCAGCGCGCGCTTTCGACCCGTCAGCGCGTGGCCGAGTTGTTCGATCGCGGCGTCGCGCGTCGCGGCACCGACCAGGGGCACCCCAAGTGCGGCGGCCATGGCGCTGATTGTGCCGTCGAGGCCGTCGGCTTCCCCGCAGTGACACCACCACACGCTCGCGTCGGTCTGCGACTCCAGGTGTCGGCGCGCGTATTCGATCGCGACGCGACTCTTGCCGACACCCGCAGTGCCGAACAGCGTGATCAGGCGCGCTTCAGAAGCGAAATGCGCCGCGATTTTGGCCATGTCCGTGTCGTGGCCTACGAAGGTGCTGCGCGATTTCGGCAGGTTGCTTCGCGACGCGCGCTCCCGCTTTCTGCCGCCCAACAAGGGATTGTCGCGCGATGTCGTGGGGCCATCGAGCAGCTCCAGTCGTCTGCGGCCCGATGAGCTCAAGTGACCGCTGCCTGGCGAACGATCGGAACGCATCTCGGCGTATTCGCCGGTGGTCCAACGCTTGATGGCGCTGCGGCTTGTCCGTCGCTCGCGCGGAATTCGTTCGGTCGGGCAGAGTGGCTTGGCATGTTTGTCGATCCAGGCGGCGAGGTCCGATCGGGATCCGCCGCCTTGCTGCAGTGCCCAAACGTCGAGCCTGCGCGCCATCTCACCCGCGCTCTGCAGACGATCGTCGGGCTTTTTCGCCAAAGCGCTGAGGATGATCTCATCCAATCCATCGCCGAGCCCCTCGACCTGCGTGGACGGCGGCGGCGGATCCTCGTAGACGATCTTTTCGAGCGTCTCGAGGTCGCTCTTTCGGTAAAAAAGCGCCTTGCGCGTCAACAATTCGTAGAGAACGACACCGAGCGCGAAGACGTCGGCGCGATGATCGAAAGGATCGCCGATGCATTGCTCGGGGGCGATGTAGCCCATCTTGCCCTTGAGCCCGCCGATCCCGGTCTCAACGCTGCGGTTTTCGGCGTGTGCGACGCCAAAATCGACGATCTTCACGCCGCCGTGGCGAGACAGCAGGACATTGGCGTGGTTGACGTCGCGGTGGACGATCTTCAGCGGCTCGCCAGTCGCGGGATCGGCGCGGGTGTGGGCGTAGTGCAGGCCCTCGGCGACGCGCGCGACGATCCATGCGCACAGCGGCACGGGCAGGGCGATGTCCTTGGCGATCGCGTCCTTGAACATCGTGCGCAGATCGGGTCCGTCGACGAGCTCCATCGCGATGAAATACGTGTCATCGACGCGGCCGAGATCGATAACCTGCGCGATATTGGGGTGTTGTAACCCGGCGGTGAGCCGCGCTTCGTCGAGGAACATGCGAACGCACGACTCGTCCACCGCCAACTTGGGCAGCATCCGCTTGACGACCAGCTCGCGTTCGAACCCCTCCACGCCGATGCGGCGCGCGAGAAAAATCTCGGCCATGCCGCCGCGCGCGAATTGCGCGAGCAACTCGTATTCGCCGTAGCGCTCTCTCAAGCGTCCCCCGGTTGGATGTGTCGGATTCTGCCCGTCTCAACGGCGGTCGGCAAACGTCACGATTCCTCACTCCAGAACGCGCGCGCGAACCCTTGCGTCTGCGCCCGACTGGACACACCATGCGCGCCCATGCCGAGCCCCGCCACCGTCGCTGCACCAGCGAACCCATCGCCGAACACCATCGCTCCGCAGGGGCCCGTCGAACTCGACCAGGTTCCGGTTTCCAAGTGTGGGCTGTGGGGGCTCGTGGGGTTCCTGGCCGCGGTCGGATTCAGCTTCGATGTACGGCTGGAGACCCACTATCGGGTGCTTATCTGTGCGGGTGGCGCGGCGATCCCGATGATCCTGTACGACCTGCTCGTGCTGAAAGTTCACCTGCGCAAATCGGCCGGCCTCGACCGCCCGGTGAACCAGCGCGGCGTCAACTGGGCTCGGGTCGGGGTCAAGGTCGTCGGACTGTGCGGCACGCTCGGCGCCATCGCGATCGCGTACCTCGTCTTCCGCGAGTATCACGGGCGCTTCTACTACCCGTTCTGGAACATCCTGAAGGTCGTCGCGGTCCCGGCCGCCGTGCTCACAGTGCCGTACATCGCGTTCGTCGACGGCCGCATGTCCAAACCGCGCGACGGCTATTGGCACGTCGGCGCCGTGATCCTCGGTAACTGGAAAGAGGTCGACCGCAACGAGCTCGCCAAACACTTCCGCGGATGGCTGGTCAAAGGCTTCTTCTTGCCGCTGATGATCGTCTACCTGGGCAAGAACCTGGACACGATCGCGGCCCGCGCGCACCGCTTCAACGCGTTTGTCGGCATCTACGATTTCGCGTGGCTCGGCATGTACACGGTCGACGTCGGGTTCGCGGTCGTTGGCTATTCGTTGACGTTCCGGTTGCTCGACGCGCACATGCGTTCGGCTGAACCGACCATGCTCGGGTGGGCGGTGTGCATCGCGTGCTACCAGCCGTTCTGGGCCACCATCGAGCGCATGTACCTGCACTACGAAGACGGGCTGTCGTGGGGGCGCTGGCTTTCGGAGACACCGATCGTGCACGGCATCTGGGGCGGCGCGATCCTCGCATGCACTTTTGTATACGTTTGGGCCACCGTGACGTTTGGCCTGCGCTTTTCGAACCTGACTCACCGCGGTGTGTTGACCTTCGGCCCCTACCGATTGCTGCGCCATCCCGCCTACGTGTCCAAGAACCTCAGCTGGTGGCTCATCTCGATTCCGTTCATCCCCATGGATGGCGATTGGGCATCCGTCGCCCGCAACTGCATCGCCTTGCTGTGCCTCAACGGCATCTACACGATGCGCGCCGTCACCGAAGAACGGCACCTTGGCCGGGACCCCGCGTACACCGACTACCAGGCCAGGACTCCGCTGCTGTTCGCCCGCATCTACCGGCGACTCCGCGGCGCACGCGGATAGACGCTGCGATTCAACTCCGAACTCCTGTTACTTCACACGGATCGGAATTCGGTTTTTTACCGACAATCCATCTCGCGCTATGTTCGAATGCCTCGATGTTGCCACGGCCGGTGCCGCGGCGATTGCATGCAGGCGAGACCGGGACACTGCGCCGCTGACGGCGACCCGGGTGGGTGAGGCGTCCGATGATCCGCAACCGGCGACACCATCGCCGCGTCACGGCTTTCATCAGCATCATGACTCGGCTTGACGGCCGGGAGCAGTACGTTTCTACGACCAACGTGAGCGCGGGTGGAGGGTTCATCTCCAGCGGGGACATGCCGCCGCTGGGCGCGGATATCGATCTGCACTTTCGCTCAGCCCGAGGCCCACAGGCGGCGATTCGCGTGCTCGCCGAAGTGGTGCGTCTGCATCCCATGGAACATGCCGACGTTCCCGGCTTCGCGGTGCGCTGGCGACGTGGCTATTGCCTGCACGGCCAGAAGCCGCTGCGCGAATTCCTGCGCGCGGTGCTCAGCATTCAGGAGGCGTCGATCCGCGGTGACGACCACGGGCCGTGCGAATTCGACTTCCCCCAGCCCGCCCTCGATCCCCAGGAAGATGATCTGCGGGAGTCCTCTCCCGGCAGCGGCGGGGATCTGCGTCGCGCAGCCGAGCGCGCGCGCGCCGACATCGCAGCCGCGCGCCGCCGGTCATCGATCAGCGGCGTTCCTGCCCCGGTCCGGCCACGCCGCCGAACCGAGCGAATGGCCGCCGATGCACGCCCGTCGCCACGCAGCGCCAGCACTGAGATCGACAGGTCCGATATCGACAACGCAGAAGCCGTGCCGGCGGTGCTCCGAAGTACGAGCCCCGGCATCTTCGGCGAGCTGTCCGAACAGGAGGCGTCACCGGCACAACGCGTCGGCAAGATCACCGACGCGACGCACGTGGCCGAGCAGACGACGGCGCGCGCCCGCAAGGAGACTTCGCCCGGCCTCGCCATGCCCAATGCCGCTGGCCATGCCCCGCGGGCCACAACCGGCCCGACGTCGGAGCTGAAAGGCGAGGCGCTTGCGCAGGCGATCGCGCTGTCCGAGGAAGCGACGATCGCCATCGAGGATCCCGCGAAAGAAGTCGCCAATGCCCGCGCTGTGCTCGCGGCGGACACGACCGAGGGCATCGCGGAGGCCGCCGCATACGACGACGTTGCTCTTGAGGATGCAGACGCCGCCGACGCTCCCAGCAGCGGCGCGGCCGATGCGATCAAACCCGAGCCCGTCAATGCCGAGGCATCCCGGGCCGCAGTTTCCGAGTCCTCTCCAGAAGTGCGGCCGCGTCCACCTACGAGTTTGGGTGATGCCGAGCGGCGACGATTGCGCCAGTCGCCGGCTTCCGAGCGCATATCGTCGCCGATTCGTCCGCGCACTCCACCGCCGGAGCCTCCACCGAGCGGACTGCGCAAGCTGTTCACAGCTACTTCCCGCCTATTCGGCGGTCGCAAACAAGAAGAGCAGCCTCGTCTCGGCCGCTTCGCCGTCACCGAGGACGGACGCTTCTATCGACCCGGCGAAGAAGAGGTCGAAGGCGACGACAACTAGATGTGCGCGGCGAGCATGGCGATCCGCGCTCCCGCTCCCGCTCCCGCTCCCGCTCCCGGCTCAGCGCTTCTGATGCCGCTTGGCCAGGCCAACCAGCATCGCTGCCATCCGGTCGAGGAGCTCCTTGGCGGTCTTGTGCTGGTCCTCGGCGACAAGCCGTAGCCTGAGCAGCACGTCGAAGATGGCGG
>Ga0209992_10001307_pt1 | contig 26893 bp, 16 predicted proteins | sample 2SBtaG_2_FD_182564 | JGI IMG/M metagenome (GOLD analysis project Ga0209992, IMG submission 182564) | Deep subsurface microbial communities from Kolumbo volcano to uncover new lineages of life (NeLLi) - 2SBTROV12_ACTIVE470 metaG (SPAdes)... | ecosystem: Environmental > Aquatic > Marine >... | reverse complement strand
CGGAGGGAGCCGGAGACAAGCAGGTCTTCAGACGGCTCCAGTTCCAGGCGTGAATACAACGCGCCGTTGAAGAGGTCTGCTGAATAGTCGCTTAAAAGCGAGTCAGGAGAGGAGAACGAGGCATATTTACCATCCACACGGGCGACGTCAATGTATTCGGCCAAGTAGGTGGAAGGGCTGTAATCCAAAATAAGGCCACCACTGAGCCTCGCATTCATTCGTTCAAATCGAATCTCGTGTTGGGCCGTCGTTCCGAGGCTCCAAAATTCCTGGAGATTGGTTTCTCCCGTTGCTCTGGATCGGTCCTTGCGATTGGTGCGGACTCTCCAGTAGGGGATCTGATCAAGTGAATTGGCCCTCATGAAAAGGGTCACATCGCTCTTTTGGCTTTTCGACCAGGCTTTTTTGAGGGTGGTTCTTGCCCTGAGCGACTCTACTTGACGATACGAAAAGGTGTGGGGACTGTTGAATCCTCGGGAGCTGAACGAGAGACTGTCGAGCGCTCCATTTGTATCGGTATCCAGATTGGAATAGGTCATCGTCGCTTCCAGTGTGGTGGAAGCATTGAGTTCGCGATCGAGTCGTGCAGTCAGGGAGACCTTGTCGTAGTCGGTGTGTTCGTACCAACCGTCTCGCTGGCGCGAGACGTATCCACCAATGAATAATCCTGTGCGGCCTTGAATTCCTGATCCCGCAAAATCGGCTCTGGTGTAGCCGTAATTATTGCGACGAAGTCCGAACGACCCCGATCGCAGGGATGGGGTGGAGGTAATGAAATTTACTGCTCCTGCTACGGCATTTCCGCCGAACATATCAGACGAGGGACCCTTGACGATCTCTATTCGGTCCACACCCGCCATATTGACATCTATCAGAGCATTTGGATTGAAGATGCCAACCGGCCGAAGTGGGACACCGTCTTCCATGTACAGGAAATAGGCCTTGTTCGAAAATGGCTGGCGAATGCTCATTTTGTACTGCTCATTGCTGAGGTTCACCATGTGCACACCGGCGACCTGATTGAGAACCTGATAAAGGAGTTCGGGTCGGGTATTTTCCAGTTGAACCGCGCTGATAGCAGAAATTGCAACGGGCACATCGGTTCGGGGCTGCAGTTCTCGACTCGCGGAGACAACCAACGGATCCATGTCGATTATCGTTGGCACGAGGCGAATAATTATGTCGGTGGACTGACCGCTGAATTCGAGTGTTTGTGTTGCAAATCCAAGAGCGCTGAAGGAGACAAGAAGTGTAGGGGAGTCCGACTTCAGTGTGAAGGACCCATGAGCGTCTGTGATGATGCCCTTGAGGGTGCCTTCTGCATATACATGGACTGAAGGAATGGCCATTTCGGACTCAGAATCCACAACTTGGCCTGTTACGGTAGTCTGGGCCGAAGCCGGTAATAGAATCCCTGACAATATGATCAGGGAAGTCAGGAGAAGGCGTGTTCTGGTTTTCATTGCCTTTCAGGTTGACGTTTGAGATTAATGTTGCGGTGTTGAGAATCTGCAGCGGGATTGGTGCCCGTTCGCAGGTAATAAAACGCAAAAAACCATAAAAGAAGACAAACTACTCTTAAATTATTTGACCCTTCACATTTCGGAGTTATTTGTCTTCTTATTTTAGTTCTGGGTCAGAACAGAGCCCGCGATTATTCAAAAACAAAACAGTTTCTATAACTATCAAAAGTGCCTCGCCATGTGGAACAAGTTTGCCAATATTGCTCTCGCCCTCACTCTTGCCATCGGTATGATCGGCTGTGGTGGATCCGACAGTGGATCAGCCGCAAGTGAAGGCGCTCAAAGCGCGGATGGCTCTATCGTGTTGACCGGAGCTGAGATGGACCGCGCGTCCGACATATTCTTTGATACGTGCGCAGGTTGCCACGGGACTCTTCGACTTGGAGCCACCGGGCCATCACTGCTCCCTGAAGAACGTACTTCACTTCTCGGTACTGCCGGTCTGAAGGCGTTTATCACAAACGGAACACCAGGTGGTATGCCAGACTGGGGTCGTCAAGGAGTATTGGATGAAGAGGAAATTGACCTCGTAGCACGATTCCTCCAGGTGCCCCCACCACCAATTCCATTCTATACGATGGAAGACATGAATTCCGCATGGGTACTCCATATCGCACCGGAAGACCGCCCGACGGAGCCTCAGCATGATCGAAACTGGCAGAACTTCTTCGGAGTGATCCTGCGTGACATGGGCCAGGTAGCCATTATTGATGGCGATACAAAAGAAATGCTTGCCATCATCGAGACTGGCTTCGCGGTTCACATCCTTCGTACTTCCTCTTCAGGTCGCTACTTCTATTCGATCGGTCGTGACGGAAAGATCACCATGATTGACCTCTGGATGGAAACACCTACCATGGTTGCCGAAGGCAAAGCTTCGTTTGATGCTCGATCAGTTGAAGTCTCAAAATACAACGGTCCAGAAGGCGACTTCACAGACAAGTACCTGATCGTAGGCGGTTATACGCCTTCACACTTCGTGATCTACGACGCTCAGACACTCGAGCCCATCTCAGTCACGAGTACAGAAGGATACGCTCTCGATGGTGACGAATATGTAGAAGAAGCGCGTGTTGCTTCTATTGTCGCTTCTCACAAGGATCCACTCTGGGTTGTCAATGTGAAAGAGAGCGGTATGGTCTGGCTGGTAGACTACAAAGATCCGGTCAATCCTGAAATCACGAAGATTGCCACGGCTCGTTTCCTCCATGACGGTGGTTGGGACCTCACCGGTCAGTATTTCCTCGTCGCAGCAAACGCTGAAAACAAAGTGGTTGTTGTGGACGTGGACAACCAGAAGCTGGAAGCCATCGTTGAAACAGGAATCAAACCTCATCCTGGCCGCGGTGCAAACATCGATCATCCAACCTTGGGCAACCTGTGGGTCACCGGTCATCTCGGAGAAAACAAAATCTCTGTGATCAAGACGAGTGAGGGGGCAGATCGCTGGTCTGTGGTCAGGGAGATTGTTCTTCCGGGAGCAGGTGGAGGAAACCTGTTTGTAAAATCACATCCAGAATCCGATCACCTCTGGGCTGACCGACCGCTGAACAACGATGTTGGCCTGCAGCGCTCTGTTTTCGTTATCGATAACACGAGCCTGGAAGTAGTCAAAACACTCACCGTACCAGATGAATTCCCAGGTCGTGCCGTCCATCTCGAGTACAGCAAAGACGGATCCGAAGTCTGGGTATCGGTATGGGGAACGATGGAGCAGGCAACGGCGATTCTCGTTTACGACGACAAAACACTTGAATTGAAGGATGTCATTACTGGTGACTGGGTCCGCACTCCAACCGGACACTTCAACGTTTACAACACGGTTCACGATATCTACTAGCCGTAGATCGAACTGACGTCTATTGAACGGGCGGGCACTTTCTAAAAAGTGCCCGCCCGTTCTGCATTTCTACTCTGAGGCAAAGTCTACTTTCAACCAGAGGTTTACGGGGGAGGAGAGAACTGTCCCGCCACGTGCGCCCTGACCCCCGCCGCCACGACCGCCCCGGCCGCCGCCTCGACTTCCCCTTCCTCCACTGCCGGGACCACCGGCACTGCCGCGAACTCCCGCCGAATCAATCGTTTCAATACCGATACCGAATCCGGATTCAGAGCCAGAATCCAGATAAAAATCAGAACCGGCATCGCTGTTTCGTGGAATTATGAATTCGACTGAGAGGACGCCGAAATCGTAGGATGCGCCGGCTGAAAATTGACCTTGGCCATCTACGTGACTTCGTACTGATTTGTCTTCCTCGAAAAACATGTCCATTTCGAGTGTTGTCCGATTGAGAAGATCGTCTCTCTGTCCTCCGGAATTGCCACCCGTGTTCCCCCGCGCGTTTCCGGCTCCAGCTTGCCGTTCGCCCGCCAGGTTGCGTATCCCGAGTGGATATCTCAGGCCACTATCCTTGGTCTTGTCCTGTGAATGATTAAACCAGAGTTGAAGGCCTCCGGCCATCACGGACTGAATAACGGTTCGATTTGCGGTATTCACGGCGATGTAGACGAAATCATCGTCGTGCATCACGCCCACACGAAGTCGATCATTATCATATAATTCGAGATGGTCCACCCATTCTATCAAATCGCCGTCGGCGAATACTTGACGGGCGGGAGCCTGGCTAGATATCATCGATGAGCCCGCGCATCCGGGCAGCAGAAAAAAGATCGAGGCCACCAGGGCGTACGATCGAAGTGACTTCAGCATGCTGAGATTGGATTGGTAATTTTTAGAAAGGCGGGTCGGTGAATTGACGAACGACCCGCCGCCCTCATTCCGCGGTGCACTTGAATCTACCTGTCCTCGTCATCTTCATCCCAGTCGTCATCGGAGTGGCTCTCATCTTCATCTTCAGAGTCTTCATCCTCAGGGTCTTCTTCATCGTCGTCATCATCGAAGACGTATTCATCTTCGTCAAATTCTTCTTCATCCTCTTCTTCCTCTTCATCAAAATCGGCCCAAGCATCTTCGTCATCAGACAATTCGAGGGCCGGAGAGGAGGGGTATCCAACAAATGTCATCAGTTGAAATGGAAACACCGATGACTCTCCGGGCGAGTTGGCAAGTGTTGGTTTCATCAGACAATGTTGTTCAGGTTACTGGGACGGCTGATCCGTGAATCGTGGCCGATCCGGGACGAAATTCATCCGTGGCTGCATAAATAACGAATTTGCACCATGAAACCGCAATTATCCATTGGGAAAATTGTCCACAGTGATAGCACGATTGGTTTTCAGGAATCCTGTTCAGCGGACTCGATAGGGTCCATCAGTTCTGGGAAGTCATTTCTGGCGTTATTGACAGATTTGGACACCGCGTAGATATCGATGGACTCTGTTTTGACGGTGTTTATCAATTGCCCGAGCTCATCGGGATTCCCCATCAGCCATTCTTCAGATCGGCTTTTCTCCAAAAAGACAGGCATCCGGTGGTGATACCTTCCGAGAAAGTCATCAGCGGCTTTCGTCAAGACTGTGCAGGAGTCAACAATGTTGTCTTCGAAGCGCCACGTTTCCCAGAGTCCGGCCAGAACCAACGGCGTATCGTCACTCCTGTGGAAATAAAAGGGTTGCTTGGACCCACGCTCTCCGGTCCATTCATAATATCCGCTGACGGGTATTACGCATCGTCGCTTTTTGTAGGCGTCCCTGAATGTGGGCTTTTCAGAGACCGTTTCGCTTCTGGCGTTGAATGTGCGATCCGGAATACGATCGGGTCGGGCCCATCTAGGTATCAGGCCCCACCGCATGATGGCCCACTCCTGACCACCGTCTTCTCCTACGCGTACGCCCGGCAGAAATCCGCTTGGTGGTAGATTGTATCGGGGGAGCAGGCCGGGTTCTTCAAGTATATCGGCTGTTGCTGCTTCGTCGAACTGCTCCCGGAGGTAACCGGGTTGCATACGATTTACGATACGTCCACACATGATTTGTTCGCCCTCCCGGACGCTGATCTGGGTTTCATACGGTTCGTGTGGGTTCGTTGCTCCCGGGTGTATCGGTAGAAAACGCCACTTCGCGGTCATCGCGCCCGAAGGAACGCCCACCATGTCGCCCCTTGTAGCCTCCGATCACGCCTGCCAGTGCCCATGCGTCCTCCACCATTATACCGCGCCATGGTCCTACCGCCTGCAGTTTGCCCTTTACGATGAGTGCACTCTCGGTAAGAATCTGACCCAGCCGTTCACGCACTTTCGGTTTACATATGCACTGGATGTAGCCTGTCTCGTCTTCAAGGAAAATGAACATCGTGCCTTTGGCCGTGCGCGGTCGCTGTCTGAACATGACCAGTCCTGCGGCAGTCATCACGGGTGGGCGGCGCTCATCGTACGGGAGCGACGTACCGAACTGCCTTGCCATGTCGATCGGTCGGATTTCCCAACCTTCGAGATGGCGCCTCAGCACGATCATGGGGTGCACACGCGGGCCGCTGTGCGTGCGTAGATCCCACTCCAGGCGTGTGCGCAGTGTAATTCCGGGTAGGGCCGGAATATCCTTTTCGTGCAGACTCGTGATGTCGAGCAGGGTAGGACTCGCTTTCTGTACTTCAAACTCCAACTGGCTGCTGCGCGCACGACGCTGGAGCACCTGTAATTTGTAGAGTACAGTCCGGTTGGCGCCTTCGACCTGGTCGAAGGCGCCGGAACGGGCCAGCGCCTTGAGTTCATCCTCGCCCGATGGAACACGATTGAAGAAATCTTCGAGGCTCTTGAACTCGCCAAACTGTCGCTCCAGCAAGGTGTCCCGGGCCAGAGAATCTGACACACCCTTTACCGAGGTAAGCGGTTTACGGACTGCCCAGGTGTACTGCACGCTCTCCAGATCGAAGCGCAAGCCGGATGCATTGATATCGGGAACGAGCACACGAACACCGTGGCGGCGAGCCTCCTGTTCAAGCGTCATCTGGGCATACATGCCCGGGCGGTGCTGCATCATGGCCGCAAAGAAAGCCGCAGGGTAATAGGCCTTCAGATAGGCACTGTGATAGACCGTAAGGGCGAATGAGGCGGCATGTGACCGGCAGAAGCCGTAGCCCACAAACTTGGAGACCTGATCGAATACACGGTTGGCAATGCGTCGACTGACGCCGTTCGTGATGGCCGATTCCACAAAGCTGTCCCGCATTCCTTCCATTTCGGTAGCATCCCGGAAACGCGACATCAGGCGCCGGAAGGAATCAGCCTGATCGAGCGACCAACCTGCAAAACGGTGGGCCACTTCGAGTACCTGCTCCTGAAAAACAATCACGCCGTATGTGTCGTGCAGGATTTCCTCGAGCAACGGGTGTTCGTAGCGCACCGGCTCCAGGCCTTTGTGACGCCGGATGAACGGATGCATGAGCCCGCCCTGTATGGGACCGGGCCGTACGAGAGAGATCTGCTTTATAAGATCCTGCATGGAGCGTGCCTGAATCCGTGCTCCGGCACTCATCTGGGCAGGGGATTCGATCTGGAAGAGACCCAACACGTCGCCTTCGCAGATCATGTCGTAGACCCGCTCGTCTTCGAATGACATACCATCGAGGTCAATGAACTCACCCTGCCGGTCGGCCACGAGTTCAGCCGTTTCTGCGACAGCGCCCAGCATGCGCAGGCCCAGCACGTCCAGCTTCACGAGGCCCAGCCACTCCAGATCATTCTTGTCGAACTGCACGATTCGCACCCCGTTGGCACTTTCCTGCAGAGGAGAGAAGTAGGGCATCGCCTCGCGCGTGAGCACCATGCCGCCCGAATGCTGCCCCAGATGACGTGGGCATTCCTGAAGGGCAGTCGATGCAGCAAGGAGGATTTTGAGCAGGGGAGAGGTCCCGCCTGCCACACGTTCGATGTGTTCGGCATTCGATGGGTCCGACGGAGGTGCATGACCGCAGCGCTTGGACATCTGCACGGCCATCTCCGCAGGCCAGCCAAGCGCTTTTGCCGTGTCCTGTACGGCAGATTTTGTCAGATACCGGTCGATGGTGGCCGCCATACCCGTATGTGAGGCACCGAAGCGCTCTTCCATCCATTCGATGATTTCGCCCCGTCGGCTGGAGTCAAAATCCAGATCAATGTCGGGTGTGCCTTTGCGTCCACGGTGCAGAAAGCGTTCGAAGAGCAAGTTGTGATCGATGGGACAGACCCGCGTGATGTCGAGCAGGTAGGTCACGATTGAATTCGCCGCCGATCCACGCCCCAGGCACCGGATTCCGCGCCGCTGGGCTTCTTCAATCACTTCGTTGACAACCAGGAAGAAATCCTGGATATCCAGATTCATGATGATGTCGATTTCCTTCCTGATGCGGGCGGCCGCTGCTTCGCGATGTTTTGCTCCGGGTGGATAACGGCGCTCGAAACCCTCATCTACCTTCTTCAGAAACAACTCATCCGAGGTCACACCCTCGGGCAGCCGCGCGCCGGGCGGGATGATGTGCCCGGGGATGAGGTCCACATCGCAGGCCGATGCAATTTCTCCGCTTAGCGCAAGTGCATCCGTGGGCAGCCCTCGGCGGGCAAGCTCCGCCTCGGGTTGTACGTAGGCCATGGCATTCGAGGGCCGCTCAGGATGATCGTCGAAGACCGTGATTCCATTTCGGATACAGGTCAACAGATCGTATCGCCAGTAATGCGAGGGAGTGGCGAAGCGCACATCGCCCGTGGCGACAGTCTGAATGCCTGTCTGCTTTGCCAGTCTCAACAGCCGCCCCAACCGGCGATCGTCTCCCTTGCGGCGCTGGTGGGTGAGCTCCAGAAAGAGGCGTTCATGGAAGATGTCCTGCAGTGACCCCATCAGGTGGGTGGACAGTGTGTTCATTTGCTGATCAACGACCGGGTAGAGTAACCCATCGTCTGAACCCGAGAGGCAGATTACATCATCGCTGTGGGCGGCTACTTCTTCGAACGAAATCCAGGGACGGTCGCGTTCGTCACGTTCGGCCCCTGTGAGGTGAGCTGCTGTCAGCAAACGGCAGATGTTGGCATATCCCTCACGGTTCTGGGCCAGCAGAACAAGATCGCCAACCAGGGAATGATCACCCTGCCCGGGAGGTGTCCATTGCACGGGCACTTCCGCGCCAAAGACATGCTTCAGGCCGTGCTCCTTGCACGCCTGCTGGAAGCGTACCACTCCATAGACACCGTGACGATCGGTCACGGCCATCGATGACATACCCAGTCGGGCGGCTTCGGCTACGAGTGCTTCGGGCGGCGATCCGGCGGCCCTGAAAGAAAACCAGCTGCGTGCGTGCAGGTGAACAAACATGAATAATCCGACTCTCAATTCGGGGCTTCCGCCCCCGTTTCGCTCCTCATCTCATTCCCATATCCCGCCCCATAATTCATGGAAGGGGGAGTCGGTACATTAACATATATAAAATATGTGTGTCAAGCAGTAATTGTTGAAAAAACCCACTCTTTTTGCACCACATATGTGCATCGAACGGGTAAATCGTCTGGCTGATGTAGAGTGGGATGTTGCAAGAGGATGGTCAATTCGATACTCTCCGTCATCAAACAAATGACTGCACCATGAATCAGGACGCTCAGACCACCACGCAAACTACCAGCGAAGGACTCGTTCGCGTGATGGGAGTGCGGGCCCTGAGCATGGGCATCGTGAATATGATCGTGGGAGCGGGCATCTTTGTCCTGCCCGGCCTCATCGCCGAGCTTCTGGGACCCTCGGCCATCATTGCCTATTTCATCTGCTCCATCGCCGTGGCTCTGGTCTTCCTGTGCTTCGCCGAAGCAGGCAGCCGCGTAACGAGGAGCGGTGGAACGTACGCCTACATCGAAGACTCATTCGGTCCCTTTGTCGGATTCCTCTCGTCCGTTCTCCTGTGGTTTGGCTGGGGAATCCTCTCCAACGCCGCCGTCGCCATCGCCTTCGCGGAAGTCATGACACTTGCTTTCCCGATTTTCGCCGAAACCATTCCCCGATCTCTGCTCTTGATCGGTGTGTTCAGCCTCCTCGCAGCAATCAATATCCGGGGCGTCAAATGGGGCGTACGATTCTCCGTCTTCAACACATACGCCAAACTCGTTCCCCTGATACTGCTCGCGATCTTCGGGGCATTCTATGTGCAGTGGGACAACCTCGTGATTGAAACGCTGCCATCTATTTCGGCGCTTGGAGCCGGGACGCTTATGCTTGTCTTTGCCTTCGGCGGAGGAGAAGTGGCACTGAATGCGGGAGGTGAGGTCAAGAATCCTGAACGCACCGTTCCACTGGCACTTTTTTACGGCATCGCGCTCGTCTTTGTACTCTACCTCTCTATCCAGGGTGTGGCTCAGGGAATCATGGGCGCCGAGCTACTGGACAATATGGAAGCGCCACTCATCGCAACAGCCGAGCGGGCCTGGGGCTCGTGGGCAGGCAAGCTCATGCTCGTAGGTGCGGGTATTTCCATACTCGGTGTCACGAGTGGCCATGTACTGAATCATCCACGTGCTGTATTTGCAGCTGCAAATGATGGGCTTTTGCCGTCTTTTCTCGCCAAAGTGCATTCTCGCTATCACACGCCTTACATCGCGGTGATATTCAGTGCCGGACTGGCCTGCGCGTTCGCACTCACAGGCGCATTCAAGACGCTGGCCATCGTATCCAGTGGATCTGTGTTGCTGCTCTATCTGGGCTGCAGCCTGGCCGTTCTGAAACTTCGCAAACTGAATCCCAATCCCGACAAGAAAGCATTCGTCATCCCATTCGGCCCTACCGTTCCCATCGCCAGCTCGCTCGTTGTCATCTGGCTGCTGTCCAACATGACGGGCCCTGAAGCGAGCGGACTCGCCCTCATGCTGGCCATTTCAAGCGTCGCCTACTTTATCTTGCGGCGAAAGAACTGATTCCGGCTTCAGCACACGGGTCTTTCGCTCTTCAATCGTAGACCCCGACAAGGCTCCAGCGCCCTGTTTTCATGTCACGGGTTACATCGAACGTGCCCCCATCGGTTTGCAGGGTCACGTAGCGGCGATGTCGTTCGCCGGCCCACCATGAGCCACGTACATCCCACTGCTCGATGACCTCACGCACTTCGTAGCGGCGCCCTCCCCGAACAAGAATCGTAGGGCGGTCTCCTTCAAATCGTATGTCAGTCTGTCTTCTGCTTCTCTTCAGCATGATCTCTCTCGCACAGGTCTTCTCATTTGAACGATGTCTTACCCCGCGGGGTCGGTTATTTCACGAGGCCCCGCTATTTCACACGGGGCCGGCTCATCAGGACGTAATAATAACATATATAAAATATGTGTGTCAAATAAAAATATACCTCACACAATAAATATGGTGCAGCATCGTTAATACGGACAGAATCCCTGAATGGGGTCGTTTTGGCGATACTATTGTCAGAATGGCAAACAGAAATGACGTTTTGGCGCATGAAGCAGCTGTCAGACATACAGAATCATAGGTTACCCGATTTGGCATGCAGCTTATTTGCAACTGGCCAACCAGATACCGGATACAGAAAAAGTCCGGAGACATCATCAAAGCCAGGTGCGTGTGGCGTTGAAGTGACAAACAGATGATGAAAAACTAGCAGGTGAGTTATGTTTACGAGACGTATATCCACCACTGTAATTGCCGTAACCATGTTTATCGGCGGCATTCTTTTTACGACGGTGGGCTCAAATATTTTTGGAGTGCAAACGGGCGAAAACAGTGATGGAAAGGTCGTTACGGCGAGTCATGCAGCGGGAATCAAGGGAGATGAGAATCCGGTAACACTGACACTGACAACGTTCGAAAACGAGTTCGAGGTGGTTGCCGATCGGGTGAATCCGGCTGTGGTACAGATCAGATCAGAACGTGTCATGCGACAGCAACTTTCGAATCAGTCTCCATTCTCTGGAAGCCCCTTTGAAGACTTCTTTCGACCCTTCGGGAATCAGAATGGAAGAAGCCGGGGCGAGCAGAATGAGCAGGAATTCAGATCGCAGGGACTTGGATCCGGCGTACTTGTTAGAGAGAACGGCTATCTGATCACAAACAACCATGTAATCGACGGAGCGGATGAACTCTCGGTTCAACTTTTCGACGGTAGTGAATACCAGGCGGAAGTCGTCGGTGCTGATCCTTTCACAGATCTTGCCGTATTGAAAATTGACGCAACGGATCTTCCCACCGTTCTGATGAGTGATGCGTCTGATCTGCGCGTTGGTCAGTGGGTGATGGCATTTGGATCGCCGTTGGCAGAGGAATTACAGAATTCGGTTACCGCAGGAATTATCAGTGCCGTCGGACGATATTCCAGCACCGGAACCACTGTGCAGAATTACATCCAGACTGATGCTGCCATCAATCCAGGAAATTCAGGTGGACCATTGGTAAATCTTCGTGGTGAACTCGTTGGAATCAACTCAGCCATCGTGACTCGCACAGGAGGATATCAGGGTATCGGCTTCGCCATTCCCGTTCAAACGGTTCAGGCGGTGACGGATGAGCTTATTTCTGTCGGAAGTGTTCGACATGCCCGCCTGGGTGTGGAATTCGCAGCTGCACCTGACGCACTCATCGAGGCACTGGATCTTCCCAACGGAGCAGCTTTTGTTGCAAATGTCATAGAAGGCAGTGCTGCAGACAAGGCTGGTATCGAGGAAAACGATGTCATCACTGCAATTGACGGTAAAGAACTGAAGAATGCCCTCGCGCTTTCAACTACTATTCGCTCATTACATCCAGGTGACGAAATCCTGATCGATGTCAACAGGGAAGGAGACGAGATTCAACTGGAGGTGGAACTGGGTGCACAGGAAGAAACGACCGAAGATGTTGTCGAAGAAAATGGCGTTTCTGAATCCGTTTCAGAAGCCTTGGGACTTCAGTACCGCGATCTTTCTCCCGAGATCAGGCAACAGTTTGATCTGAATTCTGACGTGAACGGCATTCTCGTTACCGGTGTGGATCAAGGTAGCTATGCGTTCAAAGAAGCGAATTTGCGCGCTGGGTTTCTGATCATGGAGGTCGATAGAGAAGAAGTTGAAAGTGTGCGCGACTTCGAACGCATTGTCGATTCGATCGAGGAAGGTGATACGTTCCTCGTCCGAGGTCGCGTCTTGGCCAACGGTCGCTCCATGTTGACAGCATTGGTCAAATAGACTACGGGTTTTAAACGGTTTGTTCGCTATTGTGGGCGGCGCTGATGAATTTCATCAGGCGCCGCCCACCTTTTTTCTGGATTCTACTCTTATTCCCAGACCACGTAGCTGTAGCGGTCTTCGTGAAAGTGTGCCCCCTCGCGCACGAAGGCCCGTTTGAGTGCACGTGGAAAGCGGCGATGGACCTTGCTGACGGCTGCTTTGACCTGTCGGCGTTTGCGGTCGAAGAGCGACATCTGGATCATGTCGCCGGTGAGAAGCCCGGCCAGTACCAGTTCGACGCGTTCGATGCCCACCCGGCCCTTCGACTGCTTCAATTCGGAGAACATGCCTTCGGCCATGCGTTCTGCAAAACGGATGATGGCATCGAGCCGGGCCGTCGGGTGGGTGAGCACCCGGGCTGCCTGCTCGGGCGGATGTCCTTCCAGATGCAACACGATGCGGATCTGCCCCACGATGTTTGCCTTCAGCTTATCGTGCGCTTTCTGCGCCAGTCGGTGGATGATGGGGATGACGTAGGGGGCATCATAGCACGGAGTGAAGAGGGTGAAGTGCTTGCGGATGTTGGGCGCTGGGCGGAAGAGAGCAATCTCATTGCGGCTCTCCGCCACATCGCCCGGGTGCAGCAGGTCAAAGAGTTGCTGTCCTTCTTTGCCGTATGCCAGTTTCAGGTGGCGCGCGCTCATAGCGCGCGCCAACCCGATCGATGGGCACCCCAGCATTTCAAGTCCGTCGATGCATTCAAAACTGAATCCTGCCTCCTCCAGAAACGCCGTCGGGAAAGCATCCTGAAAGGAGTCGATCTCATCATCGCGTACAGAGATCATCTGCCCCGCTCCTGCCTGAATCGATGCCAGCCACGCGGTCGAGCGATGCCGGGCAAAGCCCACCGATGCCCCCAGATAGCGCGCACACATACGCACTTCATCGGCATCGGCGGCAAACCAGAGTCGTGGCATGTCACTCTCCATGAACGGTGTAATCCGATTGACCCGTTCAAGTACATATTCCCACGCGCTGAACTCGGCTACCGGGTCGCGCACATAAAGCACGGCTTCGGGGCATAACGACGTCGCACGCGCCGCCGTCATGCCCCGCTCCAGACCCTCCATAGCCGCAGCCCTGTTGACGGCAATAATGTGATCATCCTCCTGCACGATGAGTGGACGCACGGCGTCGTGACGTCTGATCAGCGATATCGCCCAGGCAGGGAAGTGCTTGATTGTCAGACAGCCCGGAAGCCCGGTGCCCAACTCTCCATTATCTGACCCATCGTTATTTGACCCGTTGTTATTTGACCCGTTGTTATTTGACTTCGCGTCAGAGAAAATATGCTCTAAATCGGCCATAGCAGCTCATCCAGGCCGATACAGCGGCCCAACTTTTCATGCCCGTACCATGGTACACACTTTGGAATTCCACTGGAAAAACTCCGGATATACCCTGATCCTGACAAAACATGTAAACGAAAGGGCTATAACAATAATATATGTGGAATATGTGTGTCAAGAGAATTCGACACGTGAAATCAAATTTGTTCACCACATGCAGTTGGTTCCGATGACTGGCCGAGATGGACGGAAACGATTACTTTCTGCAGGATGCGTGAGCGCTAATCCCAACTGCCCCAGATATCGCGATTCTGAATAGATGAGATACACACCTGACACACTCGTTTCAGGCACGATGACGAGACTTCTTCTTGTAGTTGTGTTCAGTTCCTTGCTATTCCAGGGATGTGAGATCCAGCCGGAGAATCCCAACGTCATTTTCATCCTGATTGACGATCAGGGATGGGCGGACATCGGATACAACAACCCCAAAGTCTATACACCTAATCTGGACAAGCTGGCAGCTGGAGGCGCACAGTTCACTCAGCATTACGTCATGCCGCAGTGTACTCCAACACGGGTCGCACTCCTGACGGGTAGATATCCGGGTCGATTTGGCCCTCAGGCTCTATCTGCCAGCAATGAACCTGCGTTTCCGGCCGGGACGGTGACAATGGCTTCTGTGTTTAAAGCCAGTGGGTATTCGACATATCTGGTGGGCAAGTGGCATCTTGGCTCAACCCGTGAAAGCGGTCCAAACAACTTCGGCTTCGATGAAAGTTATGGCTCGCTCACGGGCGCGGTGGGAATGTATGACCACCGTTATCGCGAGGGTGAGTTTGAAAACACGTGGCATCGCAATCTTGAGATCATCGAAGACAGTGACAACGGCGCTCACACTACAGATCTCTTAGCACAAGAAGCGATCAGCATTATTGAACGTGACCGCAATCAACCATTCTTTCTTTATTTGGCATTCAATGCAGTTCACACGCCGCTCGATGAACGTGGGAGATTCGTTGATGAACCAACGGCTCTCCATCCCGAAGACAGTACGCGCTGGAATCACGAGGATGAGATTCCCTGGTTCAATGATCCAGATGGTAGGATTCAGTCAGAGCCAGATCCTGAAAAGCGTTTGTTTCTGGCGGCAACATACCACCTCGATGATGCGATCGGGCAGATCGTCGCTGCAGTGGATGAGAGAGGACTGAGGGAAAACACGCTCATCGTGTACTCATCCGATAATGGTCCCCAGGTCACCTGGCCGGGAAGCGCTTACCCGGATGACTTGTGGCTCACCGATTTTAATCAGCCGTTACCCGTACGAGGGAAGAAAACTGATGTGTGGGAAGGAGGTATCCACGTTCCGGCCTTCGCGAATTGGCCAGGCCATATTGAGCAGAAGACGATTCCCGACCAGGTTCACATAATCGATTGGCTTCCAACGCTTTCAATTCTCATTGCCGGCAAGGACCCCGCAGAGCTTGACGGTATCGATATTTCGTCAGCGCTTTTTGAAGATGTGCCGCTTCCCGAACGTGACCTGTACTGGATATGGCATTGGAATACCAATCGTTGGGCGTTACGCTTCGGCGATTGGAAGATCGTCAAGTATGGGAGAGATGAGCCGCGCACCGAGGATGCCTGGGCGCTTTTTAATCTGGCAGATGATCCGCAAGAACAAGAGAATGTCGCCAGTCAGCATCCTGATATCGTGGAGCTCTTACATGCCAAGTTTTTGGTGCAACGGGCGAAGGACGAACGATAAAGCGTGAATCAATATTGCGAGCATTCGGCCGGGATAAAACGCAATCGTAGGGCCGCCCGCTTTCAACGCCTGTTACTCCTGGCTGGTGCTGTGAAGCCCATGATTTTCCGGCCTTGATATACGCGCTCGTTGTATGCTTCTTCCGTTTCAAGAGTGAGACGCGAAGCGTGAGACATAATCTGGCCGTCTCTTTTGGCAATGAATACAACTGCAAAGGAATCGGCCTCTGCATATCTAGCTTCCCCGATCAAAGTCTGGTAAGCATGGATCGGACGCCACTTACCTTGATTCACCATTTCGATCTGGTAGTCTGCCGAACTCCATTGATTTGACACGTATGTGGCATAGCCGAAGTAGGCCAGCACAGCGAGGATGAGAGCCGCCATGGTTCCAAATACGTATTTCATCATTTTCCTGACGCTTGTTCAATAGCTGTATCGGGGTGGCGCTTGTTGGGCTAAATACCATGATATACTTAATTTGACAATCTCAGGGGCTTTTTTCGACATTGCTGATCCTCACCAAACCGCGATCGCAATGCGCAATATCAGTCTTCTCCTTTCAGTCCTCATTTTATTCCTGTCAATACCGTTTCAGGCAGCAGGACAATCGGGCTCTTTTGGCAACTCCGTCGTCCTGGACGGCGATGAGATGATCATTGGCGAACCCAACACCACCTTCCGCGAAGGGTCGGTTTATGTCTATCACCGCATGGATGGACAGTGGACACTTGCAGAGCGTTTGGTGGCCCCCGATGCCGAACGCGCAGACGGGTTCGGAAGCGTTCTGGCTAAAACTGGAAATACGCTTTTCATTGGTCAGCGAAATGGCCCATTGCACATGTACGAAAAAGGCGATGACGGGTGGAGTCCAGCCGGTACACTTACCGGAAACGGTACGTCGGGAGTCGACCCAGGATGTAGTTCATACGGCTACTGTGGTACCGATTTCGCCATCACTCTTGCGGCCGAAGGGAATTGGCTGCTCGTAGGCTCACCAGGCGCCCTGCCTTCGAGACAGCGTAGAAATCAGGAAGCAGCTCCCAGGCCTGCGGGCGCAGTGTATGCCTATCACAGGGGAGACGATGGTCGATGGACAGAGCGAGCGGTTATCCAGTCATCTGAGGGAAGTGAAGGAGATCGGTTCGGCGCGACAATACATTTCGAAAATGGCAGCGCTCTCATCGGATCTCCGCTGTGGAATGATGATGCTGCCGGGCTCGAAGGAGTCGGCCGGGTAACCCGGTTTGTGCTCCATGGTGACGAGTGGTCAGAAAGGGAATCTCTGGCATTCTTCTCTGAATCGACCGCAAATTTTGGCAGCTCGATCGCAGTAAATGGAAATACCGCCCTCATCGGTGCTCCAGGTTCGAATAACAGTGAGGGTGCCGTCTTCTCGTATCAATTGAGTGATGGGTCTCACGGATGGACACCAATGACCGTCACGAGACTTGGCGAAGGAGAAAGTGGTGACAGATTCGGAAGTGGCATCGCGTTTTCGGGAGATGACGTGTGGGTAGGTTCGCCTACGTTGCGGGAAAACCTGACGGGCTCGACCTGGGTGTACGAAGCAGGCGAAAACGGTGCATTGAATAGTGCTCCAAAGAGACTTCAACTTGAAAACACGGTCGAACGTGACGCTTTCGGACAGCATATTCTGTCCAGCGGAAGTCAGGTTGCTGTCATCGCTCCCGGAATGCATCACCAGTCAGGAGCAGTATTCGTCTACTCTGGTGCAGATTCTGACGCAGAAATGCTGGTGGGTCCGCCCGATGCACTCGGTGCCATCCTGGGTGAAAAAAAGGAATGCGTAGATGGAAAAATCGGCCCATTCGATTGTGACGAAGTCGAACTGCTATCCTTCATTCCAACCTCCATTCTACGTGCCCCCGAAAATGCCCGTGGAGTCAGAACAAACGACAATTGGGGATGGACGGACCCTGAAACCAAACAAGAATATGCGCTTGTCGGTCGCAACGACGGTACGTCATTCATCGACATCACAGATCCCTCGAACCCCATCCTCGTCGGCGATCTCCCCAAACCGTGGGGTACGCCTCCGTCACAGCTCTGGCGCGACATCAAGACCTATAAGGACCACGCATTCATTGTAGCTGACGGCGCTGGTGATCATGGAATGCAGGTTTTCGACCTGACTCGACTCCGGGACGTCACCGACGCGCCCGAGCTCTTTACACCTGACCTTCATTACACCGAAATAGCCAGTTCACACAACATCATCATCAATGAAGAGACCGGGTTCGCCTACACGGTCGATGGGCCCACGTGCGGAGGTGGCCTCTATATGATGGACATTGAAGAGCCGCTGAATCCGGTATTTGTGGGATGCTCGAAAGGCGGAGACCGCGGTACTCATGATTCACAATGTGTGACGTATGAAGGTCCGGATACACGCTACAGCGGCCATGAATTGTGCCTCAACTCGAACGGAGCATATTTCGAAATCGTCGATGTAACGGAAAAAGAAACTCCGCGCGTGCTGTCAACAGCATCGTCACCGAATGCGGCATACATCCACCAGGGTTGGTTGACAGATGATCACAAATACTTTTATCAGGATGACGAATCAGACGTGATCCGCGGGAATGTTGAACTGACCCGTACGTTGGTCTGGGATCTTTCTGATCTGGAAGACCCGGTGCTGATCAACGAGTTCATGGGCTCAATGCCTGCCAGTGCGCATAACCTGTACCTGAAAGATGGCTTTGCCTACCAGGCCAATTATCGCTACGGTCTGCACGTCTTGGATATCGCCGACCCGGAGAATCCTGTTGAAGCAGGATATTTCGATACCTCACCCTATCAGGACGGTCCTGGTTTCAGTGGAGCCTGGAGCACGTATCCTTTCTACGAAAGCGGCACTGTTCTGGTCACCAGCCTTCAGGAAGGGCTGTTCGTTCTGAGAAAGCGAAAAGAAGCATTCTAGTCCAATTCTGAAAATCGCAACCACGCCCTCGAGCGATGATTAAAAGCTATCTCAAAGTCGCAGCAAGGACGATCAGGAAGCAAAAAGTGTTTGCCTCCATCAACATCGTGGGGCTGGCAGTGGCTCTGGCGTGCAGTCTGCTTATTCTCTTTCACGTGAAGGACGAATTGAATTACGAGCGGAGCTTTCCCAAAGCGGATCAAATTCACAGGGTTACTTCCTACACCAAATACGGTGATTCCTTCATCCATTGGGCTCTCGGTTCTGTACCATTGGGGCCGCTGATGGCTGCAGAGGTGCCAGAAATCGAGAATGTTGCTCGCTTCCGGCGCATCCATTCCACTGTTCTCAGTCACACGCCAGACCGCGGCGACGTGAAACGATTCAGAGAGACGGGTGGTTTTTACGCAGATGCTTCAGCTATCGAGATGTTCGATCTCAATTTCACCGATGGAGATCGAGAGACTGCCCTCAATGGGGTGGACAGGATCATCATCACCGAGAGTACCGCCGAGCGATACTTTGGGCAGGACAACCCGATCGGGAGGACCCTCCTGTCCGACGCTGAAGGCCGACTCTACCAGGTAACCGGAGTGATAGAAGACCTGCCGCAGAGTACCCATCTGCAGTACGACTTCTTGATATCCATGGATACTTGGTTCGAAGTCAGAGATGAGCGAAGTCTGAACAGCCGTACCTGGAAGGCCCTTTTTACCTATGTAATCCTCGATGATCAGCATGATAGGGGCGACGTAGAGTCAAAAATAGCGGACTTCCAGAAGTTGTCGTTCCATCGTGACAATCCGGATCGTGTGGAGTCGTTTTTCCTGCAACCTATCACCGACATCCACCTTCACTCCAAACTTTCTGAAGAACTGGCGCCCAACAGCGACATTCTCTATGTGTACATCTTCGCCGTGTCCGGGCTCCTGTTGTTGCTCATTGCCATAGTCAACTTTGTCAACCTCACAGCGGCCCAGACCCTTCGCCGTATGCAGGAAGTCGGGGTTCGGAAAGCCATCGGTGCACACCGCCGGCAATTGGTCTACCAGTTCCTGGGTGAGTCTTTCCTTCAGGTGCTTCTTGCATCGGGGCTCGGTTTCTTCCTGTTCAGTTTGGCCCTTCCGTTCTACAATTCGTTGTCGGGAAAGCAGTTCAGCTTTCTGGAATTGCTCTCACTGGAAAACATGTTGTTGGTAATTGCCATAGTGTTGGCTACCGGCATCATCGCGGGGTTGTATCCGGCGTTTTTCGTTTCTCGTTTCGGTCCTATGGAAGCACTGAAGGGACAAATGACTCCGGGTACTTCGTCGAGCGTCTTTCGGAAAAGCCTCGTGGTGTTTCAATTCGCCATCTCCGTGTTTTTGATAACGAGCACCATCACCATCTATAAACAGCTGGTATTCCTTCACGAAAAGGATCTCGGTTTCGACCAGGAGCAATTAATCGCTGTCAATGTGTATGGTGACGACATTATCGGCAATGTTGACGCGCTGAAAGGAGAATTATTGAGTCATGCGGCAATTACCCATGTCACGCTGGCTACTGATGTGCCTGGAGAATCGATAAGCCTTGACCGATTTCGACCACACAGTATTCCCGCGGATGCTCCTCTTCCGCTCCTGGCTATGTTCTGGGTGTCCGAAGATTTTCTTGAAACGATGGATATCGAATTGGTTGAGGGGCGGTCCTTCAGAAAAGAGACGAGCGACGAAGAGCAGTTCATGATCAGTGAGACGGCCGTTGAGATCCTTGGGGTAGTCGACCCGATCGGGCAAAAGGCCAGCGGCTATTCTCCAGAAGGGGAGATTGTGGGTGTGTTCAAGGACTTTCATTTTGCCTCCCTTCGCGACACGATAGAACCCCTCGTTCTCATTTATAAACCCGATCCGACACCATTCATGTTCGTGAGAACAGAAGGGGCTAACACGGCCGATGTACTTGCTTTCATGCAGACCCGGTTTCAGGACCTTTCTCCCGGCTATGTTTTCGATTATGAGTTTTTGGATGACAAGCTGAACCACCTCTATGTGGCGGAAGATCGATTGGAACAGATTTTCAGATTCTTTTCCGGGATCGCCCTCCTGATTGCTTGTCTGGGGCTATTTGGCCTGTCAGTTTTTGCAGCGGAGCTCAGAAGAAAGGAGATTGGAGTGAGGAAAGTGATGGGTGCTACCGTATGGGGAATCAGTGGGCTGCTCTCAAAGGGATTTTTACTGCTGGTAGGCCTGGCGATCGTGCTGGCGCTGCCGTTGGCCTACTTTTCTCTTCAAGCGTGGTTAGAGGGCTTTGCGTTTCGCCTGGAAATGGAGATGTCGACATTTGTGATATCTGCAATGGCTTCGATCATCATTTCCTTGCTTACGATCAGCTATCAGTCCATCAAGGCGGCACGCGCCAACCCGATCGACAGCCTCCGATATGAATAGCCAGTCGAAGAGTGATCGCGTATTAGCAGAAGAACACCCAACTTCCAGGAGAGGTAAATCATGAGTTTCTGTGCCGTTTGTGGAAGAGATCACGAACCGGGGCCGTGCCCGATACCGTCGGTCACAAATGATGACCCCGAATACGAGGTCAAACAATACAGACGACTGGGCTGGGGTGGCGCGACTACCGGAATTCTGATCCTGGTTTTGAGTCAGCTGCTGGATTTCTTCAGTTATGTATTTCTTACCGTCGGGCTATTAGTTCTTCTGGCAGGTGCAGGCTGTTTCTATTTGGCCCAAAAAAGCGAAGCTGAATAGGTTATCGAATCCGTGATCACGGATCGCGTGTGAGGAAGAACAGAGACGAATCAGGTTTCGGAGTAAACGTTTTGGTACTCGGCATTGTCTGAGAAGTGTTCACCACAACATTTGCCGGCCCAGTACCATGATTCGAAATTACCTAACGACCGCATTCAGGAATATTCTGCGGCATAAAGGCTATTCGGCCATCAACATCTTCGGATTGGCAGCGGGATTGGCCTGTTCCTTTTTCATTGTTATCTGGATGCAGGATGAAATAAGTGTTGATCGATTTCATGAAGATGGTGACCGCACATTCGCGGTCATGCGTCATTCCACATTTGGCGGCAATAAGGGAACGACCAGATCAATGCCGAAGCCCCTTGCTGCGGCGCTTGTCGACAACTATCCAGAGGTCACAGAAACCATTCTCGTCAGTTGGGGCATGGATCTGCTTCTGGCTCTGGACGGAGAGTCGTTCAGATCGACAGCGCGCTACGCAGGCCCCGATTTTTTTAACGTGTTTACTTTTCCACTGATTATCGGAGATGCTGAAAAAGCTCTGCAAAGCCCGGAATCGGTAGTAATTTCCTCATCAACGGCCGAGATGTATTTCGGCTCTGACTGGCAGAAGCGTGATGACGTACTAGGAACGATTTTAAAGCTGGAAAACAGACTTGACGTGACGTTAACGGGGGTTTTTGAGGATGTGCCCTCCAATTCAACGCTCCAATTTGACTTCGTCGTCCCCATCGAAGAATACATTCGCCGTAACGATTGGGTTGAAGCATGGGACAATAACGGATTGCGCATGTTTGCACGACTGGCAGAAGGAACGAGTGTGGAAGCCGTAAATGCCAAGATCATAGGTCTGATTAACGAAAACGTCGATGCCTACGAATCTGAACTGTTCCTGTATCCAGTTGAAGATCTGTATCTACGGTCTACATTTGAGAACGGAGTATTGGTAGGTGGCCGTATTGAATACATCAGAATTTTCGGAATGGTGGGCCTTCTTATCATCCTCATCGCCAGTATCAATTTCATGAATCTGGCCACCGCACGGAGTGCACAAAGAGCCCGCGAAATCGGAGTCAGGAAGTCGGTGGGAGCCACGAGATCCCTGTTGGCCAGACAGTTTCTTGGAGAATCTGTTTTCAAGGCCAGTCTGGCGTTCATTTTTGCCATTTTGCTGATCGTCCTTCTGATGCCTTCCTTCAATACGATCACCCAGAAATCGATTGCGATCTCGTCCCTCGGGGCCGTCGTGTGGCTGCAATTCGCCGGTATAGCACTTCTGACTGGGATACTGGCAGGATCATATCCGGCACTTTACCTGTCATCATTCAGTGTGAGTGGTGTGTTCAGAAGCAATGCAGGACCGTCAGGACGAGGTGCTGGTTTACGAAAAGGGCTCGTCGTTCTTCAGTTCGTGATGTCCATCGTTCTCATCGTCGGTACATTTACAGTCTACAGGCAACTTGACTTCATTCGGTCCAAAGACCTTGGAGTCGATCGCGAAAACGTGGTCATGCTAGGCTTAGAGGGAGGAATAAGGGATCAATACGACACATTCAAGCAGGAAATGCTTCAGATCCCAGGCATCGTACAGGTTACACGGGCCAGTAATAATCCGTTGTCCATAGGTAACGACACCATGGGTGTTGACTGGGAGGGTAAAGATCCGGACAACAATCAGTTGTTCTGGAACAGCGCCATTGGATACGATTTCGTCGAAGCGATGGGAATCACAATGGACGCCGGACGGCACTTCTCGAGAGACTTTGGAACCGATTCATCCAATTACGTGGTAAACTGGAAGGCTGCCGAAGCCATGGGAATGGATGATCCTGTCGGACAACACATTTCCTTCTGGGACCGCGAAGGAACCATTGTCGGCGTGATGGATGACTTCCACATGCGGTCGATGTACCGCCCAATCACTCCTGTCATTTTTCGTCTCCGACCGGAAGACACCAGTATGTTGTTTGTGCGAGTAGCTGGGGACCAGATCGCGGAAGCACTGGCATCGTTTGAACAAGTGTACAAGGAATTCAATCCCGAGTACCCCTTCGAATACGAGTTTATGGATTCTGAATTTGAATCCACGTATCGAAGCGAGGTGGTCATGGGGACACTGGCGAACGTCTTTGCTTTTGTCGCCATTCTCATCGCCTGCCTGGGATTGTTTGGACTGGCCTCGTTTACGGCTGAACAAAGGACACGGGAAATAGGAATCCGAAAGGTTCTTGGTGCGTCGGTACCGAGCGTTGTGATGCTCTTATCTCGCGAATTCATTCTTCTCGTAGGAGGAGCGTTCATTGTGGCTGCGCCTTTCGCCTATATCATAATGAACAAGTGGCTTGATGAGTTTGCATTCCATACGGAGTTAGGAATAGGCATACTGGCTGCAGCTGGAATATCCGCGATTTTGATTGCCTGGCTGACGGTGGGTTATCAGGCGGTGGTATCGGCTGTGGCAGCGCCAGTGGATTCGCTTCGTTCGGATTGATCGGCCGCCTCAAATCTGAATTCCTTCATGACCAGGGTCGCTTGGGCTGGCATATGTTGCTACATTAGCTCCGTACCTCGGGACACCTATGCTGAAAAGGCCGTGTCCTGAACCTGGCCCAACACAGCAAGACTCCAATTCTGGAATTGATGCCTGAAAAGACTCCACTTCAATCCGGGTCCATCTTCAAATGGATCGTGATGATTCTGTTTGTGAGTGGATGTTCCTCGAGCGCTCTCGTGGTTTCGTTTCCTCCCTATATCGCCCCGGCAACTCCGGACAGCATGCTGGTAGTCGGATATTATCCAACATGGGCGGCCGAGGACAATGAAGGGTATCAAGTTCAGGATATACCGGCGCATCTACTGACTCACGTAAATTTGGCGTTTGCAGATGTTGATTCGACGGACGGTACCGTCAAGGTTGGCTTTCCAGATCTCGACCTCCCCAAACGCGGACGGCGTAGTCGCACAGGTAATTTCGAAATTCTGAAACGTCTTCGAGAGCATAACCCCCATCTCAAGGCTCTCATCAGTGTGGGTGGATGGACCTGGTCGGCCCATTTCAGCGAAGCAGCTCGGACAGCGGATTCGAGAAAACGATTTGCCGAATCTGCAGCCGCCTTTGTCGTAGAGCATGGTTTTGACGGCGTCGACATCGACTGGGAATATCCCGCGAGTGACGGCCTGCAGCCGGGTTATGCGCGTGACACACGCAATTTCACCCTGTTTCTCAAAGCGCTGCGCGAGGAGCTCGACAGAGTCGGGCAAGAGAATGAGACGCACTACCTCCTTACGATCGCGGCTCCGGCTTCTGTTGAGATGGCGCGTCGCATGGAGCTGGATCAGATCCATCTCTACCTCGACTGGATAAATGTGATGACCTACGATTTTGCCGGTTCCTGGAGCGAGCAGACCAACTTCAATGCTCCTCTTTTCTCGACCACGTCGGAACCGCAGCCTGCAGATTCATCGCTGAAACAAGCGAACGTTCACGATGCAATGCAGACCTATCTCGATGGTGGAATTCCTCCGGGGAAATTGGTCGTCGGCGTTCCGTTCTTCGGTAAGTCATGGAAAGGAGTCGCTGACGAAAATGATGGTCTATACCAGGAAAACGAGGGATTGGCACGCATGAGTACGACCTGGCACCAGGTATCAACCAAATACAAGGAAATGGAGCATTTTTGGCACGATGAGGCGCAGGTGCCTTGGCTCTTTGATCGCGAAAATGGCGTCATGATCACTTACGAAAATCCTCGCTCGGTTGAACTCAAAGGGGAATACATTGCGACGAAAGGATTTGCCGGGGCCATGTTCTGGGAATTGACCGGCGATACGTTCAGAAATGAGCTGTTGAGTGCCCTTCTGAGGGGAATGTCGGGCAACTAAGTCGCTGTGTTCACACTTCAAGATGCTTGGCAGGTGTAACCTTTGTGTCCTGAGTGCCGTGTAGATGGAAACGCGCCACACGGAAGAAATCGGCGCAGGTAGACGCATCCATACATACCCGCTTCTCGCCATGAATAGGCGAAAGCGAGGCACTGCACGTACCGAAAAGCTACCCTGCCTCATGTTCAAAAACTATCTGAAGGCCTCTCTGAGGTCTATAGTCAACCGCAAAGGATTTTCCTTTATCAATATCGGCGGCCTCGCGATGGGAATCGCATGCTTTATTCTGATAGGATTGTATGTCAGAGAAGAATTGAGCTATGACCGGCATCACGAAAATGCCGATCAGATTCACCGTCTTGGAGTGCACCTTTTTCTTGACGGAACGGAGTCCAATTTTGCCACTGTAGCCGCACCGCTTGCTCAGGGGTTGGTAGATAATTATTCAGAAGTGACAGCAGCCACGAGGCTTAGCCGGGGTGGATTCCCCGTCCTCAGATATGAGGACAAGGCATTCAGCGAAGAGCGCATGTACTGGGCTGATTCCAATGTGTTTTCAGTTTTTACCCTTCCGCTCGTTCAGGGTGACGTGTCAACGGCGCTGACTCAGCCCAACTCAATCGTATTTACCGAGTCGATGGCCAGGAAATATTTTGGCTCCATCGATGCTGTCGGGAAAGTGGTTCAGATGGACGGAAGAGCGGATTACACCGTGACTGCAGTAGTCGAAGACATGCCGGAAGCATCTCACTTCCATGCCGACTTTTTCGCGTCCATGGTCACGAGAGAAAATAGTCGAAACACGTCCTGGGCCACCCAGAACAACTTCAATACGTATTTCCTTCTGAACCCATCCGTGAGCGCAGAGGAGTTTGCCGCAAAACTGCCGGCCCTTGTAGACGCACATGTGTGGCCAGAGGCAGCCGCGCTATTTAATGTGTCTGTAGAGCAGGTAAAGGCCAGCGGAACCGAATTCGATTACCTGGTAACCCCGCTGACGGATATTCACCTTCAGTCTCAACTCAGAGCGGAGTTTGAAACGAACGGCAATATCATCTACATCTGGCTCTTTGCCGGAATCGGTCTTGCCATATTGCTGATCGCGTGCATCAACTACATAAATCTTTCGACTGCGATATCTGCCAGGAAAGCCAAAGAGGTAGGCATCCGGAAAGCTGTGGGCTCATCTCGAAATCAGCTTGTTACTCAATTCCTTTCCGACAGCGTTGTTATGAGCGTGATCGCCGTAAGTATTGCAATGCTGCTGGTTGAGGTATTCCTTCCTGCGCTTAACACGTTTACAGGCAAGAATCTTCAATTGTCGCCACTTTCAGATCCTCTGATTTTGCCAGCTGGTTTTGCCCTGGCGATATTGATAGGACTCGTGGCGGGCTCATACCCAGCCTTCTTTCTGTCTTCCTTTAATCCTGCAAAAGTATTGAAGGGAAGCGGGACGAAAGGAGGATCCAAGTCGTTGTTGCGCAATGGGCTGATCGTATTCCAGTATTCGGTGTCTGCCGTATTGGTACTGGCCTCACTCGTCGTTTATGGTCAGCTGGAGTTCATCCAGAATACCAATCTGGGCTTCTCGGGTGAGCAGGTGATTGTCGTTGAA
>Ga0209992_10001306_pt1 | contig 26932 bp, 39 predicted proteins | sample 2SBtaG_2_FD_182564 | JGI IMG/M metagenome (GOLD analysis project Ga0209992, IMG submission 182564) | Deep subsurface microbial communities from Kolumbo volcano to uncover new lineages of life (NeLLi) - 2SBTROV12_ACTIVE470 metaG (SPAdes)... | ecosystem: Environmental > Aquatic > Marine >... | reverse complement strand
CTTGGTGGTGAAGTTGAACAACTTAGAGGAATCACTGAAAACGTAATTGTTGGAAGTAACATTCCAATTGGAAGTGGTACAGTTGATCTTTACATGCAAGTCTCCAAAAAGAGTGGATCTGCAAAATAGATTTATAGCTAAAAATCAGTTTTTTCTTCGTGTTTAAGGCAAATTTACAAATTCAAGATAAAGTAAATGAGATTCTAAAGGACTCTGATACAAAAGAATGGGTTGAAACTATTGGCTCTGAGAGTGCTAGGACAAACTACCCCAAACATCTCGCAGAGTATCTATTGTACAGAAAAGTTACCATCAAAACATTGGTACAAAATTTCAAGGAAGATGAGAACAAAGAAATCAAAAATTTACAAGCGTTTGCAAACCATATGCTAAAAAAATTAGCACCTGGAACTGTTGCAAATTATATTGCTGTGGTAAAAAATAGGATGCAGTACGACGGAGTACCATTTACAAGAAACGTAAAAATCCAAAACAGAACTTCACATCCTACTGTAGAAAATGAGGTTGTACCAACAAAGGATCAGATTATAGCATTCCTACGAAATGCAAAACCTGCAACACAGGTAATCATATCACTAATTTCATTTCTAGGATTCAGATTCAAAGTAATTGCAGATATCAGAGTAAAAGATTTTCCTGAAATGAGAATTAGCGACGGAAAAATAATTTTTGAGAAAATTCCAACCAGAGTAAAAGTTAGAAAAGAACTCAGCAAGAATGGAAAAGAGTATCAAACATTTCTCATTGAAACAGGATGTATGATAATTAAAAATTCACTAGAAATCAGAATGAAGAAAGGTGAGCAACTCGACTCTGATAGTTTACTAGTTCCAACTGAATGCAAAAACACAACTGTAAGACAAAGAGCAAAAGCAGTTGCAAGAAGACTGACTACTGTGTTTGCTAAGGTACAGTACGAATCTCGTCCATACTCTTTGAAAAACTTTTTTGCAACTGCATTGATGAACTCCGGTCTGGAGCAGAACTGGCAGACGTTCTTCATGGGTCACACCGGTCCTGTCCAAAACACATACAGTGTGCAACGTCAACAACCTGCAGAACAGATTGAAAAGATGAGGAAAATATTTAAGGAAAAAATTGAACCGCATTTGGTTCCTCAGGAGAGTAACGTTGATGCGTCTGTGAGAAAAGAGTTCAAGAAATTTGCAAAAGCCATGGGAGTTGAAGTATCTAATAATGCAAATTCTGATGAAACTATGGAAGAGGTTGCTCTTTTGTACAAATCTGCCCTAGATGATATTTCTAAGCGTAAAAATCAGCCTAAAATCACGCAGAAAAGAATCACTGAGGCAGAACTTGATTCTCATCTAAATGATGGTTGGGAATTACACTCAACTTTACCCAGTGGTGATCTTGTAGTGAAATTGAATAAACAATAGATTGGCATCCTCCTAAATTTTTTTAATGATGTCATTGATCTGTTCAATTTCTTGGTAAAGATTATCTTGAATCATTCCCAAATATTTGGATAACATTTTATTAAAAACTCCATTTGAACGAATCAAATTAAGTATAATATTATTTGCAGAATTTTTGCTTGTTTTTATTTCACATGTTTTATCATTGATACCTTTTAACAATTCGTAAAATAATGCAAAAATTATCAACTGTCTAGTTACTATGTTGGGTCTGAGTGATTCAGAATATTTGTCATTTCTTTTTTTCTTTGATAAAATTACTTTTTCTGTAATTGAATGATATGGATCTTGTTGACTGATTTTTATTTTGATTTCATGAATTTGTATGGACGTACTTGTTTCTAACATTGATTTTGGAATGCCTTTAATATTTTTGAAATCTTTTTTTTGATATGTATCAATTTTGATTGTAAAATTTTTGCATATTAAATATAATATGTTTGACATTTGTTCTTCTGAAAAAATTTTTTTCAAAGATTCAAATTCATTTGAAAATGCAGGTAAAAGTTGTTTCACATTAGTAAATGAATTTCCTTTTTTTAGTATAGAGCCTAATCTAAATAATTCTATAAATCCATAAACTGCTATTTGATATCTTGGAATTGGTTTTCCGTTTTTAGAATATCTTTCATGTTTTAATTCTCTAACAAAATTTTTTTCTTTGAGAAATTCTAAACGATGTATGACTGATGTATGTGGTATGACTTCTTCAAAAACTAATTCTTCCTCGATACCTGAGTAATCTGATACTTTTTTCTTTGGCTTTTCAAAATCTTTTCTTTCAAAAATTACGCCTTTTGATAATTTATCTAAAATTATGTAATACTCTATTTCTTTTCCTTTCCAGGCATGCTTTTTTTTCAAGTTATACTAATAATGAGTTATAACTTATGACTTTAAATGTTGTTAATATTGGTAATATTATGAAACGAATTATTGGTATATCCATTTCAGAAGAATTACTCCAATCTATTGATGTGGAACGAGGTGATGTGGCTCGTTCAAAATTCCTATGTAAAATTATGGTAAATGCCTTGGAGAACAAAAAATGAATGTTTTTGAAATAGTAGATAAAATTAACGAGTTGTATCCCCTACTCAAGAAAACCTATTCTTTGACTGATGTTGCAGCTAAAATCAACTCAATTTTGATTTATGGTGATAACGTCCCTCATAATCTTTTGAGTATAGCATGGAATCAATTTGCAAAACAACGAGGAATCAGAAATGAATAATGATAAACTAGATGTTGCTGTTGCTGTTGCATCAAATAATAATCCGGTAACTGAATTACGTACTTACAAAACAATTCCACTCTCATTTAATAGAGAATTTTTTGAGATACTCAAAATCAAGTATAGTAATAATGAAGACTCCATTAACAAAAATGAGGAACAGGATTTTGATAGAATTTTATTTCTGGGCTTATTAGTTTGGAAAAAAGATGAAATAGGATATGAAATAATTCATGTAGGAAAACCTGCTGGCAAACGAGTATTAAGAAAACTTAGAATGATTGCTACTGAATTATTAAATATACACACATATCCAAAAATCAATGCAGATGCAATTTCTGTTATACTAAACAAAGCATTAGGAATAGTGGACAAGAGAACCATGAAAGATTACAGAAAAACATTACTTTACTATTGTAATGTTTCAGAAGAATTGATAGATAAATGTCGTGACTCTCGTTTAGGGGAACTTGATGTTTCAGGATTTGTTAGGCGAATCCCCGCTCTTACATAAGGAACACACATCAATGATTACAACAGCAACAACAACATCAAACGTATTGATTGTACTAAATATGCCACAATTAGGCACAAAAACTGTCAAACTACGAGGTGAAATGACAGATGTATGATAAACAATTACTGTTTAATCTTGTTACTGACTGTGAAACATTCCGTCTTAGTGAAAAAGAATCAAAGGAATATGTCAAAACTAAGACAAATGGAAAATGTGAAATTTCAAGTAGGCATTACTATAGAATTAAAAAACGTATTAGATCAGATCCTGAAACTCAGAGTTGGATGAACTATCAGGCAAGGATTGGTTTTGTAATCGAACATAAAAAAAGAATTAACGAGATGGAAATAGTTCAAAAAGAACTAATGAAATTGCTTTTGAGTGAGACGATAAAAGACGAGAACAAACAGAATAAAGAATTGATTTTAAAAATTTCATCGCAAATTGAATCTGCAAACAAAAGACTATCTGAGTTGAATCTTGGAAGTCCTGTGATTGCTGAAATCAAAAACCAGGTAAAGGAGAAAGAAAATGCTAAAGGAATACCAGAGGGCACAGAGGACAATATTAGAGGAGCAGATCAGAACAGAGTCTTCTGAGGTACTAAAAGTCCTCAAAGGTAAACCGTTTTGGGTGTGGAATCCGATTGACCATGAAAAACAGTATGATGAAACTCATGGAAATTGTTGTTTTTGGCATATTGTAGGACTACCAGAAAAAGAGCACTTGGTAGGAAAATCGCCTGACGGACACGAGATAGTTGAGATACGAAAACACCCTCTCTATGATTATGAACAAGAGGCATATTTTGAGTTGTTCAAACATCGATACATCAGAATTAAAAAAGCAGCAGGGATGGGAATGACTACTTTCTTTCTGGGATTGATTGCATGGTTATGTGTGAAAGATGATTCCTATAATGGAGAGCAGATAGTAATTGTCACTGGTCCAAGAATTGATTTGGCAGTAGAAGAGGTAGAGCGTCTTCAAAATTTATTTTCAAATACTGATTACATGCCTCGAAAAACAGGAGCAAAAATTTGGATAAATGACTGCAAGATAGAGGCATATCCTTCACACACATTCAATTCTGCAAGAGGATTGGATAGATGTAGATTCTTTCTGGTTGATGAGGCAGATTTTTTTCCGAAAGGACAACAAGAGACAGTTAGAACAGTGGTGGAGCGATATGAAGCAAAGAGTCATCCATTTATTGTTTTTAATTCAACTACATATCTTCCAGGTGGGTTATACGAGCAAATGGATGAGGAAAAAAACCCACGATTCAAAACATTAGAAATGTTTTATGAAAAAGGATTAGGGAAAATCTATACTGATTATGAAATAGAGCAGGCAAAGAAGATGTCTAGTTTTGAAATGGAATACAATGGCCAATATGGATTGGGTATTGGCAACATATTTCCAAATCAACTTTTAGAGCAATGCAAAACTGAATATGATTTATCATTAAAAGAAGGAGAAACAATACTTGCAGTAGATCCTGCGTTTGGTAGTTCCAAATTTGCAATAGTTGGTGCTGAAAAATTAGATAATATTGTATTTATCAAAGATGCCCTTCAATTCGATAGGCCATCACCTAGTGCAATGTTAGATTTATTGAAGATAAAATCCAATGACTATTCAAAAATAATTATTGACGCTGCACATCCAGGATTAGTTACAGACTTGGAAGATGTAGGCATTAATGTACAATCAGTCTCATTTAACAAGGAATTATCTGAAATGACTGTTAATGCTTCTCAGTCAGTTAAAGAAAGAACTGTAAAAATTCATCCAGTATTTTCAGATTTGATTAATCAGTTAAAGGCTGTAGAGTTTAACGAAAGGGGCCATCCAAATAAAAAGAAACTTTCTTTTGATCTTGGAGATGCATTCATGATGGCATTACATCATTTTAAAACATCTGAGTGGTATTGGATAAGTGGATAAAACAAAAAATATGTTATTGATCTTTATCCTCAGAAGAAAGACTTTTGTCAACTTCTAAAATTAATCTGATTGACTCTCTTACTCTTGATGTGTACCCATAAGCCTCATGGAATTTTTTGTTGACAGTATTTTGAATGGCAAGAGACAAATCATTATTTGCTTTTACTAAATACTGTAATGCTTCAAAATGCCTATCTGAAAATTCTTCCATGACTGTATTTTACTGATATACTATATCAAATATCTTATCAGTAAAGTTTGATTTTTATCAAAAGAGAATTTTATGAAATAACAATGAAACATTATTCCATGTATAGTGTTACCATAAGAATTTAGTATGCTGAGATTCTATTGATTAGTAATTCATGTCGATCTTTGAAAAAGAAAAAGAACTCATCTGTTCTATTTTAGATTCAAATGATTATAGTATAAGAGATGGCAAAATGCCTGGTGATGATTTCAGATTTTTCCTAATACCTCCAAAGTTTGAAGTTGAAAGTGAAGAAATATTCAAACTAAAGGGAAATGATATTGTTCATTGTGCAGCAATTCTTTTTCTAGGGGGAGAAATGAGAGATGTTTTTTACAAACAAAATAAATCTGAGCAAGAAAAATTTCTTAATTTATTGAGAAAACAAGAAGGGGTAGAAAAACTAGATTTCTTTGAAATAGATAATGATGGACAAGATCTAAAAATTGCACTAAGAGCAGAATTTCCTCTTGGAAAACTTTCAGAAGATGTTTTTGGAGATGCAATGGATAGACTAAACATTGCAGGTGGATCCATCGAAGATACGATCAATGAGTATTTTGGAAAACTCTTAGGATATTAGAAAAATAATTTCATTTTCTTGGTATACTTGGTATACTTGGCGCTGATTAAATTTCAAAGTAAAATTGTATTTGTGTGGCACTTGAAACTCCAGTAACCTCAAAAATGTTACAAGATGCATTTGAATTTGGAACAAAATACTTTCAGAATCCCGATAAAGTAACTCGTGGTAGAACCTCTAGCCAGAGTCGCGGTCTTGGAGCAATTATTGATGCAAACATTGTTGGAAAAGTAATTGAACTTGGTGTTAATGAAATTTTAAAGCAACATGATGGTTCAAAAAAATTTTTCTCAGATATGGAAATAGATAGTGTATTTGATTTTGGACAACCTGATATTATTGAAATTGAAGAAAATGGAACAAAGAGAACTCCAAAATGTTTTGTAGAAATTAAAAATAGTCCAAAAAACTTTGAGTGGATAGGTCTTTACACCACTCAATTTGATGATATGAAAAAATATGTTAGTGATGACGCAGAAAATATTTACATAATTTATGCATCACTTGTTAACAATTCCCAAACTGTGACAGATAATGTTGACACTTTAAAAGAAAATGAAAGAAAAAATGATCTTTTAGGGACTTTCTTAAAATCAAAGCAATCTCTTGGAAATTTATTTGATTTTTTCTCAGATGCATCTAATTTTTCAGTAAGTATTGATTATGTAATCACAGGTAAAGAACTAGTTGAAAAAGGTGAAGTTTTCCCATCCGGCGAACCTTGGGTATCTCCTGAAATTTTTCAGAGTGGTGGAAAACCATATGATGCTAAAGGTAATGTAAAGAAAAACTTTAAACTTTTGGATTTAGAAATGAGGAATAATTCATGTATTCTTCCTACAGAAAAAGTTAACAACTCTGCTCAGTTTCCACGGCAATTTGGTATTTTGAATTGTAGTGGCGACTTTCAAATTTATGAAGAAACAAAGTTTAGTAGAAGAAACATAGAAGGTGTTAAAACAAAGGTAGAGTTGAAAACTCTTTTCATAGATTGTAAATCTGATGTTGTCGTTAAAGGAGATTGGCTTGGTGAGTTTAATTTGCAAGGTGGAGAAATTTATCGCATTAAAATTGATGTAAAAATTCAATCCAAGGACAGAGATGATTTATCGTATCCTAAGAGAAACATAGATGCAATGATTGGGTCTTCTATTACTGATAGGATTCAAGATCTTGCACAAAAAATCTGAGCCTAAGAGTTAATTATATTATCTTGGTATACTTGGTATACTTGGCTTTCTTAATATTCTTATTATTACAAGTCACCATAAATGGGTAAAGCACTAGGCTCTTCAAAGGTAACAGTACGGTTCCAAGTCACCGTTCCAGAAGAGGTAAGGAACAAGATGAAAGTAAAGGCAGGGGACAATCTTGTTTTCATTGAGGATGGAAAGAGAATCTATATCAGCACAGAGTTTTAGATCAACACTACCTCTAATTATGAGGTATGTCGGAACGATGTAAAAGATGAAAGAGAAAAATCATTCTTACAACATTGCAACATTATTTTCTGGAGCAGGTGGGTTGGATTCGGGGTTTACGAAAACTGGACAATTTGAAAATCAAATAGCAAATGATCTACTTCAAGCTCCTGCAGACACTTATTCTAAAAACCATAATGTAAAAATTCAATCTGTTGCAAATTTTAACGAAGAACCAAAACTTCCGTGTTACATTGTAGGTGATGTTACTGATGTCAACTTTGAACCTTTACAGAACATTGATTGTGTTGTTGGAGGACCACCGTGTCAGGACTTTTCTCAAGTACGTGGAAGCAGAGATGAACTTGGAATAACCCAAGTTCGAGGAAATCTATATTCTCACTTTATTCGAGCTCTTACTAGGGCTGCTCCAAAAATATTTGTCTTTGAAAATGTTCCCGGTCTTGTTAGTGCTAATGGTGGACTAGCGTACAAAACAATTACAGAAGATTTTGAGAATCTAAATGAAAAATGGAGTGAAATAAAAAATGAAATTAAAAAAGGACCTGATTCTGCAAAAAATTATTTCCTTGTCTTTAATGGAATTGTAAATTCATCTGATGTTGGAGTTCCACAAAAAAGAAAGAGACTCATTATTGTTGGAGTGCGAAAGGATTTGTTGAACTTGACTGCTGAATATGATTACACAAAAAAAGCAAAGCAAATTCTAAAAGGTGAAAAATCACTTCTCAAGAAATACCCTATAACTGCAATGGAGGCATTTGAGGGTAAAACCGTGCCTGAACTTGCAGAAAAATACACAAAGTTAATGGAGGAATATCGCGGAATTGAAAATGAAGTTGGTACCCCTGAAGCCTTTGCATGGAAATCAAAAACTTGGGATAAATTAACACTTGATGTAGTTGAGGATTATCTAATCTCAAATGATATTCAACCAAAAGATGAAGATGAAATTGAGGTTGCATTTGAGGAACATAAAACAGTGTTGAAAGAATTAGGATATTATGGAAAACCATTGGATGGAATGAAGTTTGATGATGACAGTAATGTAATTCCAAAAGAAAGTGAATCTGTAAAAAATAGAATGGCACACATTCCACCAAACATGAACTATCTTTTTGTTAATGAAACAGAGTGGAAAGTAAAGGGAACAATGAGTAACATTTACCGTCGGTCACATCCACTAAAGCCTGGTTATACTGTAATGGCTTATGGTGGGGGTGGAACATGGAGTTATCACTATGAGAAAGGACGGAGTATGTTGACAAATAGAGAAAGGGCAAGACTGCAAACTTTTCCTGATGATTACATGTTTGAGGGAAACCGCACTCAAGTAAGAACTCAGATTGGTGAGGCCGTTCCAGTTAGACTTGGAACAAAACTTGCAGAAATTACATTATCTGTTTTAGAAAATGTAAAGAACTAGTCAAATGAAACCATATCATGACAAACTATAACACAGGTTCTGATGCAGCAAACACTGCAGTAAGATCATTTTTGACCAAAGTTGGTGAGCATTATCTAGGAAGATCATTTAACACTGCTTCTGGAAAAGGAAAAGCAGATTGGTTACGAATCAAAGATGTTGTTTTTGAAGGAAAATGTGCTTATTGCTATACTAAAGGAGTTGATTTACAGATTGAACATATGGTGATGTTCAATAGAACTGAGTTTGGTCTCCATCATCCTGGAAATACCATACCTATCTGTAAACCGTGCAACAATAGGAAAAAAGATAAGGAAAAAAAATACCTCAACTGGCAAGATCAACTCAAGGAAGTTTGTGCCGAATCAGGCAACGAGTCCAAGTTTGAAGAGAGAAAGAAAAAAATTCTATCACACATAAAAAATGAAAAATACCCTGAATTAACTTCAGAAGAAAGAAACGCAATTAGAGTGGTGTCTGAGAAACTTTATGAAAGTATAAAAAATCAAGTAGAGTTATCCTTAGAACTCTACAAGGATCTAGATTCAGCATTTGTAAAAAAATAGTTTTTTCAAACAAAAGGTTTAAAGCTGATGATCATCGAAATCAGCTATGGCAAAAAAATTTACAATTAATGATGTTGTCTGCGCTGACAGTAAAACTTTATCCAAGTTCATCAAGCCAAACAGTGTTGCATTAACTGTTACATCACCACCTTATGGAAACGCAATTAATTACTCTCAACACGTCAAGAATTTGAAATCAGGAAAAGGCAAAGAATTTCGAGGAAACGTTGGTGGAAGTTTGGATGATTACCTTGATGAGATGGAGGCTATTTTCTCAGAAGTAAAAAAAGTTACAATGCCTGGTGGTTTTTGTTGTATTGTAATTGCAGATGAACTAAATGATGGAGTTCTAATTCCTCATCAGAGCTTACTTGTCTCAAAATTGGTAGACCTTGCTGATGAAGAAGAAGGATGGCATTTACGTGATATGATAATTTGGAACAAGGTTACTGCTGGAAGAAGTGGTGCTGGAAACAGATTTGGACAGTTTGTAAAAATTCCTGTTCCCACTAGATACAGGGCAAACATCATGCACGAATACATTATAATTTTACAAAAAGGCAAAAAGGCAAGATTCCTCTTAAAAGACACAGAACCCAAAGTTCCACTAAATCGTGCAATGAAGAGACAGGTTGCACTATCTGTGTGGGATATTACTCCGGTTCCACCAAACGTCATAAAACATCCTGCAGTTTTTCCTGAACAAATTCCATGGAGATTAATCCAAATGTACACAAAACCTGGAGATGTAATTTTGGATCCAATGTGTGGAAGTGGTCAGACACTCAAAGTCGCAAACAATCTGAAGAGAAAATACATTGGAGTTGATATTAGAACAGCATACGCTACTCTTGCAAAGAAGAGAGTAAAAGACGACTTGATGTTATCTAATTTTATGATTCCATTATACTTTCCAGTCAAATGGGTTCCAACTGTACAGTCTGGAAAAAAAGAAGATGCACACATTGACGTTGAGGATCATATTCCCAGAGGTTACAAAGTCGAGTTTCAAAAAATCTCAAAAGATGCTAAAAATGGAACTGACACAAGACATCTTTATTACAAAAACAAAGCAGGTGACTATCTTTGTTGTATTATTGGTGCTGCACAAGAGCCATACATGATGAAACTTGGAAACCCAAAGAAAAAAAATTCTCCTTTGAGTAAAATTCTCAAAAAACTCCCAGAAACATTTGACTTGATTGACCTAAAAGAAATCTTACCTGATGGAGTTCCTGATGATCCATATTCTTTGGTTTCACTAATTGATGTGTTAGAAAAAGTAAAAAATGTAAAGAGAAAAACTAGATCACTCACAAAAGCAGTATATCAAAAATTAAATTAAAATATTTTCTACATGTAAATTCAACTAACTAATTTTGTAATGACAGTTATACGTGGGGCATGTTTATGATAGGAATTGGTTAACAAGGGCTTTCCAAGTTTTGGTATGTCGCAGGCAGGTGCATATGTGGCAACTTTGAAAAAGTACAACTTGCCTGATTTTATGTTAAAACTTGTTGCCAAAGACTGTAAATCTACATTAAATGAAAGGGGAAGAATTGATGATAAATTACAAAGTATGAATGATACTGCCCTTGAGTTGTTGCATGCTGTTTTTGTTGATTGTGCAGATGACACTTCTGGAAAATATGCACAGTACAGATTTTTTGCATATGTTTCAAGCATGTATCACAAATGCGAGGTTGAAATCAATGACTCAATTCCTGGTGCTTCAGGAAAAAATCACAAGTTTCACGTTGCAATAAAAAATAATGGAATGTACATTGCTGTGGCATTTAACAAGTTCACTGGAAATCCTGTTAACAAAAAAGAACTAGTAAGATTTTATGAAATGGTAGATGATGTTAAAAAAGGAGAACATGGAACAATGTTGATTGATGGAATCTATGGTTCATCTGTAGGATTTAGAAGTGATGGATTGGTAGAGCTTGAAACTCTGAGCAAGTCCAGAAACACTGAACCTGAAAACGTTTTGAATTTTAAAACAGCAAATTTTGAAAATAATATTTACAATGTAATTACAGTACAGAGATAATTAAAAATTAATTTAATTTTTGTAGTGGGGCATGTTTGGATTATACTTTCTAGTGTCTCCTTTAATTTTGTATATTCCTAAACCTATTCTTTCAATTTTTCCTTTGATGTATAATCTTGATAATAGTGATCTTGCATTCCTGTTTACCATACCAAGACTCTTACAAATATCCTCAAGTGACTGTGGTCCTCCATATTCTTCAGTTGATTCTAAGATTTGAAGAACTCTTGAACCTGATCTGCTAGTTGGATATAGAACCATAAATTTTCTTGAAAACTCTCACGGATAATTCTATCTATATTTGCCCAAAACTGATGCTATAGTTGAAATATCAATGTGAATCTATCATTATATGAAGTTAGATAGTGTCAAAATGAATGCAGTCAAACACAAGGGATCCCCATTATTGGTTACAGCAGGACCTGGAAGTGGAAAAACACGACTAGTTACTGAGAGGGTAAAATTTCTCATCAAAGATGGATTAGACGCATCAGAAATTCTTTGTCTGACATTTTCAGAAAAGGCTGCCAGTGAACTCAGAGGTAGACTAGAGGAAGATGATGAGATCAAAGGAAAATATGATATTTCTGAAATGCAAATTAGCACGTACCATGCTTTTTGTAGAAATTTACTTTTGGAGAACACTACTGCAACTGGGCTTGGAATGAAGGGTGGTGTCCTTGACCGTTCTGTATTCTTGGTGTGGGGTGTTCAGAATATAGACTCATTTGGATTTGACAGACACGTTGTAATTGGAAACAATGCATATGATTTAATTGAAAAGTTAGTTGATGGTATCAGTGTTTTTAATCAAGAGTTAATTTCTGCTGATGAATTAAAAAAATATGTTGATAAAAAATTAAAAAAGAAAATAATTACAGATGTCGATGAGTTTGATTATTTGCACCAGATGGATAATTTGGTTAAAATTTACAAAAAGTATGTAGAATTTAAAAAGAAAATTGATGTAATGGATTATGATGATTTGATTGTTGAGGCAAACAGGTTATTGGAAAACAAAAATCAACCACACGTCTTGAAACGTGTCCAAGAAAAGTTTAAGCATATTTTAATTGATGAATTTCAGGATAATAATTTTGCACAGTTTGCATTGGTCAAAAAAATTGCAAAGGGTGGAAACGTAACTGCAGTTGGTGATGCTGATCAGAACATTTACCGATTCCAAGGTGCGTACACTCAAATCTTTGAAGATTTTAAAAAAACTTTTCCAAATTTTACAGAAATATCTCTGGCAAAAAATTATAGAAATCCAAAAAGTGTGATTGCTTTATCTGGAGAACTTTTAGCACAGGATACCCTACGAGATCCTAAAAATATTTCACCAACAAAAAAAGAAGACAACAAAGTAAATGTTGTAGAGTGTTCATCTGAAGTTGCACAAGCAGAGTTTATCAAAAATAAAATCGGTGAGATGATAAAAAGTAATTCTGGTTACTCTTTTAGGGATTTTGCAATTCTTTCAAGAAAACAGCAGGATGGTCTGAATATCGCTAAAATACTGGCATCTGAGGGAATACCTGTAAAATACATTGGAAAATCAAAGGTACATGGTTCTCCTAGTGCCCAAGTCCTCTTTGCATTTCTGAGAATTATTGCAGATCCAATGAACTCTATGACTAGTATTATCAGGTTACTTGAAGAGTACGATATTAGGCCTCAAAATATCTCAAAAATAAACCGAGAAGCAGGTGTTAGGGCTAGAGGAAACACAGACGGTGATTACACTTTTGATGTTTTATCTGATTTGAAAGTAGAGAATCTTACTCAGAAACCTCAGATTCGGGAATTATTTGCAACGTTTGAAGAATTTATTAAACTTGCAAAAGATCACTCACCTTCACAAATAATTTACAAAATAATCCGAAACAAAACTGATCTCTACAAGAAAATTGCAAATGATGATTCCATTGAGAGTTTTGTAGAGCGCTCTGTTCTAAATAATGTTCTAAATAATGCATATGATTTTGAAAAGATAAACTCTGAGGTAACTGTAAAACAATTCTTAGAGTTCACAGAACAACTAAACCAGTTTGATGTTGAAACAAAAAGAGACATGTCTGGTGATGATGCAGTACAAGTATCAACCATTCACAAAAGTAAAGGGTTGGAATTTGAAGTTGTATTTATTGTTGATGTGGCAACATACAAGATGCCAATTAAATATTCTGAAAAATCATTTTATGTTCCACAGCAACTCGCAAAAGGTGTTATCCCAAGTGCAACTCCCAAGATAGAGCACACAAGGGAGGAGAGGAGAATTTTATACGTTGGTATGACTCGAACAATAAACCATTTATTTTTGATGTATCCCACTCAATACGAAGACCGGTCTAAAGTAAACAAGGCATCAAAATTCCTTGTAGCCCTAAAACCTTCAGAAAATAAAAACATCAACTTTGTAAAATACGACTCAAATTCCCATGAGAATATTTCAGCACCAGTTGACGTCTTTGATGTAATCAAAAATGAGTATCTTGAAAAAGCTATGAAGAACCTTCACTCTGATCAGTATCAGAGTGCAATTCAGAAAATTATAGAAATTGCAAAAATTGATCATTTCAAGAAGAATAAATCATCTGATGGTTTTTCTTATGACCATCTGCTAAAATACGAGTCTGATCCGCTTACTGATGAAAGACTTGCTGGAACTAATCCTATTGAGATGGGTTATGAAAACCAAAAACTATCCTTCTCAAAGTTTGATGATTACTCAAAATGCCCAAAGATGTTTTGGTACAAGCATGTTCTCAATGCATTACCACGAAACCAGGAGGCAAATGCCCTGTACAAAGGTAGTATGTTCCACAAGATAGTTGAAGATGTTGATAATCCCGAGATGCCTGAGAAGAAAGGTGATCTAAAATCTCTACTGTCAGAACTTGAATCTAGCTGGGATCCTTCAAATTATTTGCAGAGTTCAGTACAAAAAGAAACTGAAGACAAGCAATCACTTGTTCCTGCTTTAACATCATACCAAAAATGGAATAGTCAAAACAAAAATACTATCACTGATGTTGAACTAAAGTTCTCAACACAGATTGGCGGGTTCCAGGTTAACGGAAAAATTGACAGGATTGAAAAGACACCTGATGGAGATTTTGTAATTATTGATTACAAAACTGGAGGGAAGAACAAGAAAGTTGAAAAAGTGGAGGAGAGTTTGCAACTAAACATGTATTGTATTGCTCTACAAGAGCATAAGAGATATGGTAAACTACCAAAGACTGCATCGTTTTTCTATGTAGAAAAAGAAGAAGGACAACAGTTTTTTGATTATTCCGTATCTCAGACAAATGTTGATGATGCAAAAGCAGAGTTGGAAACATTTACTGATTTAATAAAGAAGAAAGAGTTTGGTGCAACACCTCAATCGTTTACCTGTAAGTGGTGTGATTATAATGACATTTGTAAGGATGCCGAGTGAATTAATATGAAATTGGATATTAACGGTGTAACAGCATGACAAAATGGAAAAAAATTCCAGAATCTGAATTTGAGAGATTAGATAAAACATTAGGTAATCATTTGAGAAAAATGAAAGTAAAACTATCCAAAGAACAAAGGATGATGAAGATTAAGAAAATTCTAAAAGATCAAGAATCCACTTGTGCATTTGCCGATGGTGATGGTTCGTACTGTTGGAATGCACCAAAAAACCGTGATTTGTCATTTCTAAAATTAGAATGGGGTCACAAAATACCTGTAGTTCACGGAAAAATTGCACAAGAAGAAGATAACTTGATCCTTTTGTGTGCGAGATGTAACAATCAAATTCAAACTTCACGAACTATTGAAGAATTAATTCCCGAATTAGAGCACAAACTAAAAGCATTGAAAAAATTATAGAATTAATGTATTAATGCAAGAAAAGTGATTGACACTTTTACTGATTTAATTAAGAACATGAAGTTTGATGTAACATCAAAGTTATTTACCTGATGTGATGTGATAATAATGTCCTTTATGCAGCTGTCGAGTAAATACATCCCAATGAAAAAAAAGAAACCTTTCGTTAAAACAAAAGAACAGTTGATCAGCAAATCTATCTCGTCTTCTAGAAAAAAACCTTCTGCAGAGACTAGGAAGAAAATGTCCAAATCTATGAAGGGGCAAACTCCGTGGAACAAAGGGAGAACAGGCATCTACTCAAAAGAAACTCTAAAGAAAATGTCCCAATCACAAATGGGTAAAATAGTTTCAAAAGAAACTAGGAAGAAACTATCCACAGCCCATAAGGGTAAAACCATGTCGGAGGCATCAAAGAGGAGAAATTCTGAATCTCACAAGGGTAAAACCCTGTCAGAAGCATCAAAGAGGAAGATATCAAAAGCTCACAAGGGTAAAAAGCACTCAGAAGTATCAAAGAGGAAAATGTCCAAAGCCATGAAAGGAAAAACTCCCTGGAACAAAGGCAAGAACAACATCTACTCAAAAGAAACTCTAAAGAAAATGTCCCAATCACAAATGGGTAAAATAGTTTCAAAGGAAACTCGGAGAAAACTATCCAAAGCCCATAAAGGATTGAAGCATTAAAAATTACTTGTGATAATTAAATAGCAAAAAAATATGATGTTATGAAAATTATATAAATTAGTATTAGATCAATATTATATGGGATTATTTGGAAGTAAAAAACTGAATCCTGATCATAATATTAAGAGATTAGAAAGAAAACTTGCTGAAGATATGGAAAAAAATGATCCTGATTATAAATTCCAAACGCAGAAAACATATCGAGGTTATGGTAAAAGGCCTGATGTTTATGGACAACATAAAAAAATTCCATACAAACGTAAGATCGGAGAGGCAAAATGTGTAAAAGAACTCACATCAGCACATGTGAAACAAGCAAAAGGTTACAAAAAACACCCTGGTTATGCTGAAGGTGGCACTATTGGAGTTGCAAAAGATACTAAAGTTTCACATAAAGTTAGACGAGAAGCAAAAGATGCAGGGTTTAAAGTAAAAAAATTAAATGTTGGTAGAAAAAAATCATTTGCAGAAAAATATATTTTTGATGATTAATTAAACTAAAAATTCTGTAGCATCCAAGCCATCCTGTGTTATCTTTATCCAACGGTTTCTCCCAATTTTCTCAACTTCGATAAAGTTCCATTCATCTTTTAGTGGTTGAATGATATTCTTATCTAAACTCGCAAACCTTGCTTGCGAGTGATTCTCCTCCTCAGATGTAATGGTGATTAATTGTTCTTCTTCTGCAATTTCTGCCATCACCTTTTTTGTTATCTTTTGATTCTCTGACTCTTGCACAATTTTTAGTGCTTGTAATAATTTTGGTTTTGGTATTTGTATTTCATATGTTGGTAATGGTATGGTATCTTTGATTCCAAATGATTGCTGTTCCCCATCAAATGCTGCATATGTTTCAGGTTCAGCATAAAACGGCTGAAGATTTTTACACTCTTTTAGAATCATGCATGCCATCATACACGCAATGGCTTGAATTTTTGATCCTGATGCAACATTGATGTAGATGTAATTGTTTTTCTCCTCACTAATAATTTCTTTAACTGATTTTATAATTTTGAACATGCTTAATCTATCTGCATGAGAAATTTTTAATTCCACTTTCATTTTCTTACATTCTTTTTTTATTTTTTCAAGATATGGCCTTGATTTGTCTTCTGCAGTTTTCTCATGAACCAGTAACCATAGTTTGTCTGCCTTTGTCTCTTTTAATGGTAGGATAATCCTGTCAATTTCAAAGCCTAATGGGGCGATGTGCACTCGAAACGTGGCTAGTTTACTCATAATAGTATGTTCAGTATGCATACTATGTTGATGTTATATAATAATTTCTATTGTGTATCTAAAATATGAAACAACAAAGCATAATTCAAAAAAACGAATTAAATTCTAGCGTTTCTTTTTATCCTAGAATTATTCGTGAGTTCGTTGACAACGACGAACCAATGTACTATGGAGGAAACTAGATGGAGGGAAACAACTTGAGAGACATACTCCCTGACAGACTCCATGTAGTTGATGTAGAGTACGACATCAAGAAACTCTCAGCAGAGATGGACTACCACAAGTCAAAAGTAATTCTCTTTGATCAAGCAATCAAAGTTCAGCAAAAAGAATTAGACAGGCTGATGGATGTTCCAGAAATCCAATTAGAACAAGGAGAGATGTACCAATGAAACTCACACGAATCCTTCCAAAGTTTCTTGCAAAGTCATACCAAGCAGAAGACTTGAGACGTGCAGAAATTCAGTTGGACTACTATAGAGGTATGGCTAGAGTTCTTGAAGAGCGAGTCGAAGAGGGACGAACTGAACTCAAAAGACTAAGGAGAGAATCACATGACTGAGATCAAAGTAGAAACACTGTATGAAATGGCTTCAGATATTGATATCTTACTTAGAGATAGTGCTGTTAAATTAGAAACTGCACGTGAATATCTACACCTCTTAAAAAATAATCTAGAAAAATCTGCAAAAAAATCAAATAAAAAAAATCTAGATAACACTTGGGGAAAAAGAAAATGAGTATCATTATTTCCTTGATTGGTGTAATAGTTGTACTTGGTGTCGTCTCAACTATTTATGTTGATGGGGATTTAGAATCAACATTAGAAAATTCAAAAGACTTTGGTTACAAGATTTTAGATACTATCGATATTTGGAGGTCTGAAATATAATGAATACCATTTTCAAAATATTCAATCTCACAAATATCTCTAAAGGCATTGATACTTTTAACAAAGTAATTCAGGATTTTGGAAATTCTATGGATACCATGACTCGAGAACTATCATCAGATGTGGAGAAATCCCATAGAGAATCTAAAGCAAGAGAGCAAAAGGACCGGGAAAACCTGAAAAAAATCTGGGGTAATGAGAATTGAGGTGTAAAATATGCCAAATTACGCACAAAAATACCTGTAGATTTCAGTCTTGGCAGGAACAACAGGTCTGTAGGTATTGTAGTGCCATCTGTGATTACTTTTCATGGAATGGTAACTATCTGCATGAGTATTGGAGGGTGGAAAATTGAACTGCCCTAAATGTAATTCTTCAAGTGTTGCCGAAATTCTTTGGGGGTATTTCCCAATTTCCAAATCCATAGAAAAGGGAATAGATAGTGCTGAATTTGTTATGGGTGGATGTTTGGTATCTGACCATGATCCAAAATGGGAATGCAATGAGTGTAATCATCGATGGGGGGAACGAGATGAATAAAATTACAAAAGTTTTATTTTGGAGTGCAACACTTCTACTAGGAATTGTGAATCCACTGATTAGTGTTGCAATGGTGGTGTTGTATTATTTCCCAAAAATCATTCAAGATGCAACTCAACCATTCAGTGAAGAACAAACTGATTCAAAAATGAAATCATTTTCTGATGATGTAATGGAGGAAATGAAATAATGTCAAAACAAAATACTGATTCAAAAAAGAAAAGTGCATCAGAAGCCTTTGTAAATTCATTTGGTGGATATCCTATAGGGTATGGAGTAGGAATTGTAATACTACCACTGTCCATGGGGTGGATTCAAGATGATCCTCTAGTGGCAAACTTGTTGATCACATTTGTCTATGCTACTGTCTCTTTTGTAAGGAGTTATGCTTTGAGAAGGGTTTTTGAAAAGTATGGAATTGATGATAACTTTATTCGAGCAGGGATAAAACTAATCAAGAAAATTAGATTGAGGAGATTTTGAAATTGAGTGAAGAACGAGTTTGTTGTATGTGTGGAACACAGAAATTTGTTGGACGAATTAATGCTGGAAAAAAATATTATTGTAATGCATGTGTGAGAAAAATTAATGATTCTGGAATGGATTATTGGAAATCATGCTCACAGGTAGAGTTTTTTGAGAATATGTTGGATGATATGAGAAAAGGCAGTAACAGAAAATCAGGAAATATGTTTTCAAATCTCAAGGAAACATTACGACAGATTGAAAAAGAATCCCCCAAAGATGAAAATACTCTGAAATTATTAGCATCTGCATTGCAGGGATTTATTGTTAGACAACCATATTCTAATCAAATCATTAATGGAACAAAAAAATATGAATTTAGAAATTTTAAAACCACTAAACTTAACATTCCAGTATATCTTCTCAGTGGAGGCATGGTTTTAGGTAAAATCATGTTTACAGAAATCAAAGAAAATAACAAAGAATGGAAATATGCCTGGAAAATCAAAGTTTTGAAAAAATTTTCAAAGCCTTGGAAATATTCTCATCCTCAAGGAGCACAAAGATGGGTAAAGAAAGTCATTCCAAGAAAATTAGATTAAATTCAAAGTTTCATAATTTTAAATTAACAGACAGTATTCTATCCAATTTTAAAATCACAAAAAGATTTCAAATTACATGCGTTACACTTGTTCACACTGTTATGGTGTTCTGGGTTTGATATTCCAAGAGAAATACTTGTAAATTTTTGTAGTGACATTTGTAAATATTGTAAAGAAAATGAGTCTTGAATTTCTGAGAATACCTTGTATGGCTCTCTTGTCTTTCTATCACATATTCGAATCTGCCATTTCTTTTGAGTGTGAGGCATCTCAAAGAAATCATCAGGATTTTTACTTCTCTTTGCTGAGAAACTAGAGTTAAGGTATGTCAATACTTGAAGGAGTTGGCTAGGATATGGTTGCGTTTTGTTGTCGTATACTTGAGGCTTACCTGCAAACTTGTCATCTTGAACAATTAACGTTTCATCAACTCTGAGAATTTTATCTATCCTTCCAGACAGGGTGAGCAACACATTCTCTGTTGGAAACTCAAACGGCATGATCAAAGTTGAGTAAATATTTTCACGGGCAAATTCAATATCTTCTTCTTTATCTTCGATTTGTTCTACTGATACTGGCTCTAACTCTACATGTTCTTGCTCATATTTTTCCTCTGCATGATGGGCTTTTGTTCCTTGAATTAATGACTGAGACGGTTTTGGTTTGATACCTTTGATGGTTAATGGGATTTTGTACTCACAGTATCCTAGAGAATCTGCAAAATCAGTTACTGCTGCATCTAGAAAGGTGATTTCTTTTTCTTTGTTAATTTTAATCAATTATCTTTCTTACACCCCTAGAGATTTATTGTCTTTACTGGCACTTGTTTTCAGTAGCCCGGTAGTGTAGCGGTCAAGCATTTGGGCCTTTGAAGCCCGAGACGCAAGTTCGAGTCTTGCCCGGGCTATCTCAGAAATCACCGCGGATGCTAACACCGTAGAAAAGTTGCATCACCGTCAGGTTTTAAATCGGATGAAATGAAAAGCAATCGACGGCAATGAAGAATCAGAGTTATATCTGAAATTGATGATTGGAAGGCATTTGACTGAGCGGTCTATTACTATTGGAAATGAAAAAATATTCATCAAAGTTTGTATCGCTAATCAATTTCAGATAGTTCGGAAATTATTTCTTTGATTCTCTCGCGTTTGCTTTTGTCCTTTACCTTAAACCGCAAGTTGAACACAGTGCCCCTTAAGGGATTCTGCTTAGATTCAAAGTGAACCACCATCTCGTCATACCTCTCTTCCATCCTGAACGGATACTCCACCAAAATTTTGTCTGCCACAAACATGATGTTCATCTAACCTACAAAAACTTTGAGTACTGCCGCTTTGTGCCGCTATTGAGACCTTTCTTAAATATCATCTTGGCATATTTTTTCTCATGGATATTGAAAAACTAATTGAAAAAGCAAAAGCGATTGGATATGATGAAGTGCCATTTAGCAGAGAGGAAAATGAAAGCGCAGTGGGATTAATTTTTACAGCTTACCAAAAACCACTTGACAAGGATTTTCTAAGATCCCTTCTGTATCAGGCAGACATCAAAATTCCAAACCTCAACAACACACTTCACATGATGAAGCGGACTGGGAAGATAAAGCATGTTGGCAGGGGAGTTTATCAGACAACTTCAACTGAACCAACCATCGTTTCCTCCAGAGTTCAGAAAAAACTCTTTGATCGAATTGGTGTGATGTTTGCTCTGAAAAAAGAAATTTCTCAAAGGGAAGACGATATTGAAAAACTTCAGAATAAGGTAGATGATCTACGTAGCGAGAAACAAAAATTAAAGCAATCTTGAGGGGTAGTTTAACCTCTTTTTTATTGCAGTAGTACCAGAATTTTGATGTCTAAAATGACAACAAGGTGCGATTGGGTAAAAGAAGGGATACACCAAAAGTACCACGACACGGAGTGGGGAGTTGTTCTTCACAAAGACAGAAAGCTCTTCGAGTTTCTTCTCCTTGATGGCGCTCAAGCAGGTCTCTCTTGGTTCACCATCCTCAAGAGGAGAAGCGCTTACAGAAAGGCATTTGACAACTTTGACCCAGAAAAAATTTCCCAATACAAGAAAGGAGATGTAAACTCTATCCTTAAAGATGAGGGGATTATTCGTAATAGAAAGAAGGTAGAATCCTTTGTTAATAATGCCAAAAAATTCCTTGAGACGAAAGATGAGTTTGGAAAGTTTGATGATTATGTCTGGGGATTGGTTGGCAACAAAACAAAGGTGAACAGTTACAAAAAGTGGGGACAGATTCCAGCATCAACAAAGCAGTCAGAGATGATGAGCGAGGATTTGAAGAGGAGGGGATTTTCATTTGTTGGACCGACCATTTGCTACGCTTTCATGCAGACAGTTGGGATGGTTAATGACCATGTTGTATCTTGTTTTAGACATGATGCAATTAATTCTATTTTACAGAAATAATAGATGAAGAAAAACAATCAGTCTCTTTTATGATATTTTTTCCTTTTTGGTTTACCCTCATTGAGCAGAATATTAAGATCCTGCCTTACTAAAATTCCAAAAATAAATCCATCTTTTTCAACTAAAACATATTCAAAATATTCCAATATTCGACGTAACGCTCGAATTGGTGTATCTGCACCAACCCTAGGAGGTGCAATATCTAGCATTTCCTTAACAATTTTTACCTCAGAAACATCAGAACCCACAAGACTGGTGATGATTTTGTCTGTAATCATTCCTACACAAACGTTATCCTCAAAAACAGGAATCTGTGAAATCCCTGAATCAATCATTACCTTGTTTGCATCATCTACAGGTGATCCCAAATCAAATGAGATGATTTTTTTAATACAAATCTCTCCTGCGGTTTTCTCCTGTCCTGATTTTTTATACTCGTAAAGATCAAATATTTTTTTAATTTTGAGATAACTGGGATCTTTAATTCCTCCTGTCTCCACCTGATTAATCCACGACACACTCAATCCTGACTCTTTTGCTAATTCCCTTAATGATAGACCCATTTTTTTTCTAATATTTTTTATATCATCAATCTCAGGTAATCCCATGAATTATCATTAACTGATGTGTATTTAGATGTACCATATACCATACATCAGTTCAGTGTATCCTATATTATTTAACAACTAGATACTAGTATGACAAAATGTTTCAACAACAGGCAACTAGAGCCTGAAAACAATCCAGTGTGTGATGACCTGGTAGAAGATAGTAAAAACTGCACAACCTCAGAGTCTTGTCTTGACTGCAAGAGTTGCAATCTGTTGGAGGACTCGCTATGAGTGAAGTCATTTTTGATGGCAAAACTCTCACTCTCTACAAAGGAGAAGATCATCAAAACAAAGAGGGAGTTATCTTGGCTTGTGGTAACTCCCACATGTTCCTTGATTATGAGGCAACATCAGAACTGATCAAAGGATTAAACCAAGTTGCATACGAACTATTCAAAACTAGGAGTGAAATGTACCAATGATTCGATATTTTGATGGAGAATCATGACTGACAACTCTTTTCATTTTTACATTAAACGTGACGGATGGCCAATAACCCCTCTTGTCGCATATTGCCCTGGAGTAAAACTAAACTGTCCAAAATGTGATTCTGAGAAAATTACCATATTCTTCAAACCCGGATTTATTGGAAAAAAAAGAAGTGTATGGCGTGAAATCATGAATGAGAATAATTTTGAGATGTGTGATGATTATGAGGTAATAATGAAATGCAACTATAATCCAAATTGGATTTGTAAAAACTGCTACAACGGAGGAGTGATACTAAAAAATGACTGACCTGCTTTTAACCACATTAAGAGAATTTGCGAGAACCTTTACTGTTCACAGTGAATCTGTGATGTTTGATGAATCACTTCAAAAGCAAACTATGCAGCAAATCTATGATACTAGCTGCATTTCAGATGGTCAGGTATCTATGATTGCAGTTACTAGACATCAGTATGATGTAACTGAATTTCCAAAATATGTAGAATATATCAAAAATACGCTACAAATCAGCACCATCTACTATGGGCTGTGGACTGGTGGTGGAAAAGTAGAGTATGATGTACTGTATGTGGTACCCACTGATGATTATAATATAATCCAAAAACATCTGAATGCCCATAATTTTCTAAATGACTCTATTTCTCAGAGAATGGCCTTGGTGATTTCTAGTGATGGCTCTACGAAAATAATTGAAAATTCTAGTAAATAGAAATCAATCAATATTATCATCAAAATGTTTGTAATTTTACAATTTATCTTATTTTTGACACATCAGGTATTATTGACGCTAAAATTTTAGACCTGAGGAGATTTTAATGATTTTAAATTTTTAGATATTATTGATTTGTGATAGATGTGGTTCAAAAGAAACCTACTTGTCCCACGGAATACCTTGTTGGCGAAAATACCCTCTAATGATGAAAAAAAACTCTGATCTTAGAATTTGTGGAAAGTGCAGAGGTAAATTATATTATGATATTGAGCCTGAAAAGATCCACAAGAGAAACAATCTTGCAAGACGTAACAACCCAGAAAGATATCGCAAGTATGGTCAAGAAAGCTATGAGAAAAATAAGGAGTCAATAAAGTCTGCTAACTCAAAAAGGTATCATGGAGAAAAACATGATAAAATTTTAGAGCATCAGAGAAAAAATCACAGTGAGAATAAAATCACAATTAACAAAAAAAGAAGGATTGGGTACTTGCAAAACCCAGAACCAGCAAAGCAACGTGGAAAAAAATACTATGAGGGAAATTCTGATAAGGTAAAAGATCAACACAAAAAATATCTCTCCAATCCCGAAAATAGGGATAACACAAACAGGAACTACCGGAAGAAAAGACGAGAACTCCGTGAGAAACTCATGGAAATTCTTGGGGGAATGATATGTGCTGAGTGCAGTTTCAAAAATTACCATGCATTGCAAATATCACACAACTTTGATGATGGGGGTGAGGAGAGAAAGAAGTTTAGTGAAATGACTATTCTAAGGAAATATATCCGTTCACCTGACTATGCTAAGGAAAGATTAACTGTTCTCTGCGCAAATTGTCATAGGATTAGAACAAAACCTGTACTGAAAATAAAAAATGATGGCGATATGAAGACGCCAAAAAAAACCCGAGAGAGAAATGCCAGATATCTAAGGGAAAAAAGATTGAAGCAAAAAAAACTCTTGATGCAACTTTTGGGTGGAGAAAAATGCCAGGAGTGTGGTTTTTCTAAAATTAAGGCACTTGATTTTGAGCATAAATTTGGTGGTGGCTCAAAAGAGAAACTAAAGTTTGGAGGATTCTCTGATAAAAGGATTGAACAATGGCTTGAAAATATAGACGACACAAAGGAGAGAATTAGAGTAATGTGTGCAAATTGCAATCAAATCAAAAAAGCTCTTTTCCATGAATACTCAAAATAACTTTAATTCAAAATGATTTTATCAATTCAAAATGGTTTATGATCATGTCTAAAGTAAGATATCATATGGTGAGGTGTGAGAAATTTGGCTAAAAATTGTTGTATAAAAAACTGTAAAAATCCAGCATATTCAAAAAATCTTTGTAAAAGTCATTATTCTAAAGAATGGGTAAAGAAAAACCCCGAAAAAGATCACGCAATCAGAAGACGATACTATGAAAGAAATAGATTGGAAATTTTAAAAAGAGTAGCCAAATACCAGGAAAAAAATTATGAAAAAATTCAGAAACGACACCGAGAATATTATCTTGAAAATCGCTCAAGAATTTTGAAACTCAAAAAAGAGCGAGACCGTAATTCTAAAAAAAATTGAAATTTTTAAAACAAAGAATGTTTCAATATAGATCCACTGGGGAATATTGATGGCTAATTCACGTAAAAACAGATCGGATTCTGGTGTAACCAAGAAAAAAATCCCCCATGGGAACCAAGGTAAGGCAATGTCTGAAGAAACAAAAAGGAAAATTTCTGTCTCTCACAAAAATAGTATTCCTTGGAACAAAGGGAGAACTGGGGTTTATTCTAAAGCAACCAGGAAAAAAATGTCTGAAGCAAGAAAAGATCTGCCTGCTCCCATGACTGGATGGCATCATTCAGCAGAATCCCGGAAAAAAATGTCTGAATCCGCGAAAGGCAGATCAAGTCCTATGAAAGGAAAAAAACATTCTGAATCAGCCCGAAAAAAAATGTCTAATGCAGTCAAAAAAGGAATGACAAAAGCTGTTCGGAAAAAAATGTCTGAATCCGCGAAAGGCAGATCAAGTCCTATGAAAGGAAAAAAACATTCTGAATCAGCCCGAAAAAAAATGTCTAAAGGTAGAAAAGGCAAACCTAGTACTTTCAAAGGAAAAAAACATTCAGCAGAATCCCGGAAAAAAATATCTGCGTCATTAAAAGGCAAAAAGCGTTCTGAAGCTGTTCGGAAAAAAATGTCTAATTTTATGAAAGGTAAACCCAGTATCATGAAAGGCAAGCATCATTCTGAAGAATCCAAAAGAAAAAATTCTGAGAGTAATAAGCGACCAAAAGCTTTACAGGCACATAGGGAATCAAGATCAAAACTGAAAATACCTTCCAAAGATTCAAAAATTGAGTTACAAACCCAGAAAATCCTTTCTGATGTAGGAATAAAGTTTGAAAAACATGTTTCAATAAAATATGATGATCGTAGACATAGTGCTGATATTCTAATCCGACCAAACAAAATCATTGAAGTAAATGGACACTATCATTTTGATCCAAGAATTTTTTCATCTGAAACAAATGTTCTTCATAGAAAAAAAATCAAGAAACCCACAGAAATCTGGGTGGAGGAAAAAGAAAGATTAGATAAAATTAGAGATTTAGGATATGAAATTTTAATTGTATGGGATTTAGATTTAAAGAAGAATTTAGACCAAACAACTAAAAAAATACTAAAGTTTGTAAATTCCTGAAATTCTCTCTAATCCGAAAAAATACCCTTTGAAAATGACTAAATATGGTGAAATTAGGCTGAAATTAGACGATAATTGATTAACTTTTCACAACTTTCACTTTACAGATCTACGGAAACTTCCAACTTGTACATGCAAGTAAGTAAAAAGAAAAAGGAGTAAATTATAATCAGGTAATAATTATGGCAGACGAGATTTCAACATTAATGAGAAACAGTAAAGACAAAGTAGTCTTGCTTCGATTA
>Ga0209992_10001305_pt1 | contig 26946 bp, 33 predicted proteins | sample 2SBtaG_2_FD_182564 | JGI IMG/M metagenome (GOLD analysis project Ga0209992, IMG submission 182564) | Deep subsurface microbial communities from Kolumbo volcano to uncover new lineages of life (NeLLi) - 2SBTROV12_ACTIVE470 metaG (SPAdes)... | ecosystem: Environmental > Aquatic > Marine >... | reverse complement strand
TGAGGGTACTAAATTCAGACCTAGATCATTAGGACAAGATGGATTGCTTCCTAATGATACGACTGAAGCGTTAATGATGATACCTGCTTTGAATCTAGAAGCAGAAACACAATTAGCTAAGCAAGGGTTAGTAAATCAAGGGGCACTAGATAGACAGCAATTAATCTCAGATACTTATTTAAAACTTGATGAGATGAAAGCTGAGAGAGCAAAAAACAAAGCAATTGCGGATATCTTGTTCGCTGGTAGCGACAATGTAGTAGGTGTATCGAATAACTTATTAAATTCAGGACTTCAGACACAGATCCAAAAAGGTGTACTTGCAAATAGTCCAAGTAATCCAACATTGGCTATTCCACCAAAAGGAAGTGACGTTACAGGTATAAAGTCAAACCAGCTAAAATTAAGCGAGGAGATTGACCTCTCTAAATACAAGCTCACCGACAAGCAAAAGTTGGAGCTTTATCAAATTCTTGAACAAGCAGTTTAGTTAATCCTGATTATTAAATTCCATGCAAGGTAGATCAGCAGCAAACAATTTGCAGAAAAAATTAGAAGCTATTAAAAGCAGGCTAAAGAATAGTGAGATAACACTTGATGAAGCAAAGCAGATCGTAGAAGAGGCAGAAGGAGTATCAGGCAAAAACCTGCAAACGAAATTTAATAATACGAAGGTTGAAGATTTATATAGCGACAGTTCCCCTAGCACCGTAGGCAATGTTATTACAGCCAATACAGGGAACCCAAGAATTGATCAAGAAGGTAGTCAATTCTATATGGATCAAAGAGGAGTTGGACTTGGTCAAAATGTAGAGAGTATTCTAGCTGTGCAAGGAGGAACAAACCTAGACATGTTAAATGCTACGAATAGACATGATGTAAACATGGCATTAATTAGTCCGGGCGCAAGACTCCTTTCCGCTCTGGCTTACAAGAATTTAATAGGTTAATTACATGACAAGTTTTCTACCCGGCACAAACAAAGATTACGTTAATGCCTATAACAACTGGTGGTTTAACGGGGCACAAGGACCAGCTCCAGATAGAGGAACGTTTGGACCAGATACCAATGAGTATAAAAAAGGTAAATGGACTAATGATGTCTCAGAAGATATGGGAAAAGGTTCAACAGCCGGAGGAAATAAATGGTTAGACATATATAGAGAGTCATACAAAAGATCTCAACAGCAAAGAATTGGCGGCGGAGAAGTTACCAAAGGTCTCAGGGGAAATGGTTTCGCACCGGGATATGGGGGAAGTATTGGTAAAGGCGGTCAGATAAGAACCATGGATTTCCAAGATAAAGATGGTGACGGAGTAGACGATAGAGACCAAAGAAGACCCGGAGGAAGTCATTGGTATGAAAGCAACGATGGATTAGGGAAATCTTACTTCGGAGGAGGAGGACCACACAGCAAAACAGTGAACGCAATCGATGGCAAGGATTCGTGGGCTACGTCGGATTGGTGGTACAGCGGTGGTCAACCTAATAAAGGGGGCTTTGGGCCTCAAGGTGGAAGGCCAGCGACACCACCAAATAGACCAGCGAAGACGCTTCTTCAAGGTGGGAGGCCAGCGACTCCACCCAATAGGCAAGCGAAGACGCAGATCAATAACCCAGCAGGGAGGCCATCGTCGAAGACAGACTGGTTATCTTACGGGAATCAAGCCCTTAGTGATGCAACTAGTGGGAAGACGGAGAAGCGGAACTTCGGGGATTATAAACCGGGCTCATTTGGAGGGAACTTATACAACCAAGGCTGGGGCAACATGGTCGATTGGGGGAATAAATTTAAAGACAATGAGACGATCCAAGCTAGTGTCTCTGGTGCGAGGGTGGATTCGAATAGGGCGATGATGAATATGGGACTCAACCTTTTGTACCAGAGAGGTCAGATGTCTAATATGGCTGAATATCAAGGAGGTATGGAGAATTTAAGGACTGGTAATACGATGAAACTGATGGCAGCAGAAGGTGGAATTGTCCAACAATTGAATGAAGGTCTAGGTAAAATTGAAAGTCGTCATATAGGAGAAAAGGGAGATCAAGAAAGAAGAGGTCTACGGGTTGCAGGACAGGAAGATAGAGCAGGAATAATGACTCAGGGAGATCAGGATCGTCGAGGCACAAGAGTTAAAGGTAAGGAAGACAGGATGGGCATGATGGAGAAAGGGTCACAAGATCGTATGGGAATGGCGGCTCAAGGACTTGAAGATCGTGCATTAACCAGAACAAAAGGTGATCAAGAGCGCAAGACTCAAAGAGATAAATATCGTGAAGAAAGGAAGATGAGATCAGATGCTAGAGGTGCAGTCAGACGCTCAGGGGCATCATTCTTCGGTTAGCATTACCAGAAAATGGTTAAGGAAATACCTCAAGAGATCCAGACGTTTTTAACGGCTCTGGATAATGGGGATAGGGAAGCTTTTATTTCTTATGTAGAGAATACATATTCGATTTATGAAATATGGTTATATGCAGGAATTCTTGGATACGATGCTGGTTTTTCTGTCTTAGAAAAGTGGGTATTAAAACATTACCCCAAACTTAATAGACGTGAAATATTACTTGCTGAGATCGTCAAGTTAGAAGCGGATATAGATTTCCTTAGACAACAAGTTCAAGCAGATATTGTTAAACCAGACTCGGCTGCAACTAGGATTGCACACTTATCAAAGGAATTAAGAGGTCATCTAATAGAAGTAGAAAAAATGACAAAAGGTGCTGATAGGCGAGGCTTAGTAATGTCTGGAGCAGATAAAGTTATGAGGGAATTAAGATCAATCTTTAAAGGAAATGACGACGTAATAAAAGCATTGGATTTAGCATATGAATCAGTATGGCAGTTATTAGTCGATGAACGCTAACCCACTTAATTTAAAAATGGCTACTAAAGCAGAAGTAAAACAAATGATTGATGCAGCAATCGATCAACATAATAGAAACGCAACTCTTATATCCATGGCAATAGGATTTAGTCTTTTAGGATTTTATGCAGATGGCCTATTGAGAGTCGTAGAAAAAGTTACGGCAACTTAATAGGGATAATCCTCAATAAATAGGGAAAACATCTAAACTTAAGGCAAGATCTTTGAGAAGGTGTTGAATGAATAGTGAGCAGGAAAAAATCGTTAAAGGAATACCTATGTACGATTTAATGGATGCTTGTTGTGCTTTACAAGGAGGAATGGAGTTAGAGAAATTTGAAGATAAAAATTACGCTCTCAAACATGCATTGAACAGACTCTTCGGGTATCTAACTCCTGAAGCTAAAGCTGAATTTAATCAATGGGTAGATAGGAAAGGTTGGCTAAAGAAACAGAAAATTATTTTGTCATAACTTATGCCTAATTCATCTATTGCATTAGCAAGACGAAGAAGCGCACAGTTAGCAGCTAAATCTATTACATCAGAACCAGAGGTTGTTGTTACTCCGCCTCATGTTCTAAAAGCAAGAGCAAGCTTTAGTCACTTTTGTGAGCTGATGGGTAAACCAGCAGCAAAGCATATGAAGGAGTGGCATAAAGCTTTTTTGACTGGGGAAAGTAATGAACATTTATTAGATATAGCTGGTCCTAATACTTGTCTTTTAAGTCCTAGAGGAAGTGCTAAATCAACAGTTATTGGTTTACTTGTTGCATGGCTGATTGGGAGACACGCAGAGCAAAAGAAGCTACTTAGAACTCTCTATGTTTCCTATAACGTGGATGTTTCTAGGAATAAAAGTGCTGCGATAAAAAACCTGATAATGGATAAGGAATATCAGGAAATTTTTCCGACAGTTCGTTTATCAAAGACTCGCACGAGCGATGAACTCTGGTCTATAGATTTTGACTTTGCAGAGATTGATATAAGAGGAGAGGATGCTTTTACAGTTGCTTGTGCAGGTTTAAAAGGAACGATTACATCGAAACGAAGTTCATTGATCATCGTTGATGACGCAATTAAAAGTGCAGCAGCAATCGCTAATCCAGATATCAGGCGAGAGATGGAGACAAACTGGAATAACGTTATTGTTCCAACCATGTTCCAAGGTGCTAGAGCCATAGCACTCGGTACTAGATTCCATTTTGATGATTTATTTACAACGACGTTCTGTGCAAAGAGAGGTTGGAAGGTTATAACTCAAGGAGCTTTGCATTACACGGATTCAGGCACACCTAAGTCTTACTGGCCTGAAATGTGGTCAGCCAAGTATTTATTGAAGTTGCAAGGGGAAGATCGGATAGCTTTTTCTTATCAGTACTTGAATCAACCAGTTAAGACGACTGAATTAGGTCTATCTCCTGAATTGTTCGTTAGGGGTGAAGTACCTGATGATTACGACGTAGTGGGTGTAGGAATCGACTTGTCAGCAGGAATGAGTGAGAGGAATGACTGGACTGTGTTTACCTTGGCTGGAAGAGTGGATGACAAGGTTTATATCATTGATTATCGAAGGATGAGATCAATGGGGAATATTGAGAAGATAGAAGCTTTGTGTGAGTTATTAATGGAATGGAATCTATTAACAATGAATGATGACGGACAATATTTTCAAACTGATTCACCCGTAGTCGTATGGCCTGAAGTTGTTGCATATCAAAAGAGCTTTGAAGGAGATTTAAAACGAATATTATTTAACGAATGGCAGCTCTATAATTTAAGTGTCAGTCCGGTGAAAGGTTTTAGAGGAGATAAGCTTGCTCGCCTTAGAGGGATTATTGGTCTGTTCCAAGGTAAGAAAATTATTTTCAATAAATATCGTGATTTCAGCTACATGATCGACGAAGTAATTAACTTCGGACACGCCCCTCATGATGATTGTGCTGATTCACTTAACATAGTTGTACAAGGACTAATGAAAAGAGGGGGAGCACAAATCGAATGGAGATGACTCTATGAATCTTGCAGCAAATAGAAAAAGAGCTGTACTTGCTCCTTTGTTATTCGGTTCTCTTGGAGCTGGATTTGTTGATACAGTTGCTCACGACGAATTAGATTATGTCGTCGATAAATACAAGTCATGGGATAGTGAATATAAAAAGGTAGCTGATCAGTGGCCTAGGGTAGCCAGTGCTTACGATCATCTCGTAAGTCAAGGGCCATTCAGCATTATGGATGGTTACGGGATTTTAAATTTCTTAAAAGGGAGTAAAGCAGTAGATCTTAATTCCTTGACGAACGAAATGTTTCAGGAAGATCCCAGCTTACGCCACATGGCGGCTGCTACTGATATCAGTCAGAAATTAGGAGATGAAGAGAGGCTTGCAATTCAATATATATTCCAAAAAGAATTGGAACTGATGAGCCAAGAAAGGTTGGCTGAAATGATGGATCCAGAAGCTGATTACAGTTCTGGAAGAGTCGTAGCAGCAGCGGAAGCAGGAGAAGGCACATCACCTATTCCTGCATTAATAGGAGGCTTAACAGGAGGAACTGGAGCTGCCCTTGGTTACGCAGCAGGAAACTACTTAAGAAATCGTAGAACCGTATGAGCGCACCAACTTCCGAGAGATTTAAACAGATACTTCAAGCTGCACGGAAACGTGATGGCATGAGTGGCACTGACACAATGCTTGTCAATAGCCATTTAGCTCAGATGAAGCTTTTTATGCTTCGTCAAGGATTGGAATTCTTCCCCACTCAAGACACTTTCGGTTTCAGAAAGATGTTCTTGGCTCAGTTAGTCGAAGAGAATGAAATTGATACACGATTAGAAGGAATTGTTGATGACTTCTTAATTGACGGTAAAGGACTCTTTTACTTCAGACCTGTAGGCGATTCCTACAGAATTATGTGGTTTAGCAAAGATAATTATCGTGCTTATTATGATTCCTCATCACAGCTTGAGGAGATCGAATTAATTTATACCTTCTCTGTACGTTCAGGATTAGGAGGTTTAGCAACTCCAACCTCAGAGAATGGAAGTGAGAGATGGGTGAAACTACAAGTAAGGCGTGACACGATTAAAGAGTCAATAACGACTGAACGTCCGTCATTCGAACATGGGGTAGGCAATAGTTACTCTTGGAGTCCTAATCAAACAAGAACACTTACGAATAGTCTTGGTTTCATTCCAGCAGTTGAATCATTCAACACGATGAAATCAACTGGCATGGATTCATCAGGTGATTTCGACTGGTTGGCAGAACAAATAGTTTTACATGATGATCTTGTAAAAAATATTAGAACCAATATTCACTTCTTTGGTAATCCAACATTAGTTTCCAGCAGACCAAAGCATGATTTAGTTGAATCTGGAGATGGAGATCAATTACGTCCAACAATAAGTTCACAAGCTGGTTTCTATTCAACAAATAGACCATCTACAAGGTTGAGTGAGCCTAGTGGAGGTGGTGGTAGTGGAATGAAGGTTCCGAGAGTTATTGCAAACGTTGAGCCAACTGATAGGGCTGTTTACTTAACTCCAGATGCGGTTTCAGGAGATCAGAATTTATATGCAAGACAATACAGAGAAGAATTAAGAACAGCTCTTGGCGGTGTTGATGAATTAGGAATCAGCTCAGGAGCAACTGCTTATGAAATCAAGTCGTTATATGGACGTGCAGCTACAACCGCAACTCGTAGATGTAAGGGATTATTGACGTATGGATTGTGCAAATTATTTGGATTAATTATTTATCACGAAGAAAAAATCTTCCGAGATTCATTCGCAGCTTCTATAGGACTTGAGAAGCCTATGGTTCCTATTCAGGAAGAATTAGAGAATCCAGAAGAGTATCCATTATTGCTCGAAGCTTTTCAACAAGCACAAATTGCATTCGATACTGAGCTAGACAATAGAATCAGGGAAGCGGTACAAAATACCGAGCTTCCTCCCGGTGTTGTCGGTCTAATCCCCGACGGCAATAGAAAAGTAGAATGGAGGTGGAAGGGTCCAGTCTTTGAAGACGGAACCGAAGATATACTGAATTCAAGTATCGTTGTTCGCAACTTACAAGAACTCGGTGTAAACAGCATTGAAGCGTTGCGATATCTCTTCCCAGACAAAACGGATGAAGAGCGCAGTGCCATGTTGAGTGGTTATCCCTTCAGGATGGCCCAAGCAACACAACAAAGTATTGGTCAGTTCTTGTCGTTAATAAACGACATGAGAGCGACCCCACATCCGCAAGATCCAAGTCTGCCTTTACTTGCAGACCCACGATTGGACTTAACGCCTTATGTATATCGGGCACTCGAATTTTTATCAAAAGAATTGACTTATGCAGGACAGTATTCAGACGACTCAGCAGGTAGTGAACCAAGCACCCTCGATACCATCGAGCGAGCCCGTGCCACAGCAGGCTTACCAACCAACACAGGTCCAGAGCGACCAAGTTTCGTACCAGACTCCTTCGGCTCCACAGGCACCGACTCCACAGGTGGCGGCACCACAGGTTCAGGAGGCGAATCCATGGCAGGAGGCGTTCCACAGACTGAGCGACTCACTGAGCGCAACGCAGAACTCCCAACCGCAGGCAGCTTACTCAACTCCGACCCCACAACAGCCGGAGACAACCAGCTATCCTTCAGCGACACAGAGCTACCAAGCAGCTCCATCCGCTTCGGGGATGCAGACTTATCTGCCCCAAGCAACACCGGCGTACTCCCCGACCCAACAGGTGCAGGCGCAGAGCTCGAATCAGCAAGACAACGCAGTCAGTCAAGACGGGTATCTAGGAGCAGTAAGCGACGAAAGTCTTGAAGTAATTCAGCACTTCGGAGCAGAAGCACCAGCACTACTTAATAGATATGCATGCGTAGTTGAAGATGCATTAATAAATCAGGCTCAGGAGACAGCTAAGTCTTTACAACAGGTTGAGACACTTACTCAGTCAGTAGAAGGCGCTAAAAAGGTAGTTAAGGCAGCAGCAGAAGACAACGCTGCTTATCATGTCATGCTGACAAATCCTGACATGTTGTCAGAGTACGTCAACGACTTCTTTGGGCCAAACGGACCACATCCAGTAGAGCTACCTCAAGATCGTCTAGCTGCGGAAGTTGCAGCAAATGAAGCTCGCACTCAGCAAGCAACATTTACACCAACTCCACAAGTACCAGCACAGACTTCACAGGCAGCTCCAAAGCAGGAAGCAGCAAAGCAACCAACTTTCCAGCGTCCTCAGATGGATATGCCATCACCGGGAACACAAGCTACTAAGCAAGGTGACTTCTGGGCGGCATTCTCTAACTTGAGCGATAAGAACCCAGCAGCAGCATGGCAGGTATTAAGTCAAGCTTCTCCTGAGCAGCTAAGAAGTAAAGTGTTAGTGTCCGAAGAGTAGACTGTCACAGGGTTTTCCCTACTAAGATAGTTGAATAAATACTTACGTTTAAAGGATTAAATGTTTAAGACAGCGACATTGACCGCAGCTCTTTTGACTGCTGGCATGCCTGCTATGGCTGGTTTCTACGGAAACACTGAATTCAACAAAGCATATGTTGGTACAGATGCATGGGGATCTGCTATAGACCTCCATGTTGGATATGAAGGTAGTGCAAACGAAAAACTTGACTACTACGTTCAAGGCGGTCCAACAATCCTTTACCCAATCGATGGCGAAAGATCAACAGAGATCAGCGCTAAGGTTGGTGGTTCTTACGGATTAACAGAAAGACTTTCTGCTTATGGAGAGTTTGCTGGAATATCTAGCGAAGACACCGACAATACATATGGTTTAAAAGTAGGCGGTAAGTTTAGTTTTTAACTTTAAATAGAACATAAGCCACTGCTTAATTGCGGTGGTTTTTTATTGTCTACAATTAGAGAATGAGTTATTACGACAGACGATTTGCAGGAGGGGATGAGTCCTTCCTACAACCTTTCGCAGAGGCAATGGGAAGCATTCCATTTATTCCTTATCGTGAAGGCGCAGATCCATTAACAGAATTTCCTATAAGAAATATCAGAGGGACATCAGCAAGTTCATGGGGAAATTATGGTGATTTTATAAGAGGTAAACAAAGAGAATTAGATGTAATAGAACAGGAAGCTGGAGGAAGGTGGACGAGAGACCCTGTGGACCCAGTAGATCCTGTAGATCCTGTAGACCCAGTGGATCCAGTTGACCCAGTCGATCCAGTCGATCCGATTGATCCTGAGAAGAAAGCAGCGCAGGATAAATGGAGAAAGATTTTTGCTAATCACATAGAAGAAGGAAATAGGAAAGGTAGATCAGAAATAGACAGTATGGATTCGGCTGTTCGCTGGTCTAGAACAATGACTCCAGAAGAGAACGCAGATTACAAATGGGCGTTCGAGGATACAACAAATGCTCCTGACTGGAAGAAATGGGGAGGAGGCAACAAGATGGGCTCAGGGGGAGCAAAAATCAATGCCGATAGAACATCAGGAGAAAAAAGTGGCCCCGGACTAGGTTTCCATGTTGGTCAAGCGGTAAGGGGAGTAAAGGCAAGATTTAGCGATACTCAAGGCAGAGGTATTAAGACTGGTGCAGATGGTTATGGTTATAGCAATCACAGTAGAAAACATAGTTATAACACTCACGGAGTAGGAGAAAGAGGAGCGGCATTCTAATAACCTCTAGGAATTATTTACAATAAGGTCTGCTGGTAGACGTATCAGCATTCCCTAACCGAGACCATGGGATAAGTCTCTGTCATAACTAAATAAATATCGTACTTTTTACTTCGATGACTACATCATCATTAGGAAGCAAGAGCTTCTTAAAGGGGTGGGACGAGCTGACGACTTGGGTAACTTCAACAAACAATCGAATTTATGTCGGTTGGTTTGGAGTCCTAATGATTCCTTGTCTCCTTGCAGCAGTAAGTTGCTTTATCATTGCATTTATAGCTGCTCCGCCTGTTGATATCGACGGCATCCGTGAGCCAGTAGCTGGTTCATTTTTATATGGCAACAACATTATTTCTGGTGCTGTTGTACCTTCTAGTAACGCTATCGGCTTACACTTCTACCCCATATGGGAAGCGGCGACGTTAGACGAATGGCTTTATAACGGTGGTCCATATCAATTAGTTGTATTTCACTTTTTAATAGGAATATCTGCATACATGGGAAGACAGTGGGAGCTGTCATACCGTCTAGGCATGCGTCCTTGGATCTGTGTTGCTTATTCAGCACCAGTATCTGCTGCATTCGCTGTATTCCTTGTATATCCATTTGGTCAGGGATCATTCTCTGATGGAATGCCTTTAGGAATATCTGGAACATTTAATTTCATGTTCGTATTCCAAGCTGAGCACAATATCCTCATGCATCCATTCCACATGGCAGGTGTGGCAGGCATGTTTGGTGGTGCTTTGTTTAGTGCTATGCATGGTTCATTGGTTACATCTTCACTTATTCGTGAAACCACAGGTCTGACTTCTCAGAATTATGGTTACAAATTCGGACAAGAAGAAGAGACTTATAACATCGTTGCAGCACATGGATATTTTGGACGACTAATCTTCCAATACGCTTCATTTAATAACTCCAGAAGTCTTCACTTCTTCCTAGCAAGCTGGCCTGTTATATGTGTCTGGCTTACAAGTATGGGGATAAGTACCATGGCTTTCAACTTAAATGGCTTCAACTTTAATCAGTCTGTCGTAGACTATGAAGGTAAAGTCATCCCAACATGGGGAGACGTATTAAATAGAGCAAACCTCGGAATGGAAGTAATGCATGAGCGAAATGCTCATAACTTCCCATTAGATCTAGCTTCAATAGAATCTGATGCATCATATGATATTGCTTTAACAGCACCTTCAGTTGGTTAACCGAGAAGTTATCGCCCACCTTCATTGGTGGGCTACACCACATGAATCTTCCACCAGATCAACATATTAATTTAGATGCCGCTCGAATGAACGAGCAAGGACCGTCTACAACACAACAATCACAAGCCTTACAGCAATCCATACAATCCGAAGAAGTACGAGCTCAGACAACTAATGCAGGCAGTATCGCCAATATGCAAGAGATAGCGATGAGAGCCGCAGAGAGAGCACGTACAGAAGACTTGAAGGGCGCTCAGTTAGTTGATTACTATACAACTACACTTCAAGACGCAACGAATACAGGACAGCACAGGAGAGAGCTTGCAGATTTCACTGCTAAGTACCCAGAAGCTATTCGTAGACTTATTTCTTAAAATTAATAGTTAACATAATTAAATATCGACATTGACTAATGCGTCTAGCTGGCAATGGGTCAATTGGTGATGCCAGCGAATATTCTTCAGACGAGGATGATACAAGATTTGCTGGGGATGATCATTTCGATATATTTCTCGAAACTGTCGAAAATTTAAGATCCAAAGGATACAGTGAAGAAGGGGCTTTTAACGTTGCCGAAAGGATGACTCTCGGACAAGAGCCAATGGCTAAGAAGTCCAAACGTTTCGCAAAAATTTACGATGACTCACCCATTAACGATTGGGAAAGCAGCGACACTGATAGAAAGATTTGAAGGAATAGAAGTTGAATCATATTTAGACCCACAAGGAGTGCCAACTATTTGCACAGGTTTAACCAAGTACACGAATGGTGATCCAGTTCGTATGGGTGATGTATGTTTTGAAAGCATATGTACGGAATATACAAAAGAGCAAATAGAACGAGATATCCTACCTGAATTATCAAAAATTCCGGGTTGGGATAATCTTGGACCTAATCGCCAAGCAGCATTAATTAGCTTTGCTTGGAATATGTCTATTGATTTTTTCGAGAAATCAGAATTCGAGAATTTAAGAGAAGTATTAAAGGAAGGAGCGATACATCCAGAAGCGTATGAAGATGTTCCTTACATCCTTGGTCTATTCACAAAATCTTATGGAGAGCAATTGCCGGGATTGATGTACAGGAGAGAAATTGAATCTAATGAATGGAGGAAAGAATCAATCATACCAATACATTTAAAAGCTTCTCAAGAAACATACTTAAAGAAGGCTCCGATTAATCATTTTCAGTTATCAGAATCTGGAAAACAATTCGTTGAAGTTGATGAAGAATTATATGTTTCACGAATAGAGGAAATACCAAGAGATAACCATAGTTGGATCACATTAGTAGGAAGTGGTGAAAAGTGGATCATCAATCAGACTCATTGGAGAGAAAGTATTGCTAACAACTTCATCATCAAAAAAGAAGAGAAAGTGAATTGGCATGTATTAGAAGATCGAGTAGGTAAGTACGCCACCGTAGGAGAGATATTGCAATACGATCCTCGACGTGCCCCTCTAGAAGGCAGTGAAGACGAAATCAACCTATTACGACTTGTAGAACAATTCGACAGCATTAGAGAGGCTTGGGGGGCTCCTATAGGAATACTTGGTGCATATAGACCAGAGGAGAAGGTAAAAGATAATTATCACTCCAAAGGAATGGCTCTTGATATATATCCAGTGCAAGATGACTTGGTTGAATTCAGTCGATGGTTATCAAGAAGATGGACAGGAGGTTTCCTTCCCAATAAAGGGAAAAATTATTTGCATATTGACATCAGAAAGAATGGTGCTTTTTACACCAGACCTCAACAGTCTTTAAAATCTTTCGCTATTTGAGAACCCACTTTCGATCCTTGATCCATTCCGAGCATGGTGGCAGCACCAGCAAGAAATGGTCCTAGTACTGGCACTCCGGCGAGTGTAGGCGCAGCAGCCGTTCCAACTGCGGAACCGACGAGTCGGCCCTGCATCTTCCCAGCAGCTCCTGCTTCAATGCACTCGGCTTGTTTTGCCGTGAGTTCGGGACTGCGAATTGATGATTGATTAAATTCATCTCCAACAGGCGATTGTTTGAGTATGTAAGTCTCTGATTTCCCTTTCCTAAATACGCCAGCAGGCTTTTCTATTGTTCTTAGCTCCTCTACTATTTTAGGATCATGCATCCGATGCTTGATGTTATAAGACTGAGCTTTATCAGACTTAAAGACATCAATGCTGTAGGAAGAATATTGACTTACAGGTAAATTAAATTTCGGTAATCCACTCTGGTTACGCCCCAGCAAAGATATTGCTAATACATTGGAAGCTCCGAAAGCTAATCCAACTCCGACGAGGAGCCATCTCTGCTGGGACATAATTTAGATCACTTTAATTGCCATAGCTCCTTGGTTGAACTGAACAGTATCACCAAGTTGAACGTCAACAGACGTTGTAAGCTCTCCAGATGCTAGGAAGTTACCTGCCGTAGCTGCGTCCCAAATGCCAAAATGGGTGACAGTTGTTGGAGAGGAGTTTTGAGCACTTGTCGTAATTTGAGAGACAATTGCGTTTGTAATCTGATATCCACCACCTGATGCTGAACTAACAGTACTGAATGAAGTACTTGCAATTGATGTTCGAGTACCAGAACCTTTAATAGAACTTGTTACATCGTTATTAGATCCAGCAACACCGGGATCTGCTGTATGCACTGAGACATATACATTTGTGAGTGCATTAGGGAACGAAGAATTCTTTATCCAACCAAGAATCTTATTTGCAAGATACGAGGAAAATGCCATGCGAACTTCTACTTACTACTAGGGTTTTCTGTAGCTCTTACTTGTATTTTTAGAGGGTCTAATTAGTACCCACCACCATACGGAGCTGTACTAGTAAGCGTAGCCATATTTGCACTTGAACCGCTGATGGTTCCACTTACTCTCCAATACATTTTAAGTCTTCCATAAGGAACCATTCGTCCAATGATTGTTCCTTTCATTATTGTCAGGGTACCAGTCGATTCAGAAGTACCTAGAGCTGTACCACTGATTTCGTCTAGTTGGCTTAAAGGAGTCAGGGTAAGACCATTCTCATTCACTCCTGAAGCTGTACCAAATAGCTTGACCAGACCAATACGACCAGTTAGCTCATTACGTCCAGTAGCCGTTCCATCTAGCAGTAGATAACGAATGACTTGAAGACTTACGCTAAATGGCAATGCCTGCCACTGAGAGTTGCAAACAGTTAGGTAGTAAGTTCCTTTCGGTAGTTGTAAGTTGCTTTCTAAAACATCAGTATTAATAATTTCATTTTTGCAAGCAAAGCCATCTGGCTGGATCCTTATTTGATCTAAATGTTCGTTGAGCAATCCAAAAGATATATATTGATCTTCGTATTTGTTCAGTGAATTTTTAATAGCTCTTAAATCAGACTCTCCCGATGTGGTGACTTTGAAGTAAAGAGTATTCGTACCGACTTCAGACCCAACAGATCCTGTTAATGTTGTGTTCAGATTAAAGACTATACCAAGGTTCTTGGCTTTTGCAGGAGTATTATATTTGACATGTTCAGGTCTTAAGAATGAAGGTGATGATTTATCACTGCCCCCATAAGACTCTTTGATTTTGTTTATAGAGCCTGTTAAAGAAGTCATAAGGATTAGCACTCATATAACCGACACTCCTCATCCGACGGATTTTCTTCGCAATACTCTAAGTATCGTCGTCGTTGTGGAGAGAGGATTGGTGAGTCTAGGTCGTCTTGTTCAAGAGAGTCGCTCATTCAACATGGGAACCCTTGTATAGACGTATTTTAGTAATTCTTATGAGTCAGGAGCCCTACACGTTGGGATACGCCTAGGGATCAGTTTAAAGTTCTAAGAAACTACAAAAATTAGAACTCCTAACCCATGCAACCCCTGACGTAGTTCTTCTTCGGGGCAAGCTTAATCTATCTGAATTTTGATAGTTGTGGCCTTAGTTTCTTTTTCATATTGATATGAATCAAAGGTCTGATCAAATTAAACAGCTCATGTAATGCATCTTTCTTGAAACTGAGCTGGATGATCGTTAGATGGTTTCGATGAATTTTGGCTGGAATACTTAAATCGTTAAACCATGATTCCAAAGCTTCGTATTCCCTTTCTGAATATTTACCCCTAATAGAACCCTTCTTTCCAGTAATTCTTCCTTGATCAATCCATAATGCAGCAGCTCCTTTTAATCCAGTCGTATTCAAGACCTCTCTGGATATCATTCGCTTGTCTCTGGGATATAACAGTTCATAAGCTCGCCAAAGCATATCCCCCTGAAACCTGAAGCGTTCCATATCGTAGAAACCATCAGTTGGCACACGATCCCAAACGTAATCAACAGGTCCATCGTGATACTGACGTAATTTCCTGAGTTGATGATCTAAATAAGTTCGATCAATTTCTAATCTTTTAATTTCAAGCCATGGCCTTCTCCTTCTCCCCTTCAGGCTTATTGATCCCTTTCCCAAGCTGTAACTCAGTGCGTGAGCTACGAATTGAGCTGACATCCCATGACTCCTTGTTGAAGAGGTGTATTCGACTTTTCGGTGCGTAATGCTTTAAAACTTCTCTGATCTTTTGAGACTGTTCAGGATCGAAGAAGATTCGAGGTCTTACATATGCCTCATCGATTGATCCATCTGCTCCTGTCAGCATGGTTAGCCAGCCACAGATAAGTTGAGCCTCCTCAAAGGTTGAGCCAACCCTTCCAAGCAAAACAGACCCATCTTTCATCGGTTTATTACCTTCAGCCCATAACCACGCAGCAGCTTGAGCACCAAGCAAATCAAGCGTAGTTTTCGTTAATTGCTTTTCTCCTATTGGATAAAGGAGATTGTAAACAGGACGCAATTTGTTGGTTGAGACCCTAAATCTTAGTATTTGGGTTGATTTACCACTATTACGAGGCTTAGTTTTATAGGGAACAATTTTGGCCCTCGTGAAAATAAATTGCTTAAATTCGTCAACTTTTTCTTCTAAAAATGCAGACTCAGTTGCACCGGCTGTGAGAGTTAATTGGATATAACCTCCGCTAGGAGTGCGATATGGGACAAGACTCCCATCTCCAACCAGTAATCCTAAGAGCCCCCTTACATCAGCGGCATCCAAAAGTTTTACCCTATGAGATGTATTTATGATATAGACAACACACTGTAGGTGTGTATTTGTTCCCTATAAGTTTCGGAGTTATAAATCCCAATGTGGATTGATAATGATTTTCCAAAACTGTTAGGAGCCGAACTCTACCGTCCTCATCCCGGTTATATCATCGAGATGGCTGTAGAGCCTGTAGTGGTACACGATTTTTCAAAACAGCCCGGACAAACCGTGCAGTTGGATCGTTATCGCTTCTGGGGAAATCCCGGTAATAAGGATTCAAGAGAGCGTACTGCTGATCAAACTCTTGGAACGGCTTCAAGCAGAAATATTGTTAAAGACAAGGTATTAGTAAACCTTAAAGAGTACACAGGTCCAGCGGATCCAACAGATGCTACTTCTCCTTCAACCTTTAAGGTTGCTCGTGAGACATTGCTTACAGCACAGCGTCTTTTATTGGATACTGGTAACCTCAACGTTTTTCATCAGTCAATTGGTTCGTTGACCCTTTTGGATGATTACAGACGTTGGAGAGACAGAGTATTCGCAGACGAGCTATTCAAGGCAGAAGCAAACGGCAACTCTTCATCTAGCACTGGTGGTTATTACTATCCCGGTGGTGATGCAAAGGCTGCTGCTGCTCCTTTCTTCACATATGGTGTAGGTGTCTCAGCTAAGTTCGACGTAAAGACTGACTTACTGCAAGTTGTAAAAGACATGCGTAAGCGTAACGTTCCAACTTTTAGCGACGGCTACTACAGATGTATTGCTGATCCAACAGCAATGATGCATCTTCGTCAGAACGACGCATTTAGAGAGATTGCACGTTATGCAGGCAACGGCATGGTTAATCCTATGTCTCCTGAGCAAGCTCCTAACGCCAACTTCTTCCAAGGAATGGGACCAGCTTACGGTCAAGCTGGATTCGTTGCTGGACAACCAGTGATGCCAAGCGGCTTCCTCTTTGAGGGAGTAAGATGGTTCGAATCAACCAACCTTCCAGAGAAATCTATCAGTGCAAGCATCGCTGCTGCACCGGGTGGAGCTGGAGCTGCGACATATACAGCAGCGCCAATGTTGTTCTTTGGACCACAGGCAGTTGGTGTTGGTATTGGTGGCAACAATGCCCAGATATTATTAAACAATAATGATGACTTTTCACGGTTTATCATTATGATCTGGTCACTGTTTGCAGGTTTTGAAATCCTTAATAAGGACTTCATTACTGTTGCTTACTCATTCGTATATTGAGGAGGTAACTAATAACAATGGCAAAGAAAATTTTTCCGGGTAACTGGGTCACAACCCTTTCGAGTTACCAAGGTCAGCCAGTTGTGGCTGTTCCCGGTAGACAGTACTACCAAAAGATAGGTTATGCACTCGTTAACGCCACTGGTGGTACCGAATTTGATGTAACCATACCTAGTCCAGATATGCGTGGCGACGATAAAGTTCGTGCGAATATCACAGGTTTAACTCTTCCAGCAGGCGCAAACGTGTATCACGTTGGTGTTCGTGTTCCTGACCTTCGTAAGGACAGAGCAGTTGGATCAGCAACTTCTGGACTTGTAGGTACCACTGGCGACACAATCGCAGTGAAAGACGCAGCAGCTTCAGCCGCTGGCACTATCTCAACTACTGTGGTTTCTACACCAACAGTTGCTGTAGCTGGTGGCACAATTGCTCCTACTTCTGCGAAGAAAGGAGTTGTTGAAGCTAAGACACTTGCTGGAGCAGAGACTCTTAAGGTCTATGTAAGAAACGCAGCAGGAAATGCGGCTGGTTCAGCTCTTTCCTCTTCGGAAGCAGGTGGCACACCAATCATCGTCGAAGTAGCTTATTTCGTCGAAGATGATGTAGCTGGTTTAGATAGCACATTTATTCCTTACATCACAGAGACCTAAATCTATAGGTTTCTCACTACAATAAGGGCATCTCAATTTGGGGTGCCCTTTTTTAATTTATGGCGTTATATCAAAATACAAAGAACGGTCAAGTTGTCGAGTTCATTGGACATCACGATAAGGACTGGGCTATGGTCAAGAACGCAACAGGTGTCGTAGCTTATGTTGCATTGGATGATTTAGTTTCTTACGAAGTAGGGAAAGGTAAAACTAATCAGAAGATTGAACCACAATCGGCTGAGAAAGAAATAGATGAGGATAAGATTCCTGAGTCTGTTATACCGCTTGACGCTCGTTTAAATCTGAATGTAGCTACAGCAGAATCAATAGCTAAGCAAGTCAAAGGGATTGGATACGCTACTGCTAAGAAAATCCTAGAGCTAAGACTTTCACTGCCCGGAGAAAGATTTAAGAATTTAGATCAACTCAGAAAGATCGGCAGAGTTGACTGGGATGAGGTATTCAAAGAAGACTTAATCTACATCAGTTAAAAAGCCTAGAATAAAGCGAAAGTCGCCTTGTATAGAGATTGGAGCTAAACGACTACGAAAAAAGCCGTACTAGGTTCCATCTCGGCTATAACACTGGAGCAAATCTACCTGCTGGTGATATTGCTCGCCTAGAAGAGGCGATGGCTCGTGTTCCTGATAGTTATTTTTACGACAGGATTATTGAGCATTTGAATCGTTGCGATAAGGCTTACAGATTATCTCAGGTATTTAAGTCTGAGACATCTCCGCAGCCAAATATGGTTCAGAGCATATCAGGGGATACGACAAGGCAAATCTTGCAGTCGGATCCTATTAAGGCTGATAAAACATATCGAGAGATTTATCTAAGAGAAGTTGATCGACTTGCTGAAACATTGTATGTCGCAAACTATCGCAGAGATGAAGTCAGAAGATATGCATTTGATCGTTCAGGTTCTGAATTCATCATGGCTATTAAAGGGCCAGCGGATACAGCCGTAGGAACGAGAATAACTCAAGCTATTGGATCACAAAACTGGAGGTAGTAATTCCTAATGACAAAATTTAATCCAAGAGATTGGTACCAAAAGAGAGGATCAGAAGAAATGGTAGGTGGAGAAGAAGCTCCTGAGCAACAAGTAAGTAATGAAGCACCAACTACAAATCCCAGTGCGGATAGAGAGAGAAATAATTTCTCAAATGAAATAGCTTTGCTGCAACAACACAGTCGTAATGAAGGCCAGCCGACTCCAAACATAGCTGATGATTTTTATCGAAGTCTTCAAATAGGTAATGATTTTGGTATCCAAGGAAAAGATGCAGCACAAGAGCAGGCTGAAGTATCAGGAATGTATCCGGGTGTAGAGCAGCTTGGAGAAGGATCTGAAATCGAATTTGCCGAGTCCTTAACTAATGCAGATCAGAACAGAAGTACAGCTTTCACAGAAAATGCAATAGCTGCTTTAGCTCAGTCTTCCAAGACAGGAGAAGAAGCTTTTGATCCTATGCAGCCAAAAATAGGAACACCAACACCCGGAGTTGAGATCTCTCAGGTAGGAGGCCAACCCGGAAATGTATCTAATAGTCAAGATCTTTTATTACAGCAGCACAAAGGGAGAGTACCTAGCAAGCTTGCTGAGATTCTTGGTGGAGGCGATTTCGCATGACCAAGAAAACTGACCCAATGAAATACAAAGAAGGTCATAAAAGAACCTTCAGACCAAACGAATGGTACATTGACAAATTAAAAGAAAGTCAAGCCAATAATCTATTTAGAAGCTCCAAGGGTGGTGTTCCTAATAATCCAGAGAATGCACGATCATTCGTACCAATACCATCACCGATAGATCCTTCTGGCTCGATGCAAGGAGATCAAGTCGTCAGAAGAAATCCATATGGAGATGGAGAACAAATCGTAAACAGTGAAACACCAATACTGACAAAACCTAATCAACGTGGTTCATCTTTTGACCCACCCCCAGTACCTGTAGAAAAAGCAGGGGTAGTGAAGAAGGAGGATCCTAAAGCGAATAGAAAAGGAATGAGTACAAAAATTGGTCTAATGAATTCAGGCCCACTAAGAGATATCTCAATCTTGTAGTTATCTAATTTAAGTAAACTTTAAAAAGATAGGTAATTAAATGGCAACGAGTAGTTCAAACAAAATGCCGCTTTTGGTCGATAGACCATTACATTCTTTCGCAACGCTTGGAGGAACGTCGGCATTAACAGATTCAACTAATCTGAATACACCATCACCAGCAGGATGTGTATTACTAGTTGATTGCTCAGCAAATGATGGAGCAGTGATTGATAGTCTGTCTATTATTGCGAACGAGGCGACTTTAACAGCGTCGAATGTTCTTGTATTTCTAAGTACTGCGACGACGGCAACATCGGTTACGACAGCAAATACAGCCTACGTATGTGGTGCAGCTATAGCAAGTACATCAAAGGGAGACAGAACTAATATCTCATTACCAGCTTTAAGTGTTCCTGTTCCTAACCTTGGTGGTGACGCAACAGTATCCGAATTAGACAAGAAAAATACAGGCTTATATGTTCCTTCTGGAGCATTGATTTATGTGGGTGTAGATACGGTAATCAGTTCTCCAAGCGCAAACTCAAGAGTTCATTTATTTGCCCAAGGCGGCTTCTTTTAAACCATGCCTTCACTTGCTAGTACAAGCGCATACCTAGATCAGCTTTATAAAGACAAGTTTGGTAGACAGCCAGACGCAGAAGGGAAAGCGTATTGGCAAGGTCAAATAGATTCAGGTAAGGCAACTGCTGCAAGTGTCGCAGCAGCTTTCGACGCATCATCAGAAGCTAAAGATCGTGTATCTAAAGGAGTAGCTCAGGGTGTAGCTGATACAGCATCATTTGAAGCGGCAAAGGCAGCTAATGCAGCGAAAGCACCAGCACCTGCACCTGCACCTGCACCTTCTCCAGCACCAGCCCCATATAACGCAGCAGAGGCATATAACAATACAGTTAACTCAACAGTTGCAGCGTTTAATGCGCCAGCACCTGCACCAAGTCCAGCTCCAGCTCCAGCACCTTCTCCAGCTCCAGCACCGGATGATGACGATGGCCCTGTCTACACTCTCCCTTATATAGATCCAGAGAGTGAGCAAGGTAAAAGACTGGCTATCAATGATATCTATAGAGATGTTTTAGAACGAAATAGTGATGAAGGTGGAGAAGATTATTGGTATAAGGAACTGGAATCAGGCAGGCAAACTCTTGATGATATTAGATCTAACATCGAAGCATCAGGTGAAAAAGATAAGTTAGCGGACAATAAAGCATTTATTGAACAGCAATATAACCAAGGATTAGATAGAGGTACTGGAGACAATATCGATGATGCTGCTGATCCTTATGGCGGTGGAATGGGATATTGGCTCAAAGATTTAGCTACTGGTCAATCTCGTGATGACGTTGCAGCAAATATCCGTAGATCCGATGAGTTCTCTACACAAGCCAGCGATTACTTAGAAGGTCTGTACGAGAATATTCTTGAACGTGATCCTGATACTGAAGGATTGGATTACTGGAAACAGTCGTTAATCGATGGAACTCAAACAAGAGAAGACGTAGAAAACAACTTCAATATCAGTGACGAGAAATGGCTGGGTGATATCTATAAAAATGAATTAGGTAGGAATCTTGGGGAGGAAGGTAGGGACTATTGGTTGAATGATATAAACAACAAGGGACAATCTCGTGAAGATGTTTTAGCCAATATCAAACGATCTGATGAATACGCTTGTGCTCAAAGTGGTGGAACATGGGATGGAAGTAGTTGTACTCAGGCACCAACCGCATGTCCAGCAGGTCAGGTCAGGAATGCCAATGGGGATTGCGAGGATACAGATCTTCCTATCGTTTGCGGTGCAGGTCAACAGTTAAATAGTGCAGGAACTGGATGTATAGATATTCCTGAAATTCCAGATGATGAATGCCCAACGGGTCAAAGGAGGAATGCTGCTGGTAATTGCGAAACCGATCCCAATACTTTGCCATGTGGAGAAGGAGAAACCAGAGGAGCTGATGGCGTATGCCGACCAGTAGATACAACTCCAGCTCCTTGCCCATCAGGTCAAACAAGAAACGCTCAAGGACAGTGCGTAGGATCAGATGCTCCGGCTCCGGGTCCAGCTCCATGTCCTAATGGTCAAACAAGAAATCCAGATGGATCATGCCCAGAAGCTGGAACTTACATGGGAGAAGATCCACAGGACAAAATAGATACTGAGGGTAATGCACCCGGAACTTGGATGGGAAACCAAGAATCAGATGACGACTTCAATCGGCTATATAACGACAAGCAAGCAGAGATGGTCAGGCTATACGGTGGAGATGGTCAAGGAGGAACAGCATCTAATGATCGGTATGACCAATTAAAGTCTGATTACGACGATGCGAGAAGAGAAGCTGATTCATATATCAATGCAAATCGGGATGAAGAATTATCAAAACTAAGAAGAGGTATTACTGTCGGAGGATTCCCCGGAAGCAGACGTAATGATCTGAGGTCAGGAGGAACTGCTTATAGTGATCGGTCTAGAAAGAGAAGTCGTGTCACTGCTGGCCCAAGAGTCAAGAATGATCGACCATACGCAGCAAGAGGCGTTAGGGGTGGATATTCATCAGGAAGTACTTATTTCGATAACGCTAGTAGCTTTTAATAATGGGGAAAGGTCTAGGAACATTAGGCCATAAGGGGTTTAGCTTTAAACCTCTTAGTAAAGGTATCGGAAGTTCGAGGTCGAAAGGTTTATATCCAACAAAGACAGATGGAGCTGGTTTATATGGAACTGCACAGTTTCCTACGATTCTTGAGAATTACAATCGAATCAGTGATTACAAGCGTTGGCAGTTAGGACAGGCTTATTACTTTGGAACAGGTAGAAGCTGGGACGACTTATCTTTTTACAGCAACAGTAGATTCGTTACAGGAGCCGTTAGTGGTGTTTCGAAAGATATTGTCACGATGTTTCCCAGTGCAGACAGCCCTGAAGGAGCATGGTATGTAGGTCAAAGAACAAGAGGTAGCATCATCTTGCCTCAACCATTATCTGCAACTGCAATAACGACAAATACCTCGGACCCAGATCCAGCGAATCACACGTTGACTTACGACGTAAGTGGAATATTAACTCCAGCTCAGATTGGAATTTTTAATATTTTCATAGGGGAGCAATTTGAAGATACTGCTAGTGGACCTAACTATCCAGATGACGTTGTTGAAAAGCCAGAAGGTAGTGTTGCTCTAACATTGGTTGCAGCCAACTCAGGATCGATGACACTTGTTTTCGATCTTTCCAAGGCTTATGGAAGGGTGAAATTTAATAACACGATTTATTGGAAGAAACTAGATTACAGCCCCTCTAGTCCAAACATATGGGATACAAGCATCGGAAGACACCTATGTTCCTCCACTAAAATGTTTTGTTGCTGTCCTGATCATTTAGGCGGAGCATTAGCAAACCTTGAATTTCCAAAAGGTGAAGTTGATCAAGATATGTTCCCACTACCAAACGCTCAAAGAAATGTGAGATCTGCATGGGAAAGTCAGGGTGCAGGTTATTACAGGCAGTGGAGATCGCTCCCTAGGAGAATTGATGAAAGACGAGAATGCAAACATATGCATGCAATGAGATGGGAATGTGGCATTCCTTGGTATGAGCCAAGTGATGTGCCTACTCAATATTTCGGTACTGAGACTAGAGGGCTTCTCACAGATTCATCAATAGAGCAACAGTATGGAGATGATGTCTATGACTCATATAACGCAAAGCATCGAATTAACTACGACAGGTATGTCCTTGCATTAGCTGAAGTTGTCGGAATTGAATTATTCCCCGGCTCAGATGTACGAGATGGAATTAGATCAGATCAAAGACCGATGCTATGGAATGATGCTGATGAACCATTAGCAAGCTGGTGCAGACAAAACGATTGGTGGTGTAGAAGAGGAACCCAAGAAATCAGAATATTCAATAGTGCTACTCAACAATTTGAATCGACAGTGAATATTGGAGGCACCGATTATCCCATGATTGAGATAGTAAAAGAGGGATCAAATGGTGCGCCAATAATTGTTCCTTAGAACTTCTTAAAATAAAGAGATGACAGCATACCCAGAAAATACTGGTGGCATTATCGCTGCCATCAACGCATGCATATTTGCTGCTGGAGGGCAGATGGGAACGTATAACCACAACACTGGTGGAATCATTCAAGCCTTGATGGAATTGCAAACCGCAATTGCAGGGATGGGAGGAGGTTCAGCAGTTGAGATTGAATTAACAGCTTCAGAGAATTTAGCTACAGGTGATGTGGTTTATATCAATGCATCTGGAGAACTCGCAAAAGCAATCCATGATTCAACAAGAGATATAGCAACTGTTGCTGGAATGATGAAAGAAACAGTTGCAGCAACCGCATTAGGTAAATTAGTTTTTTCAGGAAAAATTGATGTATCTGGATGGGGAGCAGGAGCTTTAACACCCGGAGATAGATATTTTCTCAGCGGCAGTGGAGCCTTATCATCCACTCCACCAAGTACAGCAGGTGATTTTGTCACCCTTGTGGGAGAAGCATTAGACGCAAATACTCTTGCATTAAATATTGATACCCCTGTGTTATTGAGCTGATGGCAATTCGTAATCCTATTGTCTATGTAAATGGCTACCCACAAGAGTTAGCCACTAGTGATCGATTAAATGGAGTAGGAAAGAGTACAGTTTCTGCAACTGCTCCTTCTAACCCAGAAAATGGTGATCTTTGGTTAGATACAAACGGAGATATTTTAAAGATCTATAAAGGTGGGGCATGGACTGAGCCCACAGAAGATCTATCGACAGCAGTCGTTGCAGGCTCAGCACCAACTAGTCCTTCCAATGGATTACTCTGGTTTGACACGACTACAGATCAGTTAAAGGTATATGACGGATCTTCTAATAATTGGAAATTAGCAGAATCTCAAACATACATTGCAGGTTCAGCACCGAGTTCTCCTTTAGCAGGTGAATTCTGGTGGGATACCTCTGAAGGAAGACTCAAGATTTATACAGGAAGTGCATGGGCATATGTAGGACATAAAACATTTACGGCAGCAACCGCACCTACTTCAGGAATGGTAGAAGGCGATTGGTGGTATGACTCAGTTTCTGGAGCCTTTAGTATGTATATAGCTGGCTCAATTAATGCTTGGACAACCGTTAGTAGCGGTGGTTCAGGAGGAGGCGGGTCTATTTCAGACATCCTTGCGTTTGGTTAATGGCATTATTTAAGAAATCTAGTCATCCCTTTGGTAATTCAGGTTATCCAAGTACAGGAGCAGTAAACATCTACACACAACCAGCTTCAAAAAGCAGTGTTGTTGTTGGTTTATCTGTTGTAAACACAAGTGATTTTGACCTTCCTTGTGACATATATCTGATTAAAGGCGGTGGAACTGCTAAACACTATTTTGCAAAAGATAGACGAGTTAAAGCAGGTGAGACCGTTCAGTTAATCGATAGTGGACAAAAGGTTGTACTAGAAGCTGATGCAACAAACGCAGATGGTGTTTGGGCTAATGCTTATACACATTTAGATGGAGCTAATCCACAAACCTTTAGCTGCTGGTTGTCTTATTACGAGGACGTTAACGCATGAGTCTTGATTCAATTCAACTACTCAAAGAGGTTGAAACTCCCGGCATTCAGGAATTTCCTGAGCCGTCTGGCAAGAATGCCTATGGCATTAAGTTCAATCAGTCAACAGGAGCACTTGATTTAATACGTCTCAGTGATGGCGATTTTATTAAACTTCCTGACGACAATATAATTAATGAAGAGGACTATACAGAAGTTGTGTGGTCAAATAAATTGCTCAATTTTAGTTGGGCTACATCACACCCCGGACATCTACAAGTTGAAATAGTATGAGCACCATTATTGATCTGGGTAAGTTACGCTTTCTCTGGAGAGGAGCATATTCTGCTGGTTCTAGTTATGAATTAAACGATGTTGTTGCCTACGGTGGTAACTCATACGTTTATATCAATACCCTTGCGTCATCAGGGAACCTTCCTGACAATACGACCTTTTGGTCGCAGATGTCTGATGGATTATCTCTAAAAGGAGACTGGGATGCCGGAACAACTTACACCATCGGTGACCTAGTTAACGTCAGTGGTATTGTTTATAAAAACAAGCAGACATCAACAAATAACGAACCTCCTAATGCAACGTATTGGGATGTCTTTATAGAAGGATTCAAATACAAAGGTACGTGGAGTAGTTCTACTGCATACAAGGTTAATGATGTAGCGATACAAAATGGTGTTAACTATATTTGTATTCAGAACCATACGAACCAAGACCCTCCGGCTGGAGCTTATTGGAATGTATTTGCAGAAGGTTTTAACGATACTGGAGACTGGAGCAACGCAACTGAATATCACGTTAATGACTTAGTTAACTTAAACGGCATTGTTTATAAATGTACTGCTGATAATACAAACCAAGAGCCGCCAAATGCGTCCTACTGGGTTCAGTTTGCTGCTGGTTTTAACTGGACTGGCGATTACAACGCAGCAACTGCTTATAAAATCAACGATATTACCAAAGTAAGTGGTATTCAATATCGTTGTAAATTAGCGTCAACAGGTAACGAGCCTCCAAATAATACTTATTGGGAAGAGTATGTACAAGGCTACAACCAGACAGGTGCTTGGTCTAACGCAACAAGCTACAAGCTGAATGATATAGCGACATTAAACGGTATTCAATATCGTGCTAAGGCTGCCCATTCAAACGTTGAGCCACCAAACTCAACCAATTGGGAGATTTGGGTTGAAGGTTTGAAATGGACTGGAGATTACAGTGGATCAACAGCCTATAAAATTAACGATTTAGCAAAGTTAAATGCAGATATTTATAGGTGCAAAGCTGCTGTAACAGGAACAGAACCACCAGATGCAACATATTGGGAGCTGTATTCACAAGCTTTATTTAATAAAGGAACTTGGACTGGATCAACAGCTTACAAAAAGAATGATGTTGTTCAGCATTTAGGACAGACATATCAAGCCACAAGTAGTCATACCTCTACTTCTAGCTTCTTAACTGATTTCAATACCACAGGTCTTTGGTTGAGACTATCTAGTGGACAGTATTATCGTGGAGGATATTCAGATGCAACAGACTATTTCAAGAATGATTTGGTAACTACTGGATCAGCTCCAAACTTGAACTTATATATGAGCGTTTCGGATCATACTTCT
>Ga0209992_10001304_pt1 | contig 26971 bp, 29 predicted proteins | sample 2SBtaG_2_FD_182564 | JGI IMG/M metagenome (GOLD analysis project Ga0209992, IMG submission 182564) | Deep subsurface microbial communities from Kolumbo volcano to uncover new lineages of life (NeLLi) - 2SBTROV12_ACTIVE470 metaG (SPAdes)... | ecosystem: Environmental > Aquatic > Marine >... | reverse complement strand
AGCAGCAAATGTTGTTGTAGAAGGTGCAAAAACAAAAGGAATAACAGGATTACACATTAGAGTGCGCGCAGTAGGTGGAGTCGGTTCTAGAGTTCCAGGACCTGGTGCACAAGCTGCTATTAGAGCTCTAGCAAGAGGAGGATTTAGGATTGGTAAGATTGATGATGTTACACCAATACCTCATGATACTACAAGAAAGAAAGGTGGCAAAAGAGGAAGAAGAGTTTAGATTTCTTCATCTACAAGTTTTACTCTAATTTTACATCCATTTGATTCAAAAAAACCACTCATAAAATTTCCAAATTTTTCTTCATGTTTATTTCCTTTTGTTTTTCTTATCACATCATCAAATTCATGTGAAATTGCTTGATAGAAATTAGTATGAAGTGCAATTGAAAAAAATGTCCATCCAAATTTAGATATTGGTTCACTAACAGCATAACCATCAGAAAGTTTACAGAGTTTTTGCATCTTATTCATTGCATCTATTACTAAGATTTTATCCTCAACAAGTTTTATTGTACTAAATTCTAGAATGTAAACCATTAATTTTCATCTTCCTCAAAATTACTATCATCTGTTTGTTTAACAAATTTTTCTGAAATTGATACAAATTTTCCATCTTTTTCAACATTAATCTTATTCTCCATTCTAACACGAATTCCTACAGAACGAAAAAGTGTCAATAATTTACCACCATCTAAAACTTCATCAATTTCACCAGATTGAATTAATTCTGCTAATTTTTCTTCAACAAGTTTTGTTTCATTTGGAAATTGGGATTCTGCATTAGACAGTACTTCAAGTCCTCTATAACCAAGTTTTTGTATAATTTGCTCTCTTGGCAAAAGTTTGTTTTGATCACTATTACTAAGCACAGTTTCTTTCTCTTCTTGATTATTCTGTTGTGCAAGGTTTTTTTCCATTTCAGCTAAACGCTTTGCTTTTAAAATTTCTAATTCTTTATCTTCTTCTTTCATCCTTTAATCACACCAATTGGCACCAATTTTGCTACTTTAGTAGCTATCCCTAGTTCATGTGAAACATTTACCACTGCATCAACATTTTTGTATGCCTGTGGTGTCTCTTCAACCACTCCATCACGTGTAAGTGATTTGATAAAAATTCCTTTTTCGTTTAAGGATTTTTTTACCTGCTCTTCTGTAAAATTTCTCCTTGCTTTAGAACGTGACATCATTCTACCTGCACCATGAGCAGTGGATCCAAAGCTTCTGGTCATAGAATTTTCTTTTCCAAGTAAAATCCAACTTCCAGTTCCCATTGAACCTGGTACTAGAACTGGTTGACCCAAATCTCGATATTTACTTGGAACTTCCTCCAAATTTGCTGGAAATGCTCTAGTTGCCCCTTTTCGATGAACCACAACTGATTTATTTTTGCCATCTATTTTATGATTTTCAACTTTAGCTATGTTATGTGCAACATCATACACTAATTTCATATCAAGATCAGATTCTGTCTGGTTAAATACTCGTTCAAATGATTTTCTCGTCCAATGCGTAATCATTTGTCTGTTACTCCATGCAAAATTTAATGCTGCAAACATTGCTGCTCTATATGATTCTCCCTCATCAGATCTGTTTGGTACGCAAGCTAATTCCCTATCTGCTAGACTAATGTTGTATTTTTTTTGAGCCTGCTCTGATATTCTAAGATAATCACTACAAACTTGATGACCAAATCCCCTGGAGCCACAATGAATTAAAACTGTTACATTTCCCTTTTGAATTCCCATTCTTTTTGCTGCTTCTTCATCATGAATCTCTTCAACTCGTTGAACCTCAAGAAAATGATTTCCAGATCCAAGACTTCCAAGTTGTGGTGCACCACGTTTTCTTGCTTTATCAGAAACTTTGTTAGGATCAGCATTTGCCATCTGCCCATTCTCTTCACAAACATCTGCATCATCATTAGTACCATAACCATGCTCGATAGCCCACATTACACCTTTTACTAGAACTTCATCAAGTTCTGATTGAGTTAATCTAACAGCACCTTTAGAACCAACTCCTGATGGTATTGATTTGAAAAGATCATTGACTAATTCACCAAGTTTTGGTCTTACATTTTCTTCAGTAAGATTTGTTCGTAAAAGTCTTACACCACAATTGATATCATATCCAACCCCACCAGGACTAATCATTCCTTCTTCTGCATCCATTGCTGCAACACCACCAACAGGAAAACCATAACCTTCATGACCGTCAGGCAATACTACAGAATGTTGTTGTATACCAGGTAAAGTTGCAACGTTAATTGCTTGTTTAATTGTTCTATCAGTCATCATTTTTTCTATTAAGGTTTCATCTGCATAGATAGTTACAGGAACCTTCATTCCAAGAGAGGGATCAGCTTCTATTTGGTATTCCATATCACCTATCTTTTTTGGTTTTAAGTCAGTCAATTAGATGGACAAAGTTCAGGTAGAGGCAATTTAAATCAAATTCAATACTCTTGAATAAATTAAAATGAAATGATAATATGAATAATTATATGAAAAAAGCAATTGTATTGGGTGGTTCTAGAGGAATTGGTAAGGCGATTTCAGAGTCACTGAAAACACTTGATATTGATGTTATTGCAGCATCTAAGTCTGATATTGATACATCAAATATGGAAAGTGTAAGAAAATTTTTGCAGACATATTCCAATACAGATATTCTTGTACTCAATACAGGAGGGCCACCTGTACTTGAATTTAAAAAAATTTCGGAAGAAGACTGGAAAAAATATCATAACCAACTATTTCTTGGATTCTGTACCATATTACAAAACATTTCAATCAGTGATAATGGATATATTTTTGTAATAACATCAAATGTGATTAAAGAACCAAATTCTAAACTTATTATTTCAAGTGCATATAGAGCCGCATTTTCTAGTGTCTTTAAAATTCTAAGTAAAGAATTTGCAAAAAGAGAAATTAGTTGCATAAATATCGCACCAGGTCCAATCAACACAGATCGAACTAAAGAATTAATTGATAATGTAGATGAATTTGTAGACACACTTCCAATGAAACGCTTAGGAAAACCAGAAGAAATTGGAAATTTTGTAAAATCAATTATAGAAAATAATATCAAATATCTTTCAGGAACAACAATTAATTTTGATGGTGCAAACTCGAATTCTCTATTTTAGGTAAACATAGATTTATTTTTGTACAAATTTGAGTAAATACATTGGCAATTCTACCTATAGATAGTGGTCGTTATGGGACAAAAGAGATGCTTGCAATATTTAGTGAGCAAAAAAAGATAGATTATCAGTTAGAAATTGAAGCAGCCGCTGCACTATCACAAAGCGAAATTAAAATAATTTCACGTAATGTTGCTAATGATATTGCAAAAATTGCAAAATCAGGTAAAATCACAAACAGACGAATTAAACAATTAGAAGCAAAAAGTGATCATGATACTGCAGCACTTGTAGAAGCACTAGCAGAAAAATGTAAAAAAGAATCGAGACCATGGATTCACTATGGTTTGACAAGTAATGATCTAGTTGATACAAGTAATTCATTACAAATGAAAGATGCTTTAAGAATAATTCAACCAAAAGTTTCTAGATTATCGCTAATTCTTGCAAATAATGCTATAAAATACAAAAATGTTCCAGCAGTTGGAAGAACTCATGGACAGCACGCTAGCATAATTTCTTTTGGATTAAAATTTGCAAATTGGGCTGCTGAAATGTCGACACATTTGGAAAGATTAGATGAAATCAAAAAACGAATTCTAATATGTAAAACACTTGGTGTTGTTGGAACTGGTTCATTAATGGGCAAAAATGCTGTAAAAGTTCAAGATAAAGTATCAAAAAAACTTGGACTTTTTGCAGCAAAAGTAACTACGCAAATTATTCCTAGAGAAAGATATGCAGAGTATGTGTTTCATTTGTCGCTTTTAGGGGCAACTCTAGAAAAGATTGCTATAGAAGTTAGAAATTTACAAAGAACAGAGATTGGCGAAGTGGCAGAATACTTCAAGAAAGGCCAAATGGGTAGTAGTGCAGTTCCTGTTAAAAGAAATCCAATTAAAAGTGAAAGAATATCTTCGTTATCAAAACTTCTAAGAAGTCAAGTTAGCACATCATTTGAAAATATTCCTTTGTGGCATGAGAGAGATCTATCAAATTCTGCAAATGAAAGATTTGTTATTCCAATGACATCAATTCTTGTTGATGAAATGTTGGAAACTATGATTCGCATTGTTGAAAATCTACATGTTAATACAAAACGAGTTAAAGATAATCTTAACATTACAAAAGGTCAGATTTTTGCTGAGTTTGTCTTAGAGGCATTAATCAAGAAAGGCATGCCACGATTCAAGGCATATCGGGATGTACAGAGAGTTGCATTTGACGCACATAAAAAAGAAATTAACTATATTGACGCACTATTAAACGATAAATCTATTTCTAATATCCTGTCAGATAAAGAAATAAAATCAATATTTGTTGCAGAAAATCACCTTGGGGCATCACTAACAATTATTGATAATGTAAACAAACATGTCAAATTGTATTCTAAGAAGTTTTCCTAGACTTCAATAATGATTTGTGAATCTTAGTTCCATACTGCAGTGCTTTTTTCTGTTTATATGCAGAAATCTTAGGCACATTACAATCTATTGCAAGTTCACGTATAACATGCTTACGTAACAAGTCATCAGGTCCATGTATTTTTTTAGTTATCGGAATTGTTCTTGCATAATCTATGAAAGAATCATTTAACAGTGGTTGAACAATAGTAACTCCAAACTCTGAAGATACATTATTTACTGCAATCATCATGTCCTTTTCATTTTTTAATTTTAGATCCATCATTTTTTGAACTTCATTCTCGCTAATACTAATGGCTTCACGATATGAATTATAACCACAAAATAATTCATCAATTCCATTTGCAGTTATAACTTTAGAAATACCTAAACTTTTTGCCAATTTTGATACATAATAAAATGCAATAGAATTCTCATTCCAAGATAGATTATCTGTTTTAATTATATCATGAATTTTTTCACTTGTTTCTTGAAAAGATTTAGGTTCTATTTCTAAAATATTATGCTTGAATTTTAGAATTTCATTAACTTCTTTTGCAAAATTAATGTCATGTGAATCATGAAAACCAATTGTAAGAAGATGTATGTCATATCCGGCATCATGCAATAGTTTTGCAATAAGAGTACTGTCTACTCCTCCTGAAAAGGCAACACCAACAGAATTATCTAATATACTAGTTTTGATAACATGTTGAATTTCACCAAGTAGTTGATTCACAGTTTTGGAAACTAAATTGCATAATTTATTATTGTTCATAGATATCCACAAAATATGGAAAAGCTTTCAGATGGAGAGATTCAAGAGAATCTAAAAGAATTGAATGGTTGGACTGTGGTAGGCGGTAAATTACATAAAGAAATTGAATTTGCCGACTTTAATGGAGCATGGCAGTTTATGACAATTGCAGTCACAGAAATTGAAAAAATGAATCATCACCCAGAGTGGTTTAATGTATACAACAAACTTGTAATTGATCTTATGACACATGATGCAGGTGGAATTACTAAGAATGACATCAATCTTGCAAAATATCTAGATAAGATACCAGTTATCACATCACTTTAGAGATTTATAGACAAAGATCAAAGTTTTAGATATGGAACCAAAGATTACTGAAAAAGCATGGGAACCAATTCTTGAAGAAAAAATTTTAAAAAAATGGGATGACACAGGGATAAATGATTTTGTAATCCAAAATTCTAATTATACAATAGATACGCCACCACCATATCCTTCAGGAAGACCATGGCATATTGGCGCAGCATCACACTATGCTCAGATAGATATGATTGCAAGAACTGCAAGAATGTCTGGAAAGAATGTGTATTTCCCAATAGGTATTGACAGAAATGGATTACCTGTTGAACTGTACACAGAAAAAAAACACAATATAAGAATGCGTGAAACTGAAAGAGGAGAGTTTCTTGAGCTATGTAAAAATGCATTAGATGATTTGGAAGCTGAAATGATTCAGATAATGAAAAGTCTTGGAATAAGCGGTGACTTTAAAAATTATTACCGAACAGATAGTGAAGAGTATAGAAAATTTACACAATCTACATTCATTGAACTTTGGAAAAAAGGAGTTATCTATCTTGCAACAAGGCCAAATAACTATGATTGGGTATCTGGTACAACAATTGCTGATGCTGAAATTGTATATGATGAAATTTCAACTAAATTAGTTTACATGAGATTTTTCATTAAAGATACATCTGACAAAATTATCATTGCCAGTACTAGACCTGAATTACTTTGTGCATGTAAAACCGTAATTGTACATCCAGAGGATTCTAGATATTCAGAATTGATTGGAAAAAAATTGATTATACCACTAACAAATAATGAAGTTGAGATTAAACCTCATCATTCAGCAAAAATGGAATTTGGTTCGGGAGCTGTTATGGTATGTAGTTATGGTGATCAAAACGACGTAGCACTATTTCGTGAATTGCAACTAGAGGAAGTGGTGGCAATTGGACTTGATGGTAGAATGACAAAAGCTGCAGGAGATTACGAGGGTCTAAAACCAAAACAGGCACGAACAAAGATAATCGAAGATTTGGAAAATGCCGAATTTGTGGAAAAAATAGAAGATATTTCCCACAGGACGCCATTATCTGAAAGAAGTAAAACTCCAATTGAGATTATTCCAATGGAAGAATATTATCTGAAGCAAAAAGATTCTGTTGAAAAGATGAAGCAGGCTGGAACTCAGATCAAATTCTACCCCGAGATGCACAAGCAAATTCTAATGAATTGGCTTGATTCCATTTCTATTGATTGGCCTATTTCAAGGAGAAGGTATTATGGAACAGAAATTCCAATTTGGTATTGTAAGAATTGTTCAGAGGCATTTGTTCCTGAACCTGGAAAATATTACCGACCTTGGAAAGATCAATGCCCTGCCGATAAATGTGAAAAATGTGGCAAGACTGAATTTATTGGTGAGGAAAGAACATTTGATACATGGATGGACTCGAGTGTCTCACCATTATTTATTACAAAATTCAACGTGGATAATGAATTCTTTAAAAAAACATATCCAACAGGAATAAGACCACAGGCAAAAGATATTGTAAGAACTTGGTTATACTATACGCTTTTACGATGTGACGAATTGACAGGTAAGAAACCATGGTCTGAGGCATGGATTATGGGCTATGGATTAGATGAGAAAGGAATGAAGATGAGTAAAAGTAAGGGCAATGCATTAGATCCTTTACCTATTATTCAAAAATCAGGTGCCGATACTTTTCGTTTTTGGAGTGCAAGTGAAATCAATCATGGTTATGATTTTAGATGTTCTGAACAAAAAATTGAATCAACAAAAAAATTTCTAAGTAAATTATGGAACGTATCAAGATTTCTTTCCAGTTTTCCTGTAATTAATTCTGCAAATCTTACTAATACTGACAAATGGATACTATCTGAGCTTGATAAAGTAATTTTACAATGTAAAGAGGGTTTCTCCCATTACAATTTCTTTATACCAGCAATTGCACTAAGAGAATTCACATGGAATATTTTTGCGGCACATTATATTGAGATGGTCAAAGCTAGGGCATATGGAATAGGATTTGAGGAGGAAGAAAGAGATGCAGCGATATATACCTTACATAAGGTTTTATCAACAATTCTAAAACTTTTAGCACCAATTACACCATTTATTACAGAACATCTGTGGCAAACACTTTACTCAGAAGATAGTATTCACAAAGAAAAAATTCCTGAAGCTGAAGTTGGGGAAGATTTTTCACAATTTACACAGAATATAATTGAATTTAATTCTCAAGTTTGGAACGACAAGAAGGAAAAAAATCTATCACTAAAGGATTCAATTGAAATTAATGTTCCAGAAAGTTTGCAGCAATTTAAGAAAGATTTAGTGGCAATGCATAATCTAAAGTCAGATTAAGATTTTGAGTCTTTTACCATTTGCACAAAAGATTTGTGTAAAGAAGTATCTCTTGTTAATTCAGGATGAAATGCTGTTGCAATAATATTTCCTTGTTTGACAGACACAATTTTCTCCTCGAATTTTGCCAAAACTTCAACACTGTTTCCAACTTCTGAAACAGATGGCGCACGTATGAAAACGCCATTAAATGAAGATATTCCAATTGGCTCAATGGAAATTTCTGCTTCAAATGAGTCTTTTTGTCTTCCAAAAGAATTCCTCTCTATCTTAACATCAAGTAAATCAAGCAATGGCTGTTCAACATCACCAACTACTCTATCTTTGGAATTCTTTGAAAGTAAAATCATACCTGCACATATGCCAAATACTGGCATTCCAGACTCAATTTTTTCTTTGATAGTTTTTAATGCTCCATTAACTAATGACATCTGACCAATCATTGTACTTTCTCCACCTGGAATAATTAGACCATCTAATTTGGAAATTTGTTCAGCAGTTTTAACTTGACTAACTGCACCATCAATACCTAATTCACTTAATGATGCCATAACTGATAGAAAATTCTCAGTTACATCACCCTGTATAGCCAACACGCCAATATTTAATGTCATACTGAACCACCACGTTCTTGCATTTTCAATTCCAGATCTTTAACATCAAGACCAAGTATTGACTGTCGTTCATCAATCATTTTTTGTGCTTCTTTTACTTTATCAGGTTCTTCCCAGAATGTTGTTGCAAGAACAACTGCTCTAGCTCTTTCTTTTGCATCTTCTGCTTTGAAAATTCCTGAACCAACAAAAATACCATCACATCCTAATGACATCAAATAAGCAGCATCAGCTGGTGTTGCAATTCCACCAGCTGCAAAGTTTACAACTGGAAGACGACCAATTTTTGCAGTTTCTTCAACAAGACTGTAAGAAACTTTTAGTTCTCTTGCCATTCTAACAAGATCTTGTTTATCACCTGAATCGTAAATACTCTTTATAGCACGAAGTTCATCGTTGACTTTTTTGATATGAGTAATTGCCTCTGCAACATTTCCTGTACCAGGTTCACCTTTAGTTCTAATCATGGCAGCACCTTCTTCAACTCGTCTTAATGCTTCACCAAGTGAACGTGCACCGTTAACAAATGGCGTTGTGTAATCCCATTTCCAAATATGATGATATTCATCAGCTGGTGTTAAAACTTCAGATTCGTCAATCATGTCTACATTAGTTTCAGCAAGTACATTTGCTTCGTAAACATGACCGATTCTACATTTTGCCATTACTGGTATTGTAACGTTATCCATTATCTCTTGAATTATTCTAATACTCGCAGTTCTTGCCACTCCACCTGCCTTTCTTACATCTGATGGTAGTTTATCTAAAACCATAACTGAAACTGCCCCTGCTTCTTCAGCAATCAGAGCTTGTTCTACAGTTGTGACATCCATTACAACGCCATTTTTTAACATGTGTGCAAAACCTCGTTTTAATGTAGATGTTCCTCTAGAAACTGAAGTCATTTCATTTGATTCCTTTATTTCACCTTTAGAATTTGGAATATCACCAGAAAGTGGAATCATATCGTATCTATGTCTACTGAATATTTATTCCCTTATACTGTTTAGAATACTTTCGAGTTCAATTTCTACTTCACTGATAATTGGAGGTATTAATTGCTCTGTAGCCTCCTGTTCAGGCCAAAATAACTGATTAGTTTTTTCATTATATGTTATTTTTACACCATATTTTACAAAATCAACTGTTTCATCTTTTATAACAAATGAATCAAAAGGAATTGCCATAAAACCAGTTTCTTTAATCATTGCAAGTAACTTTGTTTGTTTTTCAGAATCAATTTTGGAAATTTTTTCTATTGAAGAAATTCCTTCATTAATTAACGTATATTGTATGTCTCCATTATTTTGTATAATAAGAATTTCAGTTTGCTGTGCACCAAGCCTTTCAGTTAATCCAAATGAGGTTTTTATTAAATGATGTTTAGTAAATTCTATTTCAGCTATGTCATTTGGATCAATAGCAGTTTTTGGGATTTCAGGATTTGTAAGTGGGATAATTAAAAGAATTGCAAAGATTATAGGAATTGATCCAACTATAATTAAAACAGGTTTCACCATTTAGTTGCAAATACTCATGTGAGTGCAATAAATCTTAGTAATAGTTAAAATTCAAGCTTGATAACTAATTACTTGTGGGGTCGTAGCCTAGCCTGGTAGGGCGACAGTGACTACGAAGTTCACCGCTAAGGGCTCCAGAGGTTAATTCAAACTACTGATCAAAAGATGATGTGAGTTTGGAGCTGCAGTAACCCGTAGGTCGTCGGTTCAATTCCGATCGGCCCCACGTTATATTTTTCGATTTTTTAATACATTCAAAGCAGAGCCAGCTTTGAACCATTCAATTTGCGATGAATTATACGAATGTTTTAAAGAAATTTTTTCATATTTACCATCAGAGTGTTTTAATTCACATGTAACAACTGAGCCTTGTGCAAAATTTCCTAATCCTGTTATACTAATTTTATCATCTTCGTTTATTTTTTCATAATCATTTGTATCTTGAAATGTTAATGCAAGAATACCTTGCTTTTTCAGATTAGTTTCATGAATTCTTGCAAAAGATTTTGCAATTACAACAACACATCCTAAAAATCTAGGAGTCATTGCAGCATGTTCACGACTACTTCCTTCACCATAATTGGAATCACCAACTATAAGCCAACTGATATTTTGTTTTTTATACTTTCTAGCAATTTCAGCACAATTTTCTATCTTATCTGTTAACATATTTTTTGCTTTTCCAACATCATTAGAAAATGCATTAACTGCACCTAAAAGTAAGTTATCACTAAGCTTGTCAAGATGACCACGAAGTCTAAGCCACGGACCTGCAGGGGAAATATGATCAGTGGTACATTTACCTTTTGCCTTAAGCATTAATGATAATTCAGTAAAATCATTACCATTCCATGATTTGAATGGTTCAAGTTTTTGTAATCTATCACTATTAGGATCAATCATTACTTCAACTTCTTCTGGGTTCTCAGATGGTGGAACATACACATTTTCTGCTATAACAAATCCTTTCTCAGGTACTTCTGGCGCGATTAATGGTGGTGACAGCTTTATTTTCTTTCCATCATGTGTTTCAAGAAAATCTTCTAGAGGATTAAATGATAAACTTCCTCCTAATGCTAAAGCAGTCACTATTTCTGGACTTGCGATAAAATTCATAGTATTACGTTTTCCATCATTACGACCAGGAAAATTTCTATTAAATGATGTAACAATAGAATTTTTTTGTCCTTCTTTAAGTTCTGGTCTTTGCCATTGTCCAATACAAGGACCACATGCATTTGCCAATACAGTAGCACCAATTGATTTTAGAGTTTCAATTTGACCATCACGTTCAATTGTTGAACGAATCTGTTCTGACCCCGGAGTAATTAATAAAGGAATTTTTGCTTTAATTCCATGTAATTGTGCTTGTTTGGCTACACTGGATGATCTTGACATATCCTCATAAGATGAGTTTGTGCAACTTCCAATCAATGCAACCGATATATCATCAATGTAATTGTTATCTTCGACATCATCAGATAGCCTAGAGATTGGTCTTGCTAAATCAGGAGTGTGTGGTCCAACTACATGCGGTTCAAGCGTAGATAAATCAATTTCAATTACTTTATCAAAATATTGTTCTGGATTATTTTCAATTTCAGGATCAGCTTGAAGTAGTTCCGCATACTGGTTTGCAAGTTCTGCAATATCTTCTCTATTAGTTGATTTGAGATATGTCTCCATTCGTTTATCATATGGAAAAATAGAACATGTTGCGCCAATCTCAGCACCCATATTGGTTATTGTTGCTTTTCCAGTACAACTAATTGATGTTGCACCAGGTCCAAAATACTCAATGATTGAATTAGTTCCACCAGATACTGAAAGCTTTCCTGCAACATACAAGATAACATCTTTTGGTGCAGTCCACCCATTCATTTTTCCTTTTAGAAAAACACCGATTCTTTTTGGATAAAGTAATTCCCATGGCATTCCAGCCATTGTTTCAGCAGCATCTACACCACCTACACCAACAGCTATCATTCCCAATCCACCAGCGTTAGGAGTATGTGAATCAGTACCAATCATTAAACCTCCAGGAAATGCATAATTTTCTAAGACAACTTGATGAATTATTCCTGCTCCAGGATTCCAGAAACCAGCACCATACTTACTTGATGAAGTTTCAAGAAATTTGTAAACTTCATTATTTTCATAGATTGCTAATTTAGTATCAGATTCACCTTCAGTTCTAGCTTGAATTAGATGATCACAATGAACTGTAGTTGGTAGAGTTACAGAATTCAAACCAGCCTGCATGAATTGTAACATAACCATTTGTCCTGTAACATCCTGAAGTGCTACACGATCAGGTTTCAAGAAAACATAATTTGTTGTCTCATCTAAATTTTTATTAAGAAATTCTTCTTCTAAATGCCCAGCAAGAATTTTTTCAGTTAATGTTAAAGGTCGATTTAAAAGCGCTCTAAATTTTTTTATATTTTCTTTTGATTTTTTGTAGACTTTCTCTACCATTTCATGTGTTGTCTCAATTTTTATTATTGTCAATACATTATAATGAAATTTTTAGTTTATAAACGGTAATTTGGAAAATTCACTAGAAGTTTCGCATACAGTTATAAGACAAAAACGATTATCTGTTTTGTTGATTTTCTATTTAAAATTTAATTCACTAGAAATATGTGGTGCTATCTAGATATGGTAAAAAAAGGGTTTCCAAATTTTGGTATGTCTCAAGCAGGCGCATATGTAACAGCTTTAAAAAATTATAATTTACCTGATTTCATTTTGAAGCTTGTTGCAAAAGATACTAACTCTGAACTTTTAGAACGTGGTAGAATTGATGATCGGCTTCAAAGTATGAACGATAGTGCACTGGAATTACTGAATAGAATTTTTATAGAATGTGAGGAGGACAAAAAGGGTAAATTCACACAATACAGGTTTTTTGCATATGTTTCTAGCATGTATCATAAATGTGAAATAATGATCAATGAATCAATACCTGGAAAATCAGGTAAAAACCACAAGGTACCTGTAGCTGTAAAAAGTAATGGTATGTACATTGCAATTGCTTTAAACAAACCAACAGGTAATGCTGTAAACAAAAAAGATCTAATAAAATTTTATGATATTGCAGATGACATCAAAAATGGTGATCATGGAACTCAGTTAACAGACGCAATTTATGGATCTTCTGTAGGATTCAAAGGGGATGCACTGGTTGAATTAGAGAATCTTAGTAAATCAAGAAAACAAGATCCAGAACACAAACTAGAGTTTAAAACTGCAAATTTTGAAAACAGAATTTATTTTGTAACAAAGTGTTAAACAAATCTAGAAATAATTTTATTTTAATAATTTTCATATATCAATAATTTGTAATGATACGAAATATTATGTAAAACTTGATGTGTCCATTGCTAGAAATTTTGGTTCTTCATCTGTTTTTAAAAAATTCATATCATATTGTTCAAAAGGTAGATTCTTGAAAAGATGCTGTGTCCATATATCATGAACATCCTCAATATAGCGTTTGTATTTTTTTAATCTTAGCATCTCATGACAAATCTCATGAGACACAACAGTACAATTCTTCTCGGCTAAAAATAATATGTCATCTTTAACTTTAGGTTTTTGCCATAATGCCATTCCAAAATTTTCAGAGTGAAAACCTTCACATGTACAATCAGTCCATATTGGACGAAAGTGTGTAAGGTAAAAATGATAAATTTCTTTCCCACGTTCTCTGTGATCACTTTGTAGAACGTGAGTGTCTAATTTTTGCAAAATACTTCGTGGTTGGGTTACCATCTCATCACACTTTATTTCAAAATCTTTAGAAAATTTTTCTTTTATCCAAGCCTGAAAAAAGTTTGCCATTTGTTTAACATATTCAAATTCTATTTTTCGTTCATCGAGTTCTTCTTCCTTTATAACGAAAATGAAGTGTAGGAGCATTTTTGGAAAAGTGTTAATTTTATGTTTGGCCTTCTATTCCCATAAGTGTTAGTGTTGATCTAATCTTCTCTATTTTACGAATTTTCCAGGTTATTGTTTCGCGTAATGCTTCAACTGTAGATGATTCGATCTTTGCTAGAATGTCGTAAGCCCCAAATGTTCCATGAACCTCAATAATTCCTTCTAAGGTTTTTAGTTGGGAAATTATCGATTCTTCTGAACCAAGTTCACAGTTTATCAAGACATAAGCTGTTGCCATGGAGAAGTTATACATCCATGGTATATCAATTAACCTATTACAATGAGCTTATTTTTGAGACATCTTTATAATCTCATCCCAAATTATTTTCGGAACTGGCATAACTGAAAGTCTAGAAATTCGTAGTAATTCCCAATTTTTAAATTTTTTTTGTTTTTTTATTGTGTCAAGTGTTACAGGTGTCTTCAATAATTTTTTAAATTTTACATCAACTACAACAAATCTTTTATTTTCTTCTTTTGGGTTTGGATAAGGCTCTGATATTACAGACATTATACCAACCACTTGCCTTTCATCACCTGTGTGATAAAAAAATACTAGATCATTTTTTTTCATATTTCTAATATGTTTTAGTGCAAGATTGTTGTGAACGCCATCCCATATTGTTTTCTTGTCTTTTTGTAATTGTAAAATATTATAACCGCGTGGTCCACTTGGTTCCTGTTTTGCTAACCAGTAATTCATAATATTATTAAAAAATAACAAGATCAATATAGATTTAGAATTTTAATAATGTCCCCCGGTTCTGACTCACAAAAAATCATTGGAATTAGCCAATGCCTCTTTTTTGCTCTGAAACCGGGGTTGCCCACAATGTGGCATACCTGGGTGAATTAGAAATCATTGTAATCCTTACGATCTCATCATCCTAATCCGTCTGTATGCTTGCTCTATTGGGCAAAATTTTTTCTAATTACTCAAATATTAATCCAGATAAATTAATTTCAAATCCCACTACTGATGTTCTAATTCTGAAATTATCAAGAATTTCAGTACATATTTCACCTATCTCACCAATTTTTTTATCATCTACATAGATATCGGCATATTTTCCTTTAACAAATAACTCTTGATTTTGGGAGGAGGCTTTTGTTTTACAATCTATTTTAAATTGAGTCCTAAGTATTGATTGTAAAATAGATTTGATTTCAGAAAAATTTGTATCCTTATGAGATATTATTACTGCAAGATTAATAGATTCACGAATAGGCTTTCCTTTTGAAAAAACTACTCCAGTTTCAAATAATTTTTGTGGATACGATTCATGAATATTTTTTGACAGGTTTTCTAATAATCCTGATAGTAATGAATCACGAAGAATTGTGTGCTCCTGACTTTTTGAATCCAAAACAGAAATCATTTCAGATGAATTTCTTTTTGTTAATTCATATAGAATTTTTTTACTTGTGAGACTAGAATTAAAAACCTCTAGAAGTCCAAGACCAACAGCTGTTTTGGTAATAAGACTAGTTTTAATTGTGACATTATTCTTTTTACCAATAGTTTTTGAGGGTGACAATTTTGGTTCAAGATTCTCAATCCCATATCCAAGAGCTATTTCTTCAACTAAATCCATTGGTCCAAAAATATCAAATCTATATCTAGGAATTATACACTTAATTTTTTTATTATTTATGGTAGCGTCTAATCTACATTTTTTGAGACATGCTACCATGTTAGATGAACTCATTTCTACTCCAAGTATTTGAGATGTGAATTTTGTATCATAAGATATGGCTCTGCTCTTTAACTGTGGAGTGGAGTTTTTGTTTCCTGAAATTTTTAATTCTTCAAATTCAAATCCAGCCATCTGTAATGTGGATATCACAATAGAAAGTGCATCTTCAACAGAATCTTTGTCTATACCAGTAACCTCAACTAAGATATTTTTGGTTTTTGTAGTAACAGTTGTCAATACAGAATTAATTATTGGAGGAAAAGAGATTGTATTTTTTTCCGAATCTAGGATTATCGGTACGTTTTTAGTATTTTCTAGTACCCATCCATAATTTTGACCTTGTTCAGTCTTACTTAAAATTTCATTAATTGTTTGTTCGGCATTGTTATTTAATGGAACAAATTTGTGGTCTCTTGAAGTTGTCGTGTATGTTAAAGGAAAAGAGATTTTATCAGCATCATGTAGACCTATAGAAGATTTCTTTCGTTTTCTTCCAATTCCATCATGTAGATCTTCTTGCATCCACATCAACTGTTGTATATCATCACTATCTAGAGTGCCATTTTTGGCAAGTACACCAGTTACATAAGGTCGAATTTTTGTCACCGAGGAATCGACTTTGATTGTAGATTGTCCTTTTTTCTTAATGGTGGTTTTTTGTATTCCTTTTTTTATTCCTAGTAATCCCTGTAAACCAAGAGCTATACCAAATTCAGTAGAATAATCAGGTCTATTTGGACTATATTCTATTCTAATTTCATCACCATTTTGTGATTCAATGTCTAAACCAAGAAATGGTAATACGTCAATAATTTTTTTCTTAGTTGTACTACCAGAAACTAATTTTTTAATTCTATTAAGATTTAGTTCTACTACTGGCATTTTACACAGTCCTCAACCAATTCAAATTATTATTATAAAATTCTCTTACATCATCTAATTCATACTTTAACATTGCAATCCTTTCTATTCCACCGCCCCAAGCTAAAACAGGTTTGTCTATACCAAGAGGTTTTGTTACTTCAGGTCTAAAAATTCCCATTCCGAATAGTTCAATCCACTTTCCTAATTTTTCATTATATACCATTGTTTGTAAAGATGGTTCAGTGTATGGAAAAAATGTTGGCCAGAATTTAATTTTTGTAAGACCAAGTTGTTTATAAAATTCTTTTTGTATACCCATCAAATCTCTTAGTGTTGTATTATTTCCAATTACAATTCCTTCAATTTGGTTAAACTCAACGAGATGTTTGTAACTAACTTTTTCATTTCTAAAAACACGACCCAATGAAAATATTCTTGCCTCATCAGGTTTTTGTTCAGCCAGATATTTTATTGTCACACATGTTGTATGAGTTCTTAGAACCATTTTCTGGGATTCTGAAAGCTTCCAATCATAATGCCAATTTTGTGAATGTGATTTTGAGACCTGTTTAATTTGGGTTGAACTTGCTTGATTTTGAGATTTTAGATTTTCTATGTAAAAAGTATCTTGTAATTCTCGTGCAGGATGATCTTGTGGTGTAAATAATGCATCAAAATTCCAAAAGCTTGACTGTGTTAGATTACCTTGAATTTCTGAAAATCCTAACTTAACAAAAATCTCTCGGATCTCATCAATTGTATCTTTTAGTGGATGTGTTCTCGCTGCATAGACTAATGCAGCATCAGCCTCCACATCAATTGCACCTATATCAGAAAGTGTTGTATCAATTTGTGATGCTCTTTCTGTTAAAGAAATTATTTTTGATTTTTCAGTATTCTGTAAAACATAGTCTGGTCTTTGTAGTAAAAATTTGAGTGCAAGTTTGTTTTCAATCTTTTCTTCAGGAATAGATTTATCACCAATCAATGAGATTAATTTTTCTTCAGGTGTTTCTACTGGTTTTTCCTTTGTTGATATTGTTGAACCTGAATCCGTTTTCTCAATATTGACCCAACCATTTTTTTTGGCATTTGCAATTGCTGCATTAAAACCAGCTCCTGACAGAGTTTTTCTAACTTCTTCAAATGACTTAGAACCATCTTTTATCAGGTCCATTAACTTCCTTTCTGGTAGACCATTCTTGAGAGAGTCAATTCCATTTCTTCCAAGCGAAACTGTAACTTTTGATGACTCGATAACATTAGCAAATTCTTTTAAACGCAACCATTCAATTCCACGTCTGACCTGGTCAATTGACAATTCGGTAGATTCAGAAAGCTGTTCTGGTGTTTGCTCTGATTTCTTTTGTAATGAATCAATAATTTTTTTTTCTATATCATGTAGAACCTGTGACAACAGTACAACGTGTCAAAAAGACTTTTTAAAGATTAACATAAGTCAAACATGAATGTCATCAGATGAATTTGTTGTAACTCCGTGGCATGTTGAGGGTGACATAGATTATGACAAATTAATCAAGCAGTTTGGAACCCAAAAGATCTCAAATGATATACTCACAAAACTGCAAAAAATCACAGGTGAAGATCATTTTATGTTAAGAAGAGGTGTGTTTTTTTCACATAGAGATCTAAATCTAATATTAAATAATTATGAAAAAGGTGATGAATTCTTTCTGTATACAGGACGTGGACCTTCCGGACACACGCATATTGGTCATTTGGTTCCATGGGTGTTTGCAAAATGGCTACAAGAAAAATTCAATGTTAATATGTACTTTCAATTAACCGATGATGAAAAATTCTTTTCAAAGCAAAACCTCTCACTTGAACAAACAAGTAATTTTGCATTAGAGAATGCATTAGACTTTATTGCCTTGGGATTTAATCCGGAAAAGACAAAGATCATCATAGATACAAAGAACATTAAAACACTATATCCAATCGCAGCAGAGGTTGCAAAAAAGATTAATTTCTCTAATACAAAAGCTGTTTTTGGCTTTACCAATGAGACAAATCTTGGAATGATTTTTTATACATCATTACAATCTGCGCCATGCTTCATTGAAGATAAACCAGTATTGATACCATTAGGCGTAGACCAAGATCCACACTTTAGAATTACAAGAGATGTTGCTCAGAAAATTAACAAAGTAAAACCGGCATTGATTCACAATATAATGATTCCATCCCTTTTAGGACCTGGTGGAAAAATGTCTGCATCTGATGAAAAGAGTACTATCTATACAACAGATTCACCAGAGCAAGTAAAAAAGAAAATTAACAAATATGCATTTTCTGGTGGACAACCAGATATTGATGAACATAGAAAGGTTGGAGGTGATCCTGATATTGATGTTTCATATCAATATCTTAGAATCTTCTTTGAACCGGATGATATAAAATTAAAAAAAATATATGACGATTATAAATCCGGAAAAATGTTAACTGGTGAACTAAAAGCAATTTTAATTGAAAAAATTAATAATTTCTTATCTCTACATCAAGAAAAAAGGGAAGAAGCAAGAAAAAATATTGATGCTTATATGATGAAAGATTGATTGGCACAAAAATTACATGTCAGGATAAATATGAAGCACAAAAGCTTGCAAGTTTAATTTTTGTGAAAAAAGGAAATGAAACATATATCACAGAAATTTTAAATGTTTTTGACAATGAAGTTGTAATTTTAATAAAGGATAAATCAGCTCATAGTATAGTTCTCAAAGATGGCAAACACGTAGAAATTTTTATTGATTTTATACAATCTATAGTAGAAAAAGAACATAAAATTATTGATACAATTACTAATGAAGATAGTGTTGAAATTTTTAAAGAATAGTTACACTAAAGACTTGTTCATTTCAAGAGTCATAATTTCTTGTACCTTGAGAAAATAAAGTTGTGTAGTATAAGGCATATGCTGCAGATTGTTATCAATTGATATCATTAGATATCTAACTGCTCTTTTTGAAACATTAAGATTAAATTTCATTGGTAGTAAATTATCCTGATTTACTTTAATTTTATCTTGTAACCAAGATGGAGCCATTTCTTTTGTTTCATTAATAATTTTTTGATACCAATATGCTAGATGTTCAGGATGTAATCCTTTTTGTAAATTAAGAATATCATCACTTAATTTTTTCATAATTTGAGATGAAACTGACATGGTGTACTATCAAAAATTTTTGTTTTATTCCAATTACTCAAACATAGACAAGTTAATAGTCAATTAACGTAACTTTCCTGTAAAATCAATTTCCATATCTCGTATTCTAGTAGTAGAAATACGATTACCATCTTCAGCTAAAACCATGGGTACAGATATAATTTTTACAGGTTTGAGGTTTTTCTCATCTCTAAGTTTGTTCAAAATATCACCTTTATGATGTGTTTCAGTACTCACTATCAATGCTTGAACATTTCCTTCAACTACCGCAGGGCCGAACTCATTCGCTAATTTTACAATTTCAAAATCAGATTTTAGAAATTTTTCTTGAATCAATGACTTTAATTTACTATGCCTGATTTCAAATTTATTCTCCAAATCTTTCCCATTTCTTGATGCAAATTCATCTGATGTCAATCCAATAATTACTTTTTTTGAAATTGAAAATCCCTTTTCTAGTAAAGCGATATGGCCAACGTGAATTATATCAAACGTTCCTCCTAATGCAACTAATTCAAATTCCATATTTTGTCTATAATTTGTTTTGAAATAAACTACTCGGTATTGATATTAATAATTAATATTTCACCTGGGGATGATAATGTAACATCATCGGTATTCCACAAATAGGTTTCAATAAAGAATAAACCTTCATTTTCTGGAATCCAAATTATATTTGGGTTTTCACGTGAATTTTCATATAATACAGCACTAGATTTACCAATAAATTCAACTAGACCAGATTCTGCTTCTTTAATTTGTACATAAAATACATAATGTTCTTCAGAATTTATTGATGTAAATTCTTGCATGAAAATTTGTGCATCAATTCTAATAGGACTAAAAATAATAGAATTATTTTGTTTGATGTTAGTAGATGTCACATCATTTAATGTGATAATTTTACTTTCTGAGGAAATGTCTTTGGTATCAATGTTGACTTTTGCAGATAGATAATTTTCAGACTCTGCTAAAATATAATAATTCACTGATTTAGGATTCAAAGTAGTATTAATTGAGAATGTTTGTGATTTACCTGGATTAATAGAATTATCTAAATTAATACTAGAAATATCAACAACTCTAGGTGGATCAAATATGTCAACTGAAACCAAATGTATTTTGATATCTGTTGCATCCATAGTATCATTATTAGTAATAATACCAGAGAAACTAAGAGAATCACCTATCTTAAGTGAATTAGTAATTATTGAAAGTGAAAGTGGTTTGACTGGAGAAGAATCAAAACCTAATAATGTCATATCAACTCGAGAAATTGCAGAGTTTGGAGCTGAAGATTTTATTATAACTGGTGAGGTACCCAAAGCTGGAATTGAATCTAAAATAGTATCGCCTAAAACTGAATCAATAGGCTCGTTAGATATATCATTATAAAAATTCACTCTAATTTTGACATCAGTTATTGGAAAGTTATGATTATTGAGAATTTCTCCTAATACAACAGTATACCCTTTGCCATCTTTGAAACTAAATGGATATGTATTAACAAAGAAAACTCCTTCACCACTGCCACCAGTTCCTGATTTTGTTACTTCATTTTGAATTTGTGCAAAACCATCTAATGTTGAAAATGGAATTAGAATTAGTAATAATAATAATAAGAAATTTAATTTCAAATATTTCACCATATGCAATATAGTACAAACAGTAGTTAGAATATGTTAATAATACTAATTAGAAAAATTATAAAATAAGTAAAAAGAGTTTGTTAGAAGATTATCTTCTTTTTCGCATTCCAGTTATTGCAAACCAGTAAACCAAACCTGGTGCTAATCCAACAATTAGTGGAATCCAAACTGCTATTGAGGCTTCATAACCTGCCATGTTTATTTTTGCCATAGTTATGATATTTAAATGCACCCCAAATATCGAAATTCGATACAGATCGTTACACTTGCATATAAAGAGAAATGGACTCGCTGGGATTTGAACCCAGGACCCCTCGCGTGCAAGGCGAGTATTCTACCAGTCTGAACTACAAGCCCATTAACTGCTTGAACAATTATGAGAGTTTAATTGTTGTCTTTTAGAATCTGTAATCCTTTTATTTGCTGTAGAAAGTGAATTTTTTATGGCAAAGATGGAATCAGTTATTTCATTAAAAACAGGAGATACTGCACCAGAATTTAGTCTTAAAGGTATTGATGATGAGATGCATTCTCTTAATGATTATTCAAAAAAAGGATTGTTGGTAATATTCATGTGCAATCATTGTCCATTTGTAAAAGCAAAAATTGAAGCAATCAAAGAATTACACAGTAAGTTCAAAGATGACATTTCAATTGTAGGTATTAACAGTAATGATTCTGTAAAATATCCAGATGATGACTTTGAGAGTATGAAAAATGTTGCTAAAGAGAAAGGTCTTGAAATTGATTATTTGGTAGATGAAACACAAGAAATTGCAAAGAAATATGGTGCTGTGTGTACACCAGATCCATTCCTTTTTGATTCAGAAAAAAAATTAGTATTTCATGGACGCATTGATGACGCAATGAATCCAGAAGCAACAGTAAGCGAAAAAGTGATGGTTAATAATATTGAGAAATTCCTTAATGGTGAAAAAATTGAAAAAGATTTTGACCCATCAATTGGTTGTTCAATCAAGTGGAAAGAACAGCAAACTTAAATGACCAAAACCTCGAAAATTTTCGAGGGCTCGTAGCTCAGCTTGGCTAGAGCGTTCGACTGATAATCGAAAGGCCATGAGTTCGAATCTCATCGGGCCCACTTTGTCTTCTAAACCTAAAGATTTTCAAATTTTGTTTGGGACCATTGAATAATATCCTCTAATCTCTCGGTTAGAAGATCACATTTGATTTTTATTTTTTTGCCTACTTTACCGGATAAAATAAGGAATAGATTTTTTTCATTTTTCCCTTTTATAGAATCAAATGATTCTGAAAAGAATTTTAGTCCCTCCTCAGTTGAGGAGAAAATTACTACTAACATTAGATCTTGCTTGGATTTCCAAATTTTTGTTAATAATTTTTTTAAATCAAGGTCAAAGAGTACATCAATAGCAGAAGACATATCACCTAAAGAAAAAACCCTCCAGCCATCTGATCTAAATGCTGCTGAGGCTGCTTCTGCAAATAATACACTTTGGGAGTCAGAAGATAACAAAATGACATTTTTTTGTGATTGTTGTTCAAAATTACCTAGATTAATTATCTGAATTGATTTTGAAATTATACCATTCATTAATTGTTGTTCAGACTTTCCAATTTTCCCATCATTAAAAGAAGATTGAATTTGGATTATTGATGGAATTATTACCTCTGCCATCAATTTAGTAGTATCAGCCTTAGAAATTATACAGTTCTTTATTAAATTGTAAATGGTGTACTCTGATCCACTAGTTAAAAACTCGAGATATTTTTCTTGTACTTTAAAATAATCATCTGGAAACTGATACTGTTCAGTTCCCTCCTCAACCAACCACAGATTTAGGTTACCGATATTTTTCTGTTTAATAATTCCCTCAGCTGCAAAAACATTTAGAAATTTAGTCATTGTTACACGATTAATACCAAGTTGTGCAGAAATTTCTACTCCAGATAATCCTGTCTTAGATGTACTAAGTAAAGTAATCAAATTAGATTTGACTTCTTGATCATTGTAACCACGACCCATATTGCTCTAGTTTCCCACTATAGTATAAAGACTAATTGTGATTTGTTTACCTTTATGCAAGTATTTTTACTAAACAAACATTATATACTTGGTACTTCAAATTACGGTAAGAGAAGGTAAAATGCCAAAGCCCGGATTCAAATCAATTACAATTTCTGAAACAGTTTACGAAAAGTTCCATGATGTCTATGAAAAGAATAAAGACAAATTGACTATGAAGGGAGTCAATAGTTTTGCAGGATACATCACTTACATGTTAGAAGATACAATGCAAAAAGACAAAACTTTTGCAAAATATGCACCCAAGTTAGAATTAGTATCAATTGAAGATGATAGAGTAATTATTAAAAATAATATTCAAAATAGAATAGCCGAAATTGTTTATCAACGTGGCGAATTATACTGCCAACTTTGTGAAGCAAAAGATTGCCACTGTATTGGCTATGTTTGGTCAATACCAGAAATATACGAGAAACTTAGTTCAAAAGGTCTCAGACATTCCAAATAAAAAAGTGGAGGAGGAGGGATTCGAACCCTCGAACTCCTGAGAGACGGGATCACCCATTTTTATGATCTTAAGTCCCGCGTGTCCAAAAGCATTATGTGCTTTCTTTGGCCAGGCTTGACTACCCCTCCACTATCAAAACTAGATTTTGCGAGAAATTTAACGTTTAGTGTTTCAGGTTTTTCAGTCAAGAATTATAAGGATTCCATTTAACCAATTTTTCATGCTCCGATAGCTCAGCCTGGTAGAGCGTTACATTGGTAATGTAAAGGTCGTGGGTTCAGATCCCGCTCGGAGCTTTAATAATTTTTTATTAAAACTTCTTTGTGTCCTGTTCTCTTTTGTGAGTTAGAATTGATCGCTCTATTTACAGCAATTTCTTTAACTTTCCATTTCTTTGATGAGAATATTTTTTTGACTATTTTTGTATTCGAGTTTGACAATAATACATGTGAGCCCTTGGAGTTTAGCTGATTTGCTAAATCAGCCAATCTCTGAAGGTCATCTTCTGTGAAATCTCGATGAGTATAACTAGTGAAATTTGCTGTATCACTAACTGGTTGGTATGGAGGATCAAAATATACAAAATCGCCTTTTTTGGCATCATTCAAAATGGACTCAAAATCTCGGCATGAAATCTTGATTTTATCAGACTGCAAAAATTTGCTTACTGTGGTTAAATTTTCCCTGTTCACAATATTGGGATTTGTATATCTACCCAAAGGGACATTAAATTTACCCTTGCTATTCACACGATATAATCCGTTAAAACAGGTTTTATTCAAAAATAGTAATCGTGAGACTTTTTCAATCTGGCTTTTTGGCTCTTGCTTTCTTACCTCATAATAGTATCCAGTAGAATCCTTATGGTAGTTTTTTGAATGATTTTCAAGTGATTCGATTAATCTTCCTAGTTTATCCCTAATTGTTACATATGCTAAAACCAGATCCGAATTCAAATCAGAAACACTACATTTGAGATTAGGCTTCTTTGCAAGTAAATCAAACAATAGAGCCCCACCTCCTAGAAATGGCTCAAAATATGTTCCAAACTGCTTAGGAAAGCTTTTCTCCAATTCTGCTAAAAGTTGCCTTTTTCCACCAGCCCATTTTACAAATGGTTTTGGTTCTACTGTTACCTGCTGATATTCTTGTGCCAAGGCTCATTACTTTCATAATGAGGTTTTCTCTAGGCAAGTTAATCGAAGATCACCAAGTGTGTTGTTCTTTTTGGCAAATATGTTAAATACAAATTTCGTTTTTTCTGAAAATTCTAAGGCAAAGCCTAGGAATAATCAATAAAATGAAAAGAGGTTGGGTTTTTTCTAATCCCACTTTGACCAAGCGGCCATCCATCTGTATGTCCACGTTGTTAGTTTACAACCTAAGGCTGTGAACGTAACTGATAGTACTGCTCCAGCACCCGCACCTAGTGCAACTGGGCTGTTGTAGAATTTACCTACCTGCGGCTCTATCGGTGTCATGTATGGTGGTAACGTTGGTCTCGGATACTTGAATGCAGTCTCTAGTGGATCTGCCACCGTAATCAAATTAACCATATTGAATAGTGGCAACGACATTCCAACTAAGACTCCGCCGAACAGTATCAAGGAGTGCTTATTCTTCTTTGTTGCCCAGTATGCCAGATCCAGCAGCATTGCTGACGGAAGCCAAACTGGTGTAACGATGAAGTCATATGGGTAACCTAATGCGAACCATGCACCTTTAGCAATCCAAGTATAGACTGTCATAATTAGCGCATAATACGTTGCGGTTCCTGGAACTCCAGTAAATGTCAGATAATACGATGCACCTACTGCAAGCATCAATGTTTGAGATATTGAGAATACTACAAACGATGTCCAGGCCCAATCAGTATAGAAGATGTAGTCTCCTGCGTTAATTGTTAGCAGAGTTGAATTGACTGCGACTACTACTATGAACAAGTAGTGAGTACATCGTCTAAGCCAGACCATTAGATTTAGTCCAGACAGTGAGTATATAAAAATTTGGTAAAATCACGTGATCGCCCACACGTGTAATTCAATATAAAAAGGAAAAAGTCCTAAAGGACAGTTTTTGGTTAGTGACCTACGAACATTACTATTGCAATAGTACCGATGAATGTACCGCCAAGGGCAGCGCCAATTATACCATTACTGTTCTTTCTTGTACCCTCTTCCATTACTTTAACACAGAAGAGATAACCAATTGCTTCTACTATGGTCAGGACGATAAATGCATAATGACCGCTTGGTGTTGGATATGCCCAAGGATAAACGAAATATCCTGCTGCAGTACCACCAAATGTTGCCAGCCATGCTGCAATATATGATGCTGTAATCATGCCTGTCATATTCTCGACACGGCGACCAATCATCTTCTCGACGTCTGCAGAACCTGATCCGCCTCCGCCTGAACCAAAACCTTTTGGTAAAGTCATATTGAATATTAGCGCGTCAGAATCTTTTTAAATCTTTCCTAAATCCCATGCCTGAACCGATCACTTTCAGTAGGAGAAATAAAAGAAAAAAGGATACGAATTCGTACCTTGATTATGGTATGGATCTACTGTACAATTTGCCTTCTAAGGCCATCTTGTACATTTCGGCAACATAGGGGTTTTCACCAGGTGTTTCTGCACCTAATTCAACGAGTCTTGCATAGACTCTAACTACATAAGCTAGAGCACCCATGAAGGCTACTACGACTCCCATGTTAAACATCCAGTGGTTTGGTACTGCGAAGATTTCTTCGACAAACCAAAAGTGCCACATCTCGTTAACTCCAATTGTAAACATGGTTGCTAGATAACCAAGAATAGTCATCTTTAGACCAGTGTTCATTGAGTTGTTTGGTCCTCTCAATACTGGGACTTTTCTATCATAAATTGCGACAAATCCCCATCCAAGTGGTAATGCTACAAAGTGAGAGTATAACCACCAATGTGCTGGAGTAAATGCAGAATCTCTAATAG
>Ga0209992_10001303_pt1 | contig 26973 bp, 24 predicted proteins | sample 2SBtaG_2_FD_182564 | JGI IMG/M metagenome (GOLD analysis project Ga0209992, IMG submission 182564) | Deep subsurface microbial communities from Kolumbo volcano to uncover new lineages of life (NeLLi) - 2SBTROV12_ACTIVE470 metaG (SPAdes)... | ecosystem: Environmental > Aquatic > Marine >... | reverse complement strand
GCTGGCCCTGCCGGGCGGCTTCGTGGACGCCGGCAACGCCGGCCTGGCTCGGCCCCCTGGGGAGCCCGAGGACCAAGGCGAAGACGTGGAGGCGGCCGCGCTCCGGGAGCTGGGCGAGGAGACCGCACTGGATGCCGCGCTGCTCCGCCGTCACCGGGTCCACCTTGAGCAGCTCTACACCTTTGGCCGGACCGGACGGGACCCGCGCACGCGGGTGATCACCGTCGCCTACTACGCTCTGGTCCCACCGGAGCTGGTGCCCTTGGTCCAGGCGGGAGACGACGCCGCCGAAGCCCACTGGTACACGGTCGCGAACGACGTGCCCTGGTCCCAGCTGGCCTTCGATCATGCGGACATCCTGTCGACCGGGTTGACCCGCATCCGGGGCAAGCTCGACCACGCCCCCATCGCCTTTGCCCTTGTGCCGAGTATCTTCACCGCGTCCGAGCTGCGCGCAGTGCACGAGGCCATTCGGCACCAGCGCATCGACGCGGCCAACTTTCGCCGTCGGCTCAACCGGATGCTCGAGGACGGACTGATCGTGCCGGTGCCAGAGAAGCGCCCACCGGGAGGCCGCGGGGGCCGGCCGGCGACCCAGTACAGGTTCCGGGCGGCGGGTCGGGATCCGGGGGGGGACCGGGGAGAGGGAAACCGGGGAGGGAAACCGGGGTCGGGAACCTTTTGTTAAGCATTAGCCTTGCGGGGATAGATCGCCATTTTGATTGGTTCTGACGCTGGGGCATGACTCTGGGTTCGGGTGTCGCATTGGGCTGCCTGGGGCCGGTCTCAGGTCGGGCCGCTCTGGGGGCGTGGGGGGCTGGGCGGCCCATGGAGACCTGGACAGGTGCGGGCCACGTGCGTGGGTTGGGCGAGGTCACCGGAGCAGCCGCCCCTCCAGCCGGGTCTCGACCGCACCGTCCCCGTTCCGGACCACCCGGTACCCGGCCTTGCCGGCCACCGAGCACACCACTTCGCTCAGCACCCCGTCCACGTAGTGCAGGGCTGCGGAGTCGTCGGCGGCCACTCCGTCGGGCAGCGTGCCGTCCGCGACCAGTCGCTGGAACACCGGCCGGCGGTCCCGCTCGCCGTCGTAGTGGGGCGCTGCGCTCCCCGGGAGCAGCCCTGCACAGCGCAGCGCGCCCAGCGTGCCCGGCACGGAGTCCGTCACCCCCCACTCATACCAACAGATCATGCCGGCGCTGACCCCCGCCAGCACGGCGCCCTCGCGGTGGCACTCGTCCAGGATCGAGACCAGGTCCCACTCCCGCCACAGGGCCAGCATGGAGCGGGTGTTGCCACCGCCCACGTAGACCACGTCCTGCTCCAGCATCCAGCCCCTCAGATTCGCCGTGGGCAGGCGGAAGAGATCGAGGTGGTTCGTCCGGCAGGACGACAGACCAAACGCCTGGTAGAACCTGTAGTTGTAGTCTTCTGAGCTCGCAGGGTTCAGGAAGCACACCCTCGGGTTCTCACGCCGCGCCAGCGACAGCATGAAGCGGTCCAGGCGGGTGTTGTCGGGCTCCATCGAGAAGCCCCCGCCGCCCATGGCGACGATGTGTCCGGTGGCCATGGCCAGAAGCTACCGCAGCGTGACCGGACCCTACACGCTCCAGGCGGTCGCCACCCTGGACGACGGCACCGTGAGCGCGGTGGAGTGAGCCGCCGCGACTACAAGAGCCCGGCAGGCACGATCTCGACTCCTCGAACATGGGGGGCCTGGTGTTCGGCCAAGCAGACAATGGCACCCGGTCCCCGCTCCAGGGCCAAGGAGTCGAGGGCGCGAAAGTGGCGGGACCAGGTGTCGCGTGGGGAGGCGCCGAGCTTGATCTCCACCGGATGAAGTCGCTGATCCATCGTGAGCAACAGGTCGATCTCCCGACCGTCGCGGTCACGGTAGAACCAAAGAGGGGCCTCCCGCAGGCGGTGCCACCAGCTTCGCAAGATCTCACCGATCACCCAGGTCTCGAAGATCGCGCCGGACATGGCACCCGTGGCGAGCGTGGCTGGACTGGTCCAATTCGTGAGCCACGAACACAGCCCAGTATCGAGGAAGTACAGCACCGGGCGTCGCGTCAGCCGCTTGGTCAGGTTGCTGTGCCACGGTCGAAGGAGCAGGACCTGGTAGCTGGCTTCCAGGATGCTCATCCAGGACCGGGCAGTTGGCACCGAGACGCCTGCAGCCCGGGCCAGGTTGGACAGGTTCAAGACCTGACCTGTGCGTGCGGCGGCCGCCCTCAGAAACCGCAAGAAGGTCTCCAGGTCACCGACCTGGGTCAGGTCCCGCACATCCCGCTCGAGGTAGGTCTGGACGTAGGACGCGTAGTACAGATCCGGCCGGGTCACGGCACCGGTCGCCAGGACCGGCATGCTCCCGGTCCAGATCGTCTCGAACACCGACGCCAGATCCAGGGCCACGCCCGACGCCGAACGCCGAGTCAGCTCCTCGGGGGTCGGCATGAACGGCCCCACCGCTCCGTCGCGGCCATCTCGCTCTCGAAGGGAGAATCCAAGCATCTGGACCACCGCGACCCGCCCAGCCATCGTCTCGGCGACGTTCTGCATCATGCGGAACTGCTGGGAGCCGGTGAGCCAGAAGTCCCCAGCTGCGGGCTGTCGGTCCACGAGCATCTTGATGTGGGGGAACAGCTCGGGGGCGTACTGGACCTCGTCGATCAGGACAGGGGGCTTGAAGCGCTGAAGGAAGAGCGCCGGGTCTGTGCGTGCAAGTGCGCGCAGCCCCGGATCGTCCAAGGTGACATAGGCCCTGCGGTCGTCCGAGAGGTGCCGCAGGACCGTGGTCTTGCCGACCTGGCGAGGTCCGGTGAGCAACAAGACCGGAAACTGAGAAGACGCCGACCGCCAGTGCTGCTCCAGCGTCCGTGTTCGGTAGTCGCCACTCATCGGCAGATCTTAACTCAGATCTTAAAACTGCCGAAGTGCCTTTTGTCCGCCAGACCCGAACAATGACCTTCGGATCTTCCCGCTCCGCCGCTCCAGACTCCTGGCCTATCTTGGAGACAGGACAGGGCCGAGGACCGGATCATGATCACGCTCTCCCTGCTCGCCTGTGGCCTCCCCGGCGCGGTCGAGCCCGCGCTTCCCTTTGGAGGGGCGGTCTCCTTCGACGACGCCCAGGACCTGGCCATCCAGGACTCGGCGGTGCTCTACAGCGCCGGAGACCTGGACGGCGTGCCTGGACAGGAGCTGGTCCTGACGGTCGACGGCGCACTCCACCTCTTCGGCTGGCACGGGGGCCTGGCCCGGTTGCTGCCCGACGCCGACCTGGACGCCCGACTGGCCCCCCTGGCCCAGGACGCCCTGGGCACGGCACCCGGCGACCTGGACGTCTACGGGGCCGAGCTCGCAGACCTGGACGGCGACGGGTTCGCAGACTTGGTCGTGTCCCTTCGGCCCAGCGCGTCTCCCGGCACGCCCGTCATCGCAGCCCTGCACGGCCCGGCTCTGGACAGCGGCCAGGTCCTGCGCCGCGCCGGGGACCACTGGGAGCCGACCCGCACGATCGCCGACCTGGACGGAGACGGCGCGGTCGAGCTCTTGCACTTCGACGGCCCCGTCCAGGACATCCAGTGGAGCGGCGGCGCCCGCCAGCGCTTCCAGACCGAGCACAGCCAGATCCATCCGGCCGTCGGCGCCAGCGACGTGGACGGCGACGGCTTCGCCGAGCTCGTGGTCGTGCACAACCAGGGCTATGGCTTCACCGGAGAGACGGTCTACTCGGGCGAGCCCGCGGCGCTGGACACCCTGGGGTACCAGGAGTCCGGCTACGCGGGCCGGGTGGGCATCGGGCCCCACGACGTCCTGGTCTCCACGGACGAGGGCCTCTCACGGCTGACGGGACCGGGCACCTGGGAGGCCGAGGTGGCGGTCGACGCCAGCCACCCGCGGGCCGTGTTCGGCGACTTCAACGGCGACCGGCGGCTGGACGCCCTGGTCGAGACCGCCGACCGCAGCGACCTGTACACCGGCCGGGCCCAGGGGCTCCGCGTGCAGGACGGGGCCATGCCGGCGGTGGGGGAGCGCCACGAACTGGCCGCAGACGTGGACGGCGACGGCCGCGATGACCTGGTCCAGATCGTGGGGTGGTCCGAGCCATCGATCCGGGTCTGGCGCTCGGAATAGTCCGCGGGACTAGTCGGTGCTCGTCACGTGCAGCTCGACCCGGTTGTTCGCCGCGCGACCATCCGGCGTCCGGTTGGTGTCGACGGGACGCTCGCTGCCCAGGCCCTTGACCACCATGCGGGCGGTCTGGATTCCCTGCTCCATGAGCGCGTCGCGCACGGTCTCGGCCATGTTCTGGCTGCGGATCTGCAGGGCCGTCTCCTCGCCCGCGTTGTCCGTGTGGCCCTCGATGCGCAGGGTCATGTCGGGCTGGTCGAAGAGCAGCTGGGCGATCTCCTCGATGATGGCTTCGCCGTCGAGGGTCAGCCGGGTGCCGCCGGCTTCGAACTCCAGCCGGCCCTGGGTCACCATCACCTGGCCGTACTGGACCTTGACCCGCTCCAGGCGGGTGTCGGGGCAGCCGTCCTCGTCCATGTAGCCGTTGGGGCTCTCGGCCTCGATGGGGCACTTGTCGTCGTCGTCGACGATGCCGTCGCCGTCGGTGTCGATGGAGGGGCAGCCATCGCCGGTGCCGGCCTGGGTCGGGCAGGGATCGACCACGTCCAGGAAACCGTCCTGGTCGTTGTCCGGGTCGGGGCAGCCGTCCAGGTCCTCGAAGCCGTCAGGATCCTCGCCCTCGACCGGGCACTTGTCGACCACGTCCACGATGCCGTCGGCGTCGTTGTCCGGGTCTGGGCAGCCGTCGCCGTCCTGGAAGCCGTCGATGTCCTCCATGGCCTGGGGGCAGTCGTCGTCGGCGTTGTGCACGCCGTCGCCGTCGCCGTCTGTGGCCGTGGGGGCGCCGGTGGGCACCACCAACAGGTCGTCGTTGTCGTCGATCAGGCCGACCGGGGACAGGACCACGTCTTCCTCGGGGCAGCCGTCGTCGTCGGCCACGCCGTCCAGGTCCTCTGGCGCGGTGGGGCACGCGTCGGCGATGTCCGGGATCCCGTCGCCATCGCGGTCCTCGGCGCTGCAGCCCGCTGAGCCCTCGACGGCGGCGGCCACGTGCACCAGGGCCACGTCGAGGTGCTCTCGGGCCCGCCGTGCATTGGCCTGGCGGAACTCGAGCTCTGCAAAGCTGTTGTGGGCTTCGGCCAGGGCCAGGTCGCGGGGCATGCAGATCCGGGCGCCCGCCTCGTGGGCACGGGTCAGCTCGGCGCTCAGCCGCTGGTGGTCCCGCTGCAGCGCCTCGGTGGGCACGCACGCCGAGCCGCCCAGGAACAGGATCAGTCCGAGTCCGACCATCTCAGTCGACGTCCTCGTCGTCGATGTCGTCGGGCTCGGGGCTCTCGTCCAGCCCGAATTCCGCCTGGTCGATGGCCTTGCGCGCGAGCGCGAGGGCTTCGGCCGCCAGGGCCTCGGCAGCGCCGTAGGACGAGTTGGCCCACTCCTCGCGGGCCTTGCGCCGGTAGGCGTCGGCCAGGGCGTACTCGTAGGGGGCTTCGCTGGCCGCCCGAGCCGCGTCGGCCTCGCGCATGGCCTGCTCGGCCTGGACCAGCACCGCGCCGGACTTGGCGGCGGTGCAGCCGGGCTGGGCGACGAGGAGGATCGCTGTGAACAGAGGGAGCACTTGGGATGGAATCCAACCCCCATCGACGCCTGCTGTCAAGCGGGCCCGTGGGTTCCTACTCGGCACCCGGGGCCTTCTCGACGTGGACCACGTCCCCTCCGGGCGGCGCGACCTGCTCGTGGCTGACCTCGCCTGGCGCCGGCACGTCCTGGTGTGGCACAGCCTCTGGGGCCGGGACGTCTTCGTGCTGCTGCTCGCTGTGCTGTTGTTCGCCCCCGGGCGGGGGCACCGCCTGGTGCGCATCTCCGCCCTCCGGCGCCACCTCCACGTGCTCGGCGGCTTGCTTGGGGGCCACGGGGGGCGGGGGGCCATCGTAGGCCTTGAGGAACGGGGCCAGGTCGAACACCGCCATGTAGTACCGGCTGGGCCGCTCCAGGTCGGGCAGCTGGACCTCGTGGCTGGACCAGGGAATGTAGACCGGCCCATCGGGCACGTCGTATGGGTTGCCCGGGTAGTCGAACCACTCGTGCTCGATGACCTGGTCCGGCTCGATCCCTAGGCGCCGGGTCAGCTTGCGCACCACGTCCTGGTAGAGCGCTGCGCCCTGGAGGGCGTCGACCAGGTAGTAGCCGCGCTCGTGGACCACCAGGTAGCGGTAGTTTCCGGCGAGCATCAGCCAGGCCAGCGCCACGTCGTCGACCTCGTCCGGATCGACCTCCTGGGGGCCGCGACTGAGCCGAAGCAACATGCCCGCGGCCTGGCCGCCCACCGTGTGCTGCTCGGCCAGGTAGCGCAGCCTGGCGCCGTCGGGTCCACCGCCCTCGTCGCGAAACGCCGGGGGGATGGCCGGCGGTGTGGCCCACGACCGGTAGACCTTCCAGTGGTGGTGCACCTGGTACAGGGTCAACAGGTCCTGCTGCTGCTCCAGGGGCAGCTCCACCAGCCCCGACGGCTCGCTGGGGTCCAGCTCCTGGTAGAAGTCCGGCACGTCCATGGCCGAGACGCTGACCGCCGCGCGCCACAGGTTGGGCTGGAAGCTGCCCTCGGCGACCGGGCCCACGTCGAAGCGATAGGACACCTGGGCCACGGTCGCGACCATCGCCACACCGCAGATCAAGCGCTTGGGCCAGGTGCCAAACCGGGGGTGCGCAGGGATCCGCCCCAGCCCCAGAGCCACAAGCGGCACCGCGGCAGCGACCACGAGAGCGCCCATCCGGTAAGGCGCGAACATGCGGCTCATGCCCGGGACCCACTGGAACATCCAGGTGTAGGGCAGCCGGACCACGGACTCGCCCAGCAGCACGACCTCGGCGCTGTCCTGGATGGCGCCCCACTTGAGGAAGGGCCCACAGGTGCCCAGGTAGAAGACCCCGAACACCACCAGCCAGAACCGGGCCCGCCGCCAGCTCCCGACCCCGGCGAACAGCGCCGGCAGCACCCCACCCAGGAACACGACCAGGGGCAGGGACCGGTAGTAGGTCGGGTTGAACAGGTAGTCCGCCGACCACGACGAGATGATCGTCCGGTTCAGGGACGACAGCACGTTCTCCTCGTAGGACGAGGGCCGAAGGGGCGCGTCGCGGATGACCTCGTACTCGGGGAACGGCAGGAAGAACGAGAGCTCTGGCAGGGCCTGGGCACCCCCCACACGCTCGTTGCTCCCGATGCCCAGCACGTAGGGCAAGGCGAAGAACCCGGCGACCACGACCGTCGTGACCAGGAGCGTGCTCAACCAGGGCAGCAGGCGTCGCCAGTGGATGATGAAGCGGCGGGACCAGGCGTGGTCCAGCAGCCAGAGCCCCAGGAACATGCCCGCGAACAACCCGTAGAACCAGTAGAAAGCGCCACAGAGGGCCAGACAGAGCCCCGCGAGTGCCCCCGAGCGCTTGGTCTCCAGGTGCGCCGCCCGGTCCAGCAACACCGGGAACAACAGCACCCACCACAGCAGCACCTGACGCAGGCCCGAGCCGTACAGGTCCTGGATGTTCAGGGGGTTGATCACCGCCACCAGGCCCGCCGCCAAGGCCACGGCGCGGCTTCCGACGAAGTGCCGGGCGAGCGCGTACCCGCACAGCCCGTCGACCACCAGGATCAGGAGCACCTTGACGTTGTAGTGGGCTGGCAGGTCTAGGAAGGTCTGCAGCGGGTAGCTGAGCAGCAGGACGTCCAGGATGTTCCCGGTCTCGGGAAAGCGGCCCAGGGACAGGAAGGTCAGCACCCGCTCCCACAGGCCCAGCTCGCTGTGGCCCAGGGCGTCGACCTCCTGGAAGTGCCACCAGTAGCGCCAGATCCAGCCGCCGAGCTCGCCGGAGCCGATGATCACCTCGTCGAGGTGGAGCAGCGCTGGCCACGTGAGGGCTGCGGCGCCGGCCAGCATCACCGGCAGGGCGATCGCGAGCTCGACCAGCGCACTCAGGCGCCTGCGACGTCGTTCCTGGGCGGTCGACACCGTGCGCTACCGGGCCAGCTCGTAGAGGGCGATGCGCTCGTCGGGGTAGCGGCGAGGCGGGCCGATCACCGCCGAGAGCACGGTCTCGACCATCTCGGCCTTGGGCGCGGGCAGCAGAGACTCGTGCACGACCAGGTAGCGGTACCCCATCGCCTGCAACAAGTTGGCTCCGGCGACCAGGTCGGCCTCTGGCAGGAGTCTGGGCAGGGAGATGATCCGCCCGGACTCCAGGTAGACCAGGAACCGGGTCAAGCGGTTCATCCGAAGACTGCGAGGCAGCGGCTCGTTGAGCCCATAGGGCGTCGGGAGGCCGTGCTCGGTCTGGTAGTAGGTGTAGACCGCTCGCTCCAGGTTGGGCACCGTGATCGGCAGGTCCAGCACCGCACCGTCGGTCTCGAGCTCAGCGTAGACCGTGGGCACCGCCGCTTCGGAGCGGGGCAAGGGCCAGACCGCGGGCGAGCCCAGCAGGACCTCGGCCAGGACCGCGCTGCACAGCACCAGGCCTCCCGCCAGCCGCCCTGGACGGTGCAGTCCGCGTAGCAGCAGGCGGGCGCCGTGGCCTGCCAGGATGCCAAGCGCCAGGGTGGCCGGCACCACGAAGCGGAAGGGGTGGGAGATGCGGTCGAACAGGGGGAAGGCCTTGAAGAACGGCAGGAAGGGCAGCGGGATCAGGCGTCCGTTCAGGCGCAGGTACTCCCCGTCCAGGTGCAGGTAGGGCCCCATCGAGAAGACCAGGAACACGGCGAAGACCCAGGCCCACAGGCCAAGCTCCCGCCGCCGGCGCCGCAGCACGATGCCCAGCAGCGCCAGTCCGATCGCCACCCAGCCCAGGTAGACCACGATCAGCAGGTCCTCGCCGTAGAGCGCCTTGAGATCGGGGCTGTAGAAGTCTCCCGGCGTCAGGTAGCACCGGATGTCCGTCATGTTGTGGCGGAGCAGGCTCTCCCAGACGAATTGCGGGTCCCGGGAGACCATCGCGTCGGGGGCGTCCAAGGTGCGGGACAGCTGGTTCAGGACCGGCATGACCATCGCCACTGTGACCGCCGCGCCGCCGATGGCGTAGGCAAAGAACGGCTTCCAGCGCACCCGCCGGGGCTCCCGCACCAGGCGGTGGATCACCACCAGGACCGTGAGCACGATGGCGAACAGACCGTAGTAGAAGTTGGCCAGGGCGCACAGCCCCATCGCCAGCCCCAACACGATGCCGTTGCGCAGCCGCGGCCGCTCCAACAGCCGCAGGAGCGCCAGCACATAGAGGGGGATCCAGCCGGCGTTGATGGTCTCGGTGATGCCGTTGTAGGTCTGGGCCAACAGGTGGGCCGAGCTGCCGTAGATCACGGCGGCGACCGCGGCCCCCACCTGGTCCCGGAGCACGTGCCACGCCAGGCACCAGGCGCCGAAGGCCGTCCACGCCAGGCTGGCCATCACCAGCACATTGTACGTGGCGGCCAGGCTCAAGAACCCCTGCAGGATCACGCTCAGCACGGCGTTGTAGCCGTCGATGAAGAACAGCGTGCCGCCCTCGGGGTAGTTCAGCAGGCGGGTGTGACTGGGCAGGCCACCGGCGTTGGCCACCGAGTCGCTGAACCACCAGAAGCCCCACGCGTGGTTCCAGGTGTCGTTGCCCGGGTGCCCCACCAACCCACCCGATGGATCGAGCACGGCGGGCCACGTCAGCAACACAGCCAGCAGCCAGGATCCGAGCAGCGCAAGGACCGGCGGGAGCCACACGGATCGCGGGATGCGCTCAGCCATTCCCCCGAGCTTAGCGGGCGCGTCGTTGACCCCATGGGCACCGGATGCCAGGATCCCCGCGATGCCGGCGCCCACGATCAGCCTGCTGCTGTTGCTCCAGCTCGGCTGCGTGACGGAGCCGGAGCCCCTGCCCACCGCACTCCAGGTCTCGGGCGCCGACGGGCGCATGGACCGGGCCGTGCACCCGCCGCTCTACCAGCTCCTCTACGACTACAGCTTCCTGCCCCAGGTGCAGCACAAGCAACAGCGCGTGCGCCTGTTGATCTGGCTGCGCCACATGCGGCTGAGCGAGTGGCAGCTCGAGTACCTCAAGGAGCTGGCGGCCAAGGTCTCGGCCGAGCGGGCCCGCATCGACGCCGCCCAGGCGGCGGTGGTCCAGGCCTACGAGCCCAAGGTCGGTCGGGTCTACGACACCCTGTGGGAGCAGCTCCAGGGCGGCGCCGAGCTCGACGCCCCCCAGGTCGAAGAGGCCGCGGGCGCCCTGATCGGCGCACGCCTCCAGCACGCCCGCGAGAAAGAGCTGCTGGAGCTCCGCGTCCAGGGCGTCCGCGCTGTCCAGGAGCTCGAGCGGGACTGGCTCAACTCCCTGGACCCCCGCCAGGAAGCGGTGATGGTCGACGCCATCTTCCTGTTGCGCCACCGGCTGGATCCCTACGCCAACCCCGGCGACTTCCGGCAGCTGGTGGGCAGCATCTACGTGGCCGGCGAGTGGGGCACCCTGACCCGGGGCTCCTACGACCCCGAGAGCGACCACCTGAACATCGGCGGGCTCTGGTCCGAGGTCGCCATGCGGGACTACGACGGACCGGTCTTCAACGACGCCCGCCGGGAGATCCTGCTGTACATGGTGCTCCTGGAGCCCGCCCTGGCCGAGGCGGTCGACGCTGCGCTGGTGGCCCTCGAGCGTCAAGGCGACCTGGACGACCTGATCGGGAACGGCGGCAACGGGGCACCGTGAGTCCGCCTGTCCTGAGCGGGCGGGGCCTGGGCTGGGAGGCGCCGACGGGCCGGGTGATCCTGGAGGACGTCGACGTGGAGGTGCCCCAGGGGCGCACCGGCCTGGTGGGCCGGAACGGGGCCGGCAAGACCGTGCTGCTGCGACTGCTGGCCGGGGAGCTGACGCCGACCCGAGGACAGGTGGTGCGCCAGGGCACCCTGGCGTGGCTGCCCCAGGGCCGCGGACTCGCGCCGACGGGCACCGTCGCGGACGGGCTGGGCATCGCCGACAAGCTCGCCGCCCTGGCCCAGCTCGATGCGGGGACCTACAGCGACGCGCTGCTGCGCCAGGTGGGAGACGACTGGGACCTGGCAGCCCAGAGCCGCGCCCTGCTCGAACGGCTGGGGCTGGCGTGGCTCTCCCTGGACACGCCCAGCGAGACCCTGAGCGGCGGGGAGCAGACCCGGGTGGCGCTGGCCGCATGCCTGCTCGCCCGGCCAGACTTCCTGCTCCTGGACGAGCCCACCAACCACCTGGACCAGGCCGCCCGGGGCCGCCTGTACGAGGTCCTGACCGACTGGCGCGGCGGGCTGGTGGTGGTGAGCCACGATCGGGGCTTGTTGCGCTGCATGGACGGCATCCAGGAGCTCGGTCCACTGGGCATCCGCGTCTACGGGGTCGGCTACGACGCCTACCAGGCCCAGCGGGAGACAGAGCGGCGGGCCGCCGTGAGGACCCACGAGGCGGCGCAGCTGGCCCACAAGCGAGCCGGCCAGCGGACCCGGGAACAGGCCGAGCGCCAGGCCCGCAAGAACGCCGCGGGCAAGCGGGCTCGCGGCACGGGCAGCCAGCCCAAGATCCTGCTGAACAAGTGGAAGGAACAGGCCGAGACCACCAGTGCCAAGGGCGCCCGCAATGCCGAAGCAGCCCTGGAAGCCACCGCCCAGCGGGTCCAGGACACCCAGGCCGAGGCCCGACAGGCGCGGGGCGTCGTGCTCACGCTCCCAGCGACGCGGGTGGCCACCGGCCAGCGCGTGGTCGAGGCCAGCGACGCGGGCTGGGTGAGCCCCGACGGGCGCTTCGGGCTGGAGGGGGTCGACGTCGACCTGCGCGGTCCGGTGAGGGTGGCGCTGATCGGCCCCAACGGCAGCGGCAAGACCACCCTGGTCCGCTTGCTCCAGGGGGGCCTGGTGCCCACGACGGGGGTGGTCCAGCGGGGTCCCCTGCGCTGGGCGACCCTGGACCAGCACGCCACCGGGCTGGACCCGGAGCTGACCCTGCTCCAAGCGGCCCGCGCCGCAGCGCCCGGCGTGCCCCAGGCCGACGTGCGCTGGATGCTCGACCGCTTCCTGTTCACGCGCCACGACGTCGACCGTCCGGTGCGGGTGCTCAGCGGTGGTGAGCGGATGCGGGCGGTGCTCGCGTCCCTGCTGGTCGGGGACCAGGCCCCCCAGGTGCTGGTGCTGGACGAGCCGACCAACAACCTGGACCTGGACACGCTGGGGCGGCTGGTCCAGGCGCTCAAGGCCTATGAGGGGGCGCTGATCGTCATCAGCCACGACCTGGACTTCCTGGCCGAGGTGGGGGTGGGTCAGAGACTCCAGCTGGTGCGGCAGGGGGACCGGGCGACGGTGGTGGCTGAGTGAGCTTCAGTCGCCAAGCCGGTCGAGCCGGAACGCGCACAGATAGCTGTCCGCACCGTCCTGCCCGACCAGGTCACAGGGGCCGTTCAGATCGTCTTCCTCGACCTGGAGCCTCGCGTCGAAGTCGAAGGTCTGGTCGAAGCTGTCGGTCCAGGTGCCGCTGAGCTGCACGGCGGACGTGCGGCGTCGCCCCACGAAGGTGCCAGTGAAGAACTCGGGCACGGGGTCCCCGCCGTCGTATTCCAGCGTGCAGGCGCCCTCGACCCTGCGCAGCGGATCCTCGGTCAAGGTGCAGGTGGCGTCGTAGGGGAACGGGTACCAGGACGTCTCGATCTCGATCTCGCCTGTCCACCTGCCTTCGACCACGCGGGTCGAGACGTAGGGCCAGCACGCAGCCGTGCTGCAGGCCAGCACCACGATGGTCAGCCGCTTCATCCCCTCCGAGCCTTGCGACGGGCCACCAACGCCGCCGTGGCAAAGGTCGTGGACATCGCAGCGAGCCCCAGGGAGCTGACCCACAGGCCGTTGGTGGTCCACCGAAGCTCGTCCGTCTGCCAGTAGTCCCACTGGATCCGGCTGTAGGCCGCACCGGCCCACGTGGCGGCGCCAAGCCCCCCTGCGACCACTGAGACGACCGCGAAGCGTCGGGGCCGCCGGGCGCTCCTGACCTGGGTGTCGTAGTCCAGGACCGCCTCGAGCGTCTCCTGACGGGCCCAGGCCGGCTCCGACGCCTCAGGGTCGACTCTGCCGGCCATGCGCAGCGTCGTCAACGAAGGCGCGGGCTCCAGGGCGCCGACCACCATGGGCCCCTGGCCGATGCGACCCGTCATCTGAGGGTGCTGTCCGCCCAGGTCCAGGGCCATGAAGGCCTCAGAGACCCAGGTGCCGGCCTCGGCGAGGGTGACTGCGCCGTCGGGGTCGTCCCCGCCCGCGCCGTCGGCCCAGCCGCGCAGGGCCCCGATCGCCAGGTAGGTGAAGGCCCCGTGCCGCACGCCGGGCAGCGGCCCCGCCACCTCGCTGGGCTGGGTCGCCGACCACAGGACCACACCCGGTGGTGCAGCCAGGGCGTGATCGGGAACCATCGAGCGACTGTCGGGCAGCAAGGCGTCGCCGGTCCGGCTCAGGCCGTTGTAGCAAGTGTCCAAGACGGCCACGACCGGACCCGCCACCGCGAGGGACTCCACGAGACCCTCCAGGGACACCCCCCGCGTACGGAAGCTGGCCTGATCGTGCCGGACGTCGTCGCCGAGCAGCATCCGGGAGCGGCCATCCGCCATCGCGATGCCGTGACCCGCGAAGTAGAGCCAGAAGACCCCTTCGGCTTGCCGCTGGGAACGGAGCGTGGACGCAGCCTGCAGGACCATCTCCCGGTTGGCGCCGGCATCGAGCAGGACCACGTTCTCCGGTGACAGACCGCGGGTGTGGACCAGGAAGGTGTAGAAGGCTCGGGCGTCCCGCGAGGCGAAGGGGACGTCCGGTACGAAGGCGTAGTCCTGCACGCCCACGACCAGGGCCACGTCCGCGGGCCGGTCGGTGTCGGTCTTGAGGGGGAGCAGCAGGTCCGGCGGGGGCTCGGGTTCGGCGGCCAGCGCCGGGCCACCGAGGGTCCCGAACAGCAGAGTCAAGAGGACTGGAGAGCCGAGACTCATGCTGCCAAGCTACATCACGGAGAATTCCCTGTTCTCGCGGGGCACGAGAACGAGCCACGAGCCACGAGTCACTCCCCCCCGACCCACCCCCGCTCCACCACACTCAGCTCCCCACCCACCGCTTCACAAGCCCGAAGCAACTTGGCCGCCTGCTCCCCTTCCCCCAGGGCGTGGGCATGGAGCCTCGCCGCATCACACACCAACAGCGGGTGCTCCCCCGGCGCCTCGACCGCCGGCGCCAGCAGCTCCCGTGCGGCCCCGAGCGCCCCCTGGGCCACCCGGAGTCGCGCCAGCTCCCGGCGGGCCTCTTCGTCGGCCGGGTCCAGGCGCAGGGTCTCCTCCCAGGCCAGCGCTGCCTGGGGCAGATCTCCCAGCCGCCGCAGCACCACACCGTGGTCGAACGCCGGCCCGGCCTGGTCCGGGTGGGCGGCCCGGGCCGCCGCGATGCGCACTGCCAAGGCCTGATCGGCGACACGCTGGGCACGACGGGCCTCCAGCTCCTGGGCCGTGTCTGGCCGCGTCTCGGCCTGGGCCGCCAGTACCGCGTCCCCATCGGACACCCGGCCCAGCTGGTCCAACAGATCCACCTGGAGCGCCACGATCACCGGCGTGGCCCCCCAGGCCTGGGCCAGCTCCTGGACCCGCGCCAGGGCCCCGGCCGGGGTCAGCTCGGGTGCGCTGCCCTGGTTCAGCCGGATCAGGTCCAGCGCGTCCTTGGGGTCCGGCGCGTCCCCTGCCATCACCGGCGCCGCCTCGAGGTAGCCCAGGGCCTCGAGCCGGGCGAGCTCCTCGGACTCCGGCGTTGCCCCCAGGCTCGGCGGTGGCCACGCCCTGGGGTGTCGGGCAAACAGGCCGTCGGCGCGGTCCTCCTGGGTCGGGTCGTAGCGGTCCACGAGCTGGTCCCGATCGGCGGCGGCGTACCACTCCCGGCGTGGCAGCTCGAACCACGTGTCCCCGCCCTCGTCCACGACCCCGAACACTGGGGCCGTGCCGTACTCCAGCGCCCCCGAGACCGCCTCGAAGGCCAGCTCGCGAGGTGGAACAGGCGCCCCAGAGGACAAGCTCGACACCAGGGATCGACCCTGGCCTGGCAGGGCCGGCAGACCAGCCAGCTCGGCCAGGGTGGGCGCCAGGTCGACCAGCGACGCCGGCCCACCCACGGTCTGACCCTTCGCCGTCGGCGCCACCTGCTCCCCCACCCGGATCACCAGCGGGATGCGCACGGTGCTGTCGTAGGCGAAGAACCCATGGGTGCTCTCGCCGTGCTCCCCCAGCCCCTCGCCGTGGTCCGAAGTCACCACGACCACGGACCGCTCCTGGCGCCCGGACGACGCCCACGCGGCGAGCAGCCGACCGGTCTGCTGGTCGGTCCACGCGATCTCGCCGTCGTAGGGCCGACTCTCGAACCCTGGCAGCGGGCTCTGCCACGGCCGGTGGGGGTCGAACAGGTGCACCCACAGCACCACCGGCTCACGCGGCGGCACCTGGGCCAGCCAGCCCATCGCGGCGTCGACGGTGGCGTCGGCCCGCCGCTCGGCGAAGTACCGGCTGTCCGCCGCGGTCCCGACCGCGTCGTCGTAGACCTGAAAGCCCTGGGCGAGCCCATAGCGCCGGGCGAGCACGGCTGCCGAGACGAAGGCCCCCGTGCGCCAGCCGGCCTGGGCGGCCTGCTCGGGCCACGTGGTCAGCCCCTCGTCCAAGGTGAACCAGCCGTTGCTGCGGGCGCCGTGGTTGGGAGGCTGCAGGCCGGTCAGGAGCGAGGCGTGGGCCGGCAGCGTGAGCGGGGCGGTGGTGCGGGCGTCGGCGAACACCGTGCCCTCGGCTGCGAGGGTGGCCCAGGTGGGGGTCACGGCGGGGTCACCGACACGGTCCGCCCGCACCGTGTCCCAGGTCACGACCAGGATCGATGGCGGGGGCGGGTCTGCCGTGCAGGCGACGCCGACGGCCAGCAGGAGCAGTGGCGCACGGAGGGCCATGCCCCGGGTGTGCTGGCGCCAGGCGGGACGGGTCAAGGCGCAAGACTACTCGATGTCCTGAGCGGCCCCGGGCGCCAGAGGTCCAGGGCCGGGATCCCCAAGGGCCCACGCCACAATGCGGCCAGGCCGCACTCCGAGGACTTCGAGGCCCGAGCCGCCCGCCGCCGCGCCAGCTTCTCCGGTGGCGTCTTCCACACCCACGAGGCTTGCCAGGACTTCAACAGAAGCTTCTGGCGTGAACAGGGCCCCGAGGCCGTCTTCATCGCTGCCTGGGCCATGGTTCAGGAGGCCCGCACCTGGGGAGGAACCGGTGGACGTCAATCCAGACTTCAGAGATCTGTTTGTCGCCTTGAACGAAGAGGGTGCTGAATACCTGCTGGTCGGCGGCTACGCAGTCATGGCGCACACCGAGCCCCGCTTCACCAAGGACCTCGACCTGGCCGACGTGGAGCGGCTGCGCGAGGCGCTCTCAGCCGAGTGAGCGGATTCCAGGCCCGGGCGCTACTCGATGTACCCGAGCTCGCGCAGCAGCTCCAGCCGCTCGTCGAGCCCCGTGACCCGCGCACAGTCCAGCGCCCGGGGCAGGGCGTCGCGCAGGCGCACCAGCTCGGGGGCCTGGACCGGCTCCCCGGCGTCGTTCACCGGCACTGGCGCGACCTGGGCCACGCACCCGCCCTCCCGGCACAGTGTCCGTCCCGAGCCGTCGTAGCGCACCACCTCGACCTGGTCGGCCCAGCCCGCGGGGAAGCGCCCGGCCCAGAAGGGGTTGGGGGTCGACACCGCGACGGACGGCGCATCGCGCAGCGGCTCTCCCAGCACCAGGTCCCGGAGCACCGCCGTGCTCAGCGGACCCTCGGAGAGCGGCGCCGCGAAGCCCTCGACCACCACCGGCACCCGGATCAGGGGATCCCAGACCCCGTTGCCGTGGCTCACGAAGCCCCCCTCGCCGAGCATCTCTCCGTGGTCCGATGTGGCCACCAGCCGCAGACCGTCGGGCCGCTCCGCACGCGCAACCGCCAGGATCTGGCCGAGCTTCTGGTCCGCCCGCCACACCCCGTGGTCGTACAGGTCGTCGTACCGGGTCCGCAGCGGGCCGTCCGGGGCCAGTCGCAGCTCGTCCCAGGTCTCATCCGCGCCCAGTGGGGGCTGGCGCGGGAGCCAGGCATGTCCCTCGGGTACCTCCGCGAGCCGACGGTGAGCGTCCATGACGTTGACGAACAGTGCCAGCGGCCGGGGGTCGTCGGACGCCAGGGCCTGGGCCGCAAAGGCCTGGACGCTGCGCTCCGGATCGCGCTCGGCGGCCCACTTGTGGACCTGGATCCACGTGCCACACCCCGCGGTCAGGCCAAAAGCATCGCTGACCGCCTTGTTCTCGGTCAGACACACCGTGCGCCAGCCCCGGTCCTGGAGCTGGGAGAGCCAGGTGGGCGCCGCCAGGGACCCGACCAGGGCCTCCTCGTACACCGTGGCGCAGTCCCCGCTGACCGCGTCGTAGCGATGGGCGCCGTGCTCCCAGGGGTTCAGGCCCGAGAACAAGCTGGCGTGGGCTGGCACGGTCCAGGACCCAGGCGAGACCCCGTCACAGCGCAGCTGGGCGCCCCCTTCGACCAGGCCCGCCAGGGTCGGTGTCGTGGGGCGAGGGTGGCCACAGACAGAAGTGCGGTCGGCCCGGACCGTGTCGGCCACGAAGAACACGAGGGTGCGCGTGTCCGGCGCCAGCCCGTCCGGCGCCCCGGGGTCGCGGTCGATGCGCTGGATCGGCGGCGGGCTGAAGCGCGGCGGCGGCGGGGCGGCGGGAGGCTCGGGCGAGCACGCCAACAGCCACAGCAGGACGGACATGGAGGCAGTCTACGGGGTCTGGCCGGGGCCCGTCCGAACCCCCTCCCAGATCCCCAGGACACGCTCGGCCGGCCCGCCTTCCCGGGCCACCTGGGCCAGGGCATAGGCCACCACGAGCCCGCGCCGCACCCGGGACGCTCCGGCGAGCCGCAGGTGCCCCCGCACCGCGTCTCGCGCCGCGCCTCGGCTGCGCCGATCGACCGTGCCGCCGCCCTGGTGCCAGCACCGGGCTCCGGGCACGACGACCAGGGTGCCGCCGCCTGCCCGGAGGCGCCGTGCGAGCTCCACGTCCTCCATGCCGTGGGGAAAGCCCTCGTCGAAGCGCACGTCGGTCGGCACCAGCAGGCAGGCCCCGGACAGGGCGTCGACCGCCTGCACGTCGCCGGGCACCTCGGTGAGCTGGCGCAGGCGAGCCGTGGCCTCGTGGAAGCGCAGGCCGGCCGACTCGACGCCGTCGGGTCCCTCGAGTACGGCGCCGGCGGCGACGACCCCCTCCCGGTCGACCGCGTCGCGCAGGGCTCGGATGCAGCCCGGCCGCGGGACCGCGTCGTCGTTCAGGAGCACCGCCCAGGCGTAGCCCTGGTCCCGAGCCCGGGCGAGGCCCAGGTTGGCAGCGGCCGCGAAGCCCCGGCCGCCAGCCCGGACCCCTTCGGTGCCTGGGGGCGCAGCGACCGCATCCGGGGCGTCATCGACCCAGATCACCGGCCACCCGGCCACACCCGCGACCGTGGGTCCCGGGTCGACCCGGCCAGCCGACGGCACCACCACGACGGTGTCAGAGGTCATCGCCACCGTCTTCGGGGGGAGCACGCTGGATCAGGCGGACCGTCAGGTTCTTCTGAGGGCCCCGATCCGTCGGCACCGGGTTGCCGTCGTAGAACCCGGTGGGGTCCAAGGGCCCGGGCCGCTCGTTGCGATCGGCGTCGTTGAAGGCCGACACCCACACCCGCCCGGCGGACACCGGGACTTCGACCTGGAAGGGACCGGGCCCGTCCAGGTTCACCATCGCCACCACCGAAGGCCGCTTGGCCCCTTGGCGCAGGTGATCCCCGTCGAAGATGTCGACCCGCAGCATGCCGCCCGAAAAGCCGTCGTAAGCCACGGTGCCGCTGAGCAGGACCTTGGGGCCAGCGGTGGGGGGCGGGCGGCGGCCGCTGGGAGAAGGCTCGTCCGGGTTGCCTGGGCGGGGCTCGTCAGGCACGCCGGGCGGCGGTTCGCCGGCGACCCCGACCTGGCCGGCCTCGCCGTCCTGGGCGGGGGGCTTGCCGCCACCGGGAGTACCCGGTGGTGCGGGCGTCGGCTCGTCGGGAATGCCCGGCACCGGCTCGCCGGCATCGCCCGCGCCGCTCCCATCGGGCGCCGAGGATCCAGCGGCGACACCGCCATCCATCGGGTGACCGCGCTGAGCAGTGCCCACCTGACCCCCGGCGCTTGCTGTGCCCTTGCCCGAGGAACCGGCCTGGCCCTTGCCTGCGGCGGCCTCCTCGCGGGCGGCCTTGAGCACAGGGTCCTCGCCACAAGCGACCGCGGCGAGACTGAGCCAGATCAGGGCAGGGGCGACTGTCATGGTCCTGATGGCTATCATCGCACCGTGAGCCTTCCCTCGAAGCTGGTCCGCGCGGCCTTGTCCCAGCCCATCCTCGAGATGGTCTTCAAGGTCTACATCCCGGTCCTGTTCCCGCTGACCTTCCTCATCGCCATGTCGGCCCTGTGGATGGACGGCTGGATCGCCGAGCTGGTTCCCTTCGTCTCCCACGACGGCTTTTTGCCCGTGCCCGCCAACGTCTGGATCGCGGCCGCGTCCTTTGGCCTCGGGGCCGTGGCCTGGATCTGGACCTACCAACAGCTCAGCGTGCTGGGCGACGGCTCCCCCAGCCCGACCGCGGGCCGCACGCGACGCCTGGTCGTGCGCGGCATCTACGCCTACTCCCGGAACCCGAGCCTCTACGGCAAGCTCCTGGGCGTGCTGAGCGTAGGCTTCCTGTTGAATTCCTTCAGTTTCTGCTTCATCCTGGTGCCAGCGTTGCTCACGGTCTCGCTCATCGAGAAGGTCTGGCGCCAGGAGCCACAGTTGATCGAGGTGTTTGGAGACGACTACCGTCGCTACAGAGAGACCGTGCCTCTCTTCCTGCCCTGGGGGCTGATCTTCCCCCAGAAGCGCTACACCGTGGACACCACCCCATGACGGGAGACCACTGAATGGACATCACCCTCCTCAACCCGCCCGAGCAGCTCCGTGTGTGGGCCGGCATCCCCAAGGCCATGGCCCACGGCGTCTACTGCTTCCCGCCCCTGGGGCTGATGTACATCCAGGCCGCGGTCGAGAAGCGCACCAGCTGGAAGGCCGAGATCTACGACCCGGTCGTCGACGATCTGGACTTCCCGGACTTTGAGCAGCAGCTCAAGCGCTACCCGCTCGACCTGGTCGGGATCAGCACCTACACCCACTCCCTGGCCGACGTCCAGGGCACGATAAACACCGTGCGCAAGCTCAACCCGGACGCCAAGATCGTCCTGGGTGGCCCCCACTGCGCCATGTTCCCCGAGTACGCGATCCAGCTCGACGGCGCCGACGCGATCATCACCGGCGACGGCGAAGACGCGTTCGTGTCCATGGCCCAGAACTACGACCAGGGCAAGGGTTTCGAGGGCATCTCCGGGGTCTGGTTCCGCGAGGACGGCCAGATCGTCAAGAACCCGGACCGCCCGTCGACCAAGAGCCTCGACGCCTACCCCTGGCCCGACCGCAGCCGTACCCGGTACCGGGACTACTACCTGCCAGGCACCAAGGATCCCCTCGTCACCACGGCCATCACCAGCCGCGGCTGCCCCCACTCCTGCCCGTTCTGTCTGACCTACAAGAAGCAGTACCGGATCCGGGACATCGACGACATCCTCGACGAGATGGAGCACTGCCTGTCCCTGGGCATCACCGAGACCCACTTCATCGACGACCTGTTCACGCCGAACAGCCAGTGGGTCCTGAAGTTCTGTGACGCGGTAGAGCGCCGGGGCCTGGACTTCCACTGGGGCTACAAGACCACCATCGCCGGCACCACCCGGGAGCAGATCCGCCGCTGCCGCGAGACCGGCTGCACCAAGATCCACTTCGGCGTCGAGTCCGCCAACAACGAGGGCCTGGACGCCTGGGGCAAGCACTGCGACACCGAAGACGTCCACCGCGTCTTCAAGTGGTGCCGCGAAGAAGGGGTGCGCAGCGTCGCCTACATCATGCTCGCCGGACCCCACGAGCGCACGATGGACGAAGCGCTGGGCAACCTGGACGAGATGCTCAAGCTCGACGCGGACTACGCGGTCTTCGCCGTGTTCAGCCCCTACCCGGGCACCGACTCCTTCGAGGACGGCGCCAAGAAGGGCCTGTACCCGGCGGACTGCTGGGACAAGATGATGAAGGAGCCCCTGAGCGGCGTCGAAGTGCCGGCCTGCTGGGAAGAGCACCTGAACCAGGACGAGATCCTGGAGCTCCTCAAGATCGCCCACCGCAAGTTCTACTTCCGGCCCAAGTTCATCGCCCGCCAGGTCGCGAACCTGGCGAGCGTCGAGGAATTCAAGCGGCTGGCCGGCGGCGCCCTGAGCATCGTGAAGCTGGAGCTGCTGAACGCCAAGAGCCGGACGGCCCCGGTCTGATCCCGAGCGCACCCTGCTTCAGCAGCCGGCGTCCGGTCACACGGCCCGCCCCAGCACGTGGAAGACAGCGACCGGCTCGGCCTTGCCCTTGAGGGTCATCGGGGCCAGCTCCTGGACCCGGACCCATTCGTGTACGGCGTCGACGATGGTCTGGGTCACCAACAGGGAGGCCCCGCCCCTGGCCTGGCCCTCGAGCCGGGCCGACGTGTTCACGGTGTCGCCGATCACGGTGTACTCCTTGGAGACCTGGACCCAGGTCAGTCCGACCGCCAGGCCCAGCAGCCCGAAGACCCACCCCAGGAAGCAGGACCAGGGAGACCGCCATCAACAGGGCGCCGCGTCGCATCCACCCGCCCTATCCTCGCCAGCGGGTAGACTCCGCCCGTGCCCTGGCTCCTGATGATGCTCGTCGCCGCCGATGCGCCCGAGGTGCCCCAGGCCGCCATGCGCCTGCACGGTAGCTCCGGTCGTCTCCAGGCCGCCGCCGCCCGGATCGCCAGCGTCGGCGCCCAGGTCGAACAGGCCGGCGAGCCCCACTCCCTGGGCCCGGTCGCCTCCGATCTGGTGGTGCTACAGGAGCAGCTGGCCCAGGTGGCCCTCCACGTCACCGAGCTCGCCGCGGCGGTCGACGCCGAAGGCGTTGTAGGGAATTGAGGGCAAAGCGCCCAGTCTTGCCCGAGCTGCTCCGAGCCCTCTCCGCGGCCGAGGTCTCCGCCGACCCGCACCGGATCCGGGCCGCCCGAGGGCGCCTGCACCGGGCCCTCGGGGACGGCCTGCCCCAGGACCCCCTGGTGGCCGCGAGCTGCGCCGCAGTGGTCACAGACGAGGACCTGGTTCGGCAGCTCCAGGCCATCGCGGCCCGCGTCACGCCCCGGGTCGGACGGGCCCAGGGGCTGGTCGTCGACGGCCAAGGGCGCGGTCACGTGGTCGAGGTCCTGGTCACGCTCAGCCCCGGCGGCTCGGGGACCTGGACCGCCCAGGCCATCGAGCGAGACGCCCTGATCGCGGCCCAGCTCGCCGTGGCGGTGGCTCTGGGCCCCCAGGCCGAACACTGGGCCGTGCGCTGGCAGGTGCGCGGCAGCCGAGCCATCCGGGGGAGCTCGCTGGGCCTGGCGGTGGCCGTGGCGACCCGCGCTGCCCAGCGTGGCCAGGAGACGCCGGCAGGCCACGCCTTCACCGGGGGCGTGGACCTGGACGGCTCGCTGGCCAGCGTCTTCGGCGTGCCCGCCAAGCTCCGGGCGGCCGCCGAGGCGGGCCTGGAGAGGGTCACCGTGCCCGCCACCGAGCTCGCGGGGCTGGGCACCCCCGACGGGCTCCACGTGGACGGCGCAGCGGACGTCGAGCCCGTGCTAGAGGCCCTGTTCGGGCTGCCCGAGCGGCCGGAGCAGGGGCGTCGCTGGCCCCGGTGGCTGGTGCCCGTGCTGCCGGTCGCGATGGCCTGGACTGGCCTGACCGACCCGCTCGACGGCGTGGTCCAGGGACCCGCCCTCCGGCTGGCCTTGGGCGAGCTGGACCCTCAGCTCACCGCGGTGCTCCCCCTGCCCGAGACTTCGGACACCCGGGCACTACGGCCCGACTACCCGGCGCTCTTCGCCACCCTGGCCCAGGCCGGGGCCACGGCCATCGTGCTGGACGTCACCCTGGGCGCCGTGACGGACCACGACGAAGCGCTGGCCGCCGGCATCGCGGCCGCAGCGGCCGCAGGCACCCCCGTCGTGCTGCCCGTCGTGTTGAGACAGGGGCACTGGGAGGGGCCCGGCCACCCGGCCGTCGCATCCGCAGCAAGCCTCGGCACCATCGAACTCGAGGCCGATGCCCTGTTCGGCCAGGTCCGCCGGGCACCCGTGCAGCTGAGAGCCAACGACGGCACACCCCGCTGGCACGCCGCCGTCGCCGCGCTCGCGGCCCACCTGGACGCCGAGCCCGAGCTCCAGCCGGGGTTTCTCAGGCTCGGCGTGACCCGCAACCCGGTGAGCCTGGATCGCCTGTGGCTGCCTCCGGTGGCGGCGAGCCCTCGGCTGGAATGGTCCGACCCCGGAGCAGGCGCGGCTGGGCGGGTGGTGCTGCTGGGACGGGCCACGGGCAAGGCCGACCTCTTTCCCACCCCTTCGGGCCGTCGGTACGGGGTCGAGGTCCACGCGGCCCTGGTGGAGACCCTGGGGGCCCAGGCCGGTCTCCGGCGGGCTTCGGCGGCCTTTGACGCCGGGCTGAGCGCCGTCACCGGCGTCATGACCGCGCTGATGGCGTTGGCCCTGCCCGGACGGCGGCGCTGGCTGGCCCTGGGGGTGCCGAGTCTTGCCCTCGCTGGGGGGCTGTTGGCGCTGGGCGCGGGCTGGTTGCTCGCACCGACCCCGGTGGCCCTGGTGGGACTGGCGGCGTGGTGGGCGGCTGCTCGGCCGGCGCCCTGAGCGTGTGCTTCAGCGCTGGCTCGAGTCCGGGGGAAGCAGGTTGCGCAACAGGGCCAGGTCGACCTTGGACACGTCCTGGGCCTCGAGCAGCCAGCGACGCCCGGCGACGCGCAGCACCAACGCCGGATGCTGCATGAAGCTGCCGTCCGGCAGGCGGAAGACGAGGGTGAGGGACGTCACCGCATCGGCCTCGCGCGCCAGCTTGACGGCGAGCCGCAAGCTGCCGTCCTGCAGGCGCAGTGCTCGGCCCAGCTGCTTCCTGTCGTCGACCTGGACCAGCAGGTTCACCGGATTTCCCGGTGCCAGCACAGCCGGCACGGAGACCCGCCGCCCCCTCCGGCTGCTCCGGCTGCTCCGCGACCCGGTCGCGCCCGAGCCTCGCCGCGACGAAGTTCGCGAGCGACCGCGAGAGCTGCTCGCCGAGTCCACGGCGCTGGGCATCGTGCTCTGGCTCGGCGGGCCATGCTCGCGGACGCGTGTCATCGACTGCCTGTCCTGCACCTGGCTCGCGCTGCTGACCCGGGAGCGGGACGCGCTGCTCAAGACGCTGTGCAAGGCCAGCTGGGTGTTGATGCGCGGCAGCATCCCGGTGAGCTCGTCTCCTTGCTCGAGCGACAGCGCGATCCACCGGGCCTGGTGCAGCCAACCCCTGCCCGCCTGCCTGCTCTTGCCCACCGCGAGCTCGCTGACCGTGATCTGAAGGTCCACAGAGTCGCCCAGGGAGCCCAGATCGATCCGCATGCGCAGACCCCGCGACACCGGCAGGCGCTCTGGACACAGCACGTGCACGTGCAGCTGATCGATCCACACCAGGCTGCCGTGGGTGAGCCCGGTCTGGGTCTGGAGCATCACGTTGAAATGCCGGGGCATGCGCAGCGACTGCCACTGCTCGCCGCTCTCGCCCGTCCTGTTCAGAAGACCTCGCCTCGGCACCGGGGCCCCACCGATGCCTGGCGCCACTCTACAGGCCCTCTGAGCCCTTGCGAAAGTCGGGTCTTTCCCCGTCGGGGTTGGCCCGTCAAGGCACCAGACGGGTCCCGTCGCTGGTCGACAACACCGGCGGGGGGGTGTCCACGTTCACCGGGTGCTCGACGCCCGGGTGCAAGACCACTCCCAACACCTCGATCGGGCCGTCGCCCCGCTCCAAGAGCGCATAGGCGCGGCCCTGCTCGTCCAGGCCCAGCAACACGGTCAGGCCCCCTCCTCGGTAGCGGACCGGGAAGTCCAGGTCCGGGGCGTCCCGGGCGGCGAGAGCCAGATCGTCCAGGTCGGCGTCCAGCCAGGGCTCGCTGGTCTCGTCGACGTACAGCCCGTCCTCGAATTCGGCCTGGGCCAGGCCGGACCGCTGCTCCCGGCGCACGTTCTCCGCTGCTCGGGCAAAAGCGCCGAGCAGCCCGGCCGGTCCTTCAGTGGGCTCCCCGGCCAGCAGGGACTCGTACAGGGTCTTGCTCACGACGCCTCCTGGCCCACCAGGGGCAACACCACTGCAGCCACCAGCTCCAGGACCTGCTTGGGGGTCGCCGCCCCCCCCGTCGGGTCCTCGCCGAGGTCCCGGACGATGCGTGCGACGAAGCGCTCCCCGCACGCCCGCACCGCCCGACTGACGGCGCTACGGTCCCGAAACGCAGGCACCCGAGCGATCAGGTCGTCGTAGCTGTCTCCCCGGGCCAATGCCGTCACCAGGGCTTGCTCGGGCTCCGAGAGCTCCTGCCAGGCCCCGAGCACAGCACGCCGCAAGGTCAGCGCTTCGGGCAGCGATGCGGGCGCGGGGGCCTCGGGCGGCACCTCGTCGGGGGGACCCCCCAGAACGTCGCCGAGCAGGTTCGAGAGCACGGAGTGGGCCAGGGGCTGACCGGCCAGGGTCAGAGCCCGGTGCACCAGGTCGTCCACCGACAGATCCCTCGCCACCGGTGCCAAGGCGTCTCGCACATCGTCCAGGTGTCGCACCACGGTCGGCCCGCGGGCGTCGATCCGCCAGCGCTGGTGCCCGCCCCCGCCATCGTCCACCGCCTGGGCGCGGGCCTTGAGCGCGGCGCCGATGTCCCGGTGCAGCTGGTCCCGCCACCGCAGCACCGGGTCCCGCCGCAGGTTGAAGGCATAGTCGTCGCGCAGGAGCTCCCGGGCGACCGACAGCCGCGCGTAGAAGCTGTGGTAGCGGATGGGTGGGTCGTCGAAGGCCTCCTCGACGAAGGCTCGGAAGGGCACGCGCCCCATGAAGGGGAAGCGCCCCTTGGCCACGGCAGCGCACACCGTGAGTGCGCGATCCGCCAGCCCTTCGACGGCATCGTCGCTGCGACAGCCCAGCTCGAAGTACGCGTCCGGGTAGCGCCGGGTGACCCGGTCCACGTGGCGGAGGAACAGGTCACGCAGGTCCTGGGCCCGGCCTGGGGTGCTGCGCCCCGCCTCGAATTCCGTCACCAGTGTGGACAGCGAACCCATGGTCCCGCTCCTGTTCGTCCGTTGATGAAGGGTGAACCCAAGCGGAAGTTGTGAACGAGGAATTCTCAACTTCGCCGCGACTGTACCCTTGATCCCTCGCGGAGGCTCGAGAGCGCTTGCGATCCTGGATGCTCTGGCTGTTGTTCCTGTTCGGCCTGGTCCTGCCCACGCAGGCCCGGGCCGCCGCGTGGGCGACGATCGAGCGCATCGAGGTCCTGGACGACGCCGGTCGGTGGCAGGCCGAGAAGAGGACCGCCCAGGCCACCCGCACCCGGACCGGCGAGACCGTGCCCGTCCAGCTGGGGCAGGCACTCGCCCAGGGGGACACCCTGCGCACCCACAACGCCCGCCTGCGCATCCGCTACCGGGACGGCGGCCAGATCGGGGTCCAGCCCGAGTCCGAGCTCCTGCTCGAGGACGGGGGTGTGCTTCAGACCCTGGGCCAGGTCCTGTACCAGGTCGAGGGGCTGTTCCGGGTGCGCTTCGGGGCGGTCGAGGCGGCGGTCGAAGGCACCCGCTTCCTGGTCGCAGGCGCGCCCGCGGGACCCGTCACGGTCGCGGTCGACCGCGGCCACGTGTGGGTGCGCACCCAGGGCCA